>Ga0310696_10000711_pt1 | contig 50284 bp, 46 predicted proteins | sample AusTroGonzalo_MG_4_FD_203885 | JGI IMG/M metagenome (GOLD analysis project Ga0310696, IMG submission 203885) | Bovine rumen microbial communities from tropical cattle in Woodstock, Queensland, Australia - Gonzalo_02 (v2) (version 2) | ecosystem: Host-associated > Mammals > Digestive system >...
TTTTTCGCCTCGTCCATATAGCCGTCGAGGTCGTCGATCCTGTGATTCCCGCCGTGGATATGCACGCCGGGACCGAACATCACGTGACTGCCGATCTTAATATCGCCGTGTACGCTTTGCAAAACGCAGTTCGCGCCGAAATAGACGTGACTGCCGACCTCGATATTGGCGGGAGGATTGAAGATACATCCCGCGCCGATATAAACGTTATCCCCGTGCCGGCGAAGACGCCGGAGCAGGTACGCCCTCTTGCACTTGTTCTTGAACCGTTCGGTAAAAGAAAACCATCTTCCGAGCAAAGCGATCATGCTTCCTCTCCTTTCGTCTGCGGCTCGTCGGCGGAAACGGTCGCAAAGAGTTTCCCGTCCTTTTCCCGCTGCAGTTCGCGCACAAGTGGATAGACGATCCCGACCGAGAGCGCGATCGATTCGGTCGCGTTGTTCAAGAAATAGAGCGCGACGATGCAGAGGAGCATCGCGCCCGAAAGCGCGTTGACCTTCTCCCTCTTATACAGCCGCACCGAACGGAATACGATATAAACGCACGCGGCCCCGAGCACGAACCCGAACAGCGCGAAGGTGTCGGCAATGAAGGAATGCTGACCGAATCCTACGAGGAATCCCTCGTAATTGTAAGTCATCCTTCCCGAAAAGCACAGTCCGAGCAGCGGATGAGACGCAAAGGAATCGAGACTCTCCTTGATCGTCGGCCAGCGATCCTCGAGGAACTCGGTATAGATCGACTGCAGAACGCTTTCCTCGCCCGAATAAAGAACCGCGGAAATCCGCTTCGGGAAAAAGCCCTCGAGCAGAACGAGCAGTTTATCGAAGTTGAGCGCCGCGATAAAGAACGCGACGAGAACGGCGAACAGAACGACCTTTCCCCGCAGCCCTCTCCCCTGCGCGGCGTGAAGGAAGACCATCAGAAGCGAGCAGAACAGAACGGTGACGAAAGCGGTCATATAGTTCGATTTGACGACGAGAACGAGACTGAAAAGGAAGAGGGGCAAAAAGAGCCACTTTTTGAACTTGTTTTTCTTTTCGTTCAGGAAAACGAAGAGGATCGGCAAAGATACCGAAGCGATGAAATAGATAAAGAGATACCCCCCGATACCGCGCTGCTGCAGTTCCTCGCTCTCCTCTCCGTGGCTTTTGATGCTGCGGCTGACGTAAGAGTCGGTCAGAAGGTTGGAATAGGTGATGAACGCGGTCACGAGCGCGAACGCCCCGACGACGTAGAGGATCCATTTCAGGTGTCCGAGAAGATGATTCTCCCGGTAAAAATCAAAGATAACCGGTCCGAGGAAAACGAGCGACAGCGCCATATAGCGGTTTCCGATGACGCCGTTGCCGACCAGATGCGGCAAAATGATGATCAGGAAATAGATAAACAGGACGAAAACGACCTTCAGAGGGAACGAACCGTTCCGGAGGATCCGGAGCGCCAGATACAGAAAGATCGAAGCGAACGCGCAGGCAAGGCAGACCGGCGCCCGCTTGACGGGAAGCGTATTCAACGGTGGAAAAACGATCTCGAGAAACCAAACAAGGAGTACCAGATCAAAGAGGTACACCAAAATCGATTCTCTTTTTGTTTTGAATAACGTCATCTTTTCTTTCCGTTCACGACCGACCGATAGAGGTCGTCGATTTGTTTTTCTATCTTTTTGTCGTCGAACTTATCGGCGATCTTGTTTTTTCCGTTTTCCCCCATCTCCCGGCGGAGATCGGACGAGGCGATCAGTTTGTCCAGCGCCGAAACGAACCCGTCGACGTCCTCCGGCGAAACGAGGATCCCGCAGTCGGGATCGACGATCTCGGGGATCCCGCCGACCTCCGACGCGACCGTAGGCAGACCCGCGCGCGCCGCCTCGAGGATCGAGATGCAGAGCGTCTCGTGCCGGGTACAGATGAGAAAGATATCCGAACCCTTGAGAAGATTGTCGACGTCGGAACGGTAGCCGAGCAGAAACACCTGCTTCTCCTGCCCCGCCGCGGCGATCTTTCGTGCAAACTCCTCCCGGTACGCCCCGTCGCCCGCAACGGCGAAGAAAACGTCGGGACGGTCGGCGAAGCGCTTGGCGACCTCGCACAGGGTATCGAACCCCTTGTCCCGGGTGATCCGTCCGGTCGAGACGATCAGCGTTGCGTCCCGGGAGATCCCGAGTTCCTCGCGGATCGTCGAGGGGGCGTCGGTCGGTTTCGCGTCGCCCGAGAGGTTGTAGATCGTACCGAAAAAGCGCTTGCTCTTTTGGCAGATCTTCCAGTTTGAAACGTAGTCGCTCACGCCGTAGGCGGCGCTCGCTTTCCGAAGCGTATAGCTCTCGAACAAACGGCTGCGCCACTTTGCGAACCGTCCGACGTTCAGCGCCTCCGAGATGCTTCCGTGTACGGCGAGCACCGTTTTTACGCGGGCGAAGCGGCAGGCGAGCATCGGAAAGAAGCCCTCGAGCTGAAGCCCGGCGATATGAACGAGCGCCGGAGAGGCGCGGCGGATACGGCGAACGTAACGGAAGAAGAAAAAGGGATTTAAGAATCGGCGCGCCCGCGGAAACCAGAGGATCTCAAACGAATACCGCCCGTTCAGGTATTCGTCCTCCATGATCCGTCTGTGGCTGACGTAGGGGCCGCCGTTCTGCCCGTTCTCCCGAAGCGTGATCAGGATCTTCGGCTTGCTGTTTTCGACCATCTGTCGCAGTCCTTCATAGTTTTTTCGTTTTCGGAACGCCTATTCCGCACGGAACGTATCCAAAAAATCTCCGAAAGCGGACACGTAACGGCGATAGTCAAACTCGTTTGAAGGTTTGTGTCCGATCTTCCCTTTTTCGATCGCCGAGGCGATCGCCGCCCGGATGCCCTCCTCGTCCGTCGAGGGAAGCAGGTAGCCGTTTTCGCGCGGGAAACAGTCGCCGATATTGCTGATCGCGTTTGCGATCACGCCGACGCCGGCGGTCGCGCACTCGGCGAACTTGGTCGGGAAACCGGCGTTGTTTTTCCGCGTCGACTCGCGGATGAAAATGCAATAATCCGCTCGGCGAAGCGCCGCGACGCTCTCGGCGTGCGAAACCCGCCCGCAAAAGACGATCCTGTCGGCAAGAGACGGAAGACGGTCGGCGGCGTCGGGAAAATCGGCGCGAAACTCGTCCTCGGTGATCCCGATCACGCGGAACAGGAAGTCGCGGTCGAGCGCGAGAGCGGCAAAGCAACCGACGATCCGTCCGATCTGATCCTTCCCTCTCCCCGGCTGCCCCGAATAAACGAACTCGACCCTGTCGGAGGAGTCGGTCACGGGAGCGTTCCAGATCTCTTCCTCCACGTCGACGAGCGGCGGGAGCCGGAGAACGTGCGGAACGGAGGGAGCGTAATACTTTTCCAGATACCGGCTGATCGCGATCATTCCGTCGACCCGCCTGTGCAGGCGCTTCATCACCCGTTCGGTATCTCGCCATTTCAGGAAACCGATCGGCGAGAGCGTGAAGCGGTTCTCGTACCATTCGGTCACGTCGGCGATCACTCTGACCCCGCGCTTTTTGCAATAGCGGAGCAACGAAGCGAGCGGACGGGCGTGCATATTGTAGGCGAAGACGAACGTCAGATCCGGGATCGCGTCAAGGACGCGCCGGGCGTGCCCGAAGTCGCAAAGAGCGCGTAGCCATTCGGCGGCGCTCTTCGGATACTTGGCGGGATAACTCGGGCAGCCCCACGCCTCAAGCGGCGTTTCGGCGTCCGCCGGGATCGTTTTGTCGACCCCGCAGAAAACGACCTTGTACCCGAGCTCGGTTAAGATCTTCGCGTTGTTTTTGACCCGATGTGCCGCCGCGTTCCGGTCGGGCATCTCAAACCCGCCGATATAGGCGACCGTTCCGTTCGTTCCCATAACAACTCCACGTTCTGTTTTTGCAAGTCGGATTAAGCGTTGGTGCCGCTTTCTTTTTCTTGCTCGTCGGGCGTTTCTTCCCCGGAATCGTTTTTCTCTCGTTTGCTTTTGATCTTTGCGATCACGCCGTCCGCGCCGCGGTAAAGCAGACCGCAAACGAAATGAAGAGCGAACGCCGCGGCGATAATGCTGACGGTCACCGCAAGCCAATTCAGCGGGAAAACGATATCCAGATCGCGGATCAGATCGATCAAAACGTACTGCACCACGTATATCTCAAGCGTTCTGTCTGATAGAAACTTTACGGCGCGCTTGAGCCACGAGGGCATTCTTTCGAGTTTCCCGTCCAAAGAGCAGAAGGTGCGGAAAAGGAAGAACAGGAGAAAAAGAATAACAAATTGGTTCGCGATTTGAAACTGTGCGAGGTTCTCCCGTTTCGAAAAAAGCGTTTTGCTGACGAAATAGATCGCCAAAGCGGCAAGGGTAACGAGAGGATAAATCGGGCTGAACCTGTTCCTGATCCTTTCATCGTTCTGTCTAAACCACGCGCCGAAAAGCATACTCTCGAAAAACAGGAACCGGATCATCGGTTCGCGAACCGTGTCGATGTGATAATAGGAACGGTCGTAGAAAACGAAATAGACGATCAGCCACGCCGCGCCGATCACCGCCATTACGGGAACGATCCGTTTCTTCAGCCAGTCGATCTTCACGATGAAGAAAAACGGGATATAGAGAAGTACGATGGACGCGACGAAATGATAGTACGTCGGAAACAGATACCACCAGACGACGCCGTGCTCGGAAAGACGGTAGGCGCCGATCGCCATATAGATTCCCGTCATAATCAGGACGGGCGGATATACGCGCCAGATCCTTTTGCCGTACCAAAAGGAAAAACCCTTGACGCTCAAATCGTTTTTGACGTTATACAGACAGTAACCGGACACCGCAAAAAACAGAACGTCTCCGATCAGACCGCCGTTCGCAATCAAATCCGTCGGGTAGATCCCGGTATAATGCGCGTTGGTGATCAAACACGCGGCCATCGCCCGCAGAAAGTTGATAAAAAATATCACGGCGAACCCCTTTCCATATCGCTGAACCAGTTTTCAGGAAATGATCAGTACCCGATATACTCCTTCATTTGCCGGTTGACGATCCCGACCTCGTACTTGGTCTGACAGGTCTCGAAAGCGGCGTCCGCCAGGCGGGCGAGAAGCGCGGGATCCGAGATCAGGCTCTCCGCCCTCTCCGCGATGGCGGCGGCGTCCTTCACCGGGACGAGGAAGCCGTTCTTTCCGTCCTCGATCGGTTCGCGGCAGCCCGGCCAGTCGGTCGTGATGACCGCGCGTCCGCTCGACATGGCTTCGAGGATCGTGCGGGGGAGTCCCTCCCGGTAGTAGGAGGGGAGGACGAAGACCGAACACTCGCGATAGAACGACGCGGCGTCCTTGACCTCTCCGGGATACTCGACCGTCCCGTCGGCAAAATACGGTTCCATACTCTCGGGTTTGATCGCGCCGACCGAGGAATCGTAGCCGCCGAGCAGGATGAAGCGCGCCTCGGGGTGCTTCGCCTTAACGAGCCGCGCCGCCTCGCAGAACTCGATCACGCCCTTCTCCCGGATGATCCGGCTGACCATCAGGAAGGTCGGAACGGAGGGCAGCGGGGCGCGCGCAAAGCGCTCCATATTCACGCCGGAGCCGTTGACCTGCGCCGTCTTTTCGGCGGGGAGATACCCGTCGCCGACGAACTGCGCGATATCGTCGCGGTTCTGGAAGATCACGCGGTCGCACGCGCGGAACGCCTTTTTGTAAAGGAACTTCGTGACCGCGCGGAGCAGACGCACTTTGATCCCGTTGGAGGTGTAAACGCGCCCGAGCCCGGTCACCATCGCGCAGATATGCGGGACCTTGTTCGCCTTCGCCGCGAGCGACCCGTAAACGACGGGTTTGATCGTGTAGGAGAAGACGAGATCGGGCTTCTTTTCGCGGATCACTTTTTTCAGGCGGCGGTAGTAGTCGAGGTCACCCTTGATCTTCGCGTTGTCCTTGGTGAACGGGACCTCGACGAACTCCGAAACGCCGAGGGCGTAGATATCGTCGAGAAACTCGCGGTCGGGTCCGGTCACGATCACCTCGTTGCCGGAGGCGATCATATCCCGGACGAGATCCCCGCGGAAGTTGAAAACGGTTTTGTTTTTCGGAGAAACGATCAGAATCTTCATTTGCTGACGAATCCTTTGAGATTTTGATAGATGAGACGTCCGAGGCGGGCGGGGTTGCCGTCGCCGATAAAACTGACGTGCGGGGTGAGGATGATCTTCTCCTCGTCCCAGAGGGGAGACGCAGGATCGAGCGGTTCCTCGGGAAAGACGTCGAGCACCGCGCCGCGAAGACGCGGAAGGTTCGCAAAGAGCGCCTCGGGATCGACGAGCCGACCGCGCGCCAGATTGACGAAGATCGCCCCGTCCTTCATCCGCGCGAAGAGGCGGCCGCCGAAGAGGTTCTCGGTCTCCCGGGTGAGCGGGAGCGAGAGCAGCACGACGTCGTAGGCGGGCAAAATCCCGGCGAGTTTTCCGACCGGATAGACCTCCCCGAAGAGCGGCGAGTCGATCGCGGCGGCGTCGACCCCGTCAAGCAGGCACCCGAACGCCCGGAACCGCTCGGCGCAGGCGCGCCCGACGCTCCCGCATCCGACGATCAGAACCCGTTTCCCGTAGAGTTCGAGCAGATCGCGCCGCTTTTCCCAACGGTGCGCCTCCTGGCTTTTGCGGAAGGCGACCTTGTCCTTGCAGAGATCGAGGACGCCCGAGAGGGCAAACTCCGCCATCGGGACCGAGTAGACCCCGGCGGCGCTGCAGAGCGCGATCCCGCGGGCGCGGATCTCGTCGAGCGGGACCCGGTCGAGCCCGGCGCTCGTCAACTGGATCAGCCGCAGCCGGGTAAACGCCCCGATCGGGTGATAGAGGAAGAGCCCGTTACAAACGACGGCGTCGATCTCACCCGGATCGACAGGGAGCGCGTCGCGCTCGTTCTGCAAAAAGAAGAGCCGGAATCCGAGCGCCTCAAGCGCGGCTCTCTCGTCTTCGGTCGCGTTCCACGCGCCCGTGATCAGCAGATTCATAACTTACCGTTTCCTTTCCGGCGTCAGGGCGCGACCTCTTCCGCGACCTCTTCCGACGCCGATCCGGCAGACTCGTCGGAGGCGGCGGGCGCGGTCTCTTCGGCGGGCACGGGCGCGTCGGTCGCCGTAGCGTCCCCGGGGACAGGCTCGGTCTTCGCGACGGTTTCGCCGACGTTGGCGTTATCCGCGTTCCGCAGCACCTTGAAGATGGTCATAAAGAAGATCTTCAGGTCAAGTCCGAGCGAGACGTGGTCGACGTACCAGACGTTGAGTTCGATCCGGCGGTGCCATTCGACCTCTTTCCGTCCGTTGACCTGCGCCCAGCCCGTGATGCCGGGACGGACGTCGAACATCCGGCGCTGCTCGTCGGTGTACTCGCCGATCGGCCAGGGGTGGTATGTAAGCGGCGGGCGCGGTCCGATCAGCGCCATATCGCCGCGCAGGATGTTGATGAGCTGCGGCAGTTCGTCCAGACTGGTCGCCCGGATGAAACGTCCGACCCGGGTGACGCGGGCGTCGCCCTTTCCCGAATAGACCCCCGAGCCGGTGTGCTCGGCGTTGACGACCATACTCCGGAACTTCAGGATCCGGAAGACCTTGCCGCCCCTGCCGATCCGCTCCTGCTTGAAGAAGACGGGTCCCTTCGAGTCGATCTTGACGAAAAGCGCGAGGATCAGCATCAGCGGAAAAAGAAGCAGCAGAGCAAGAAACGACAAGAACAGGTCGAAGGCTCTCTTGAAAAACGAACGGTAGATCTTTCTCATTTGTGAGACTTCCCTTCCGAAAACGATTTGGTGACGACCGGGTCAGTTTTTCTTCGCGGCGATCGCGCGGGCGACCTCGCCGACGCGGCGGGTCAGTTCCCGGCGATTGGGCTCGAAGGTCGCGGGATCGATCCCCCGCTCGAAATCGCGCAGCAAGCGCATATTCCGGAAAAACTCCTCGCGCACCGAGTCAAGCGGCTGCGTCTGATCGCAGAAGCCGCGCGACAGAATGGCGCGGGTCGAGCCGAGGCGATAGTGTTCGGTGATGATCATCTCGGCGGGGATCAGCCCGTCGCCGAGATGCGAGATCCCGCCGAAGCCGTAGGGGATCCCCCGCTCCCGGATCTTTTTGACGATCGATTCGACCGTCCCGTTGGTCAGAAGCTCGAACATAAAGGAGAGCCCGTAGGAAAGGTGCAGATCGTTCAGCCCGATATGTATCTCGTCGATCCCGTCGAGTTTCAGGACCTCGTCAAGACACGCCTCCGCCTCGCGGGTCTCAAGCAAAAGAGACGTCCCGACCCGCCGGTTCACACATCCGAGAAACTCCCGGACCTCATCGACGGTCTTCCACATCGGGAGCATGATCCGATCGGCGCCGGAAGAGATCACTTCCTCGATCTCCCGTTTCGAGCCGGCGTTCCACGGATTGACGCGCACGAGCAGTTCCGCCTTGGTGAGAACCGACGACAAAGCCTTGACGTCCCCAACGCTATGGCGTGATTTTACGCTGTTGATCCCTCTCTGTCGTTCCTCTTTGCCGAGCGTTTCGAGATCGACCCAGACGCGGTCGACCCCCGCCGACTCCGCGATCAGAGCGACGTCGGGATCGTTGGTGATATAAAAAACGGTTAAAGGCATACGCCCCACCTCCGCAAACGAAAAATACTCTCAGAAATCAATTGGTTTTCCTATATATATTATCATATAGATAACACTTTGTCAAGTCGGGAAGAAAAGATTTTTTATCGAGCGCGGGAATGCGGCAAAAAAAGAAATGAAAAAGCGCGGCGGAAAAACCGCCGCGCCGTCACGACAAGATTCAAAGGAACGCCGAGAGCATCGCTTCGCACTTATCCCAGAGAGAACGGGCGGCGGAGCCGTCGGGGTCGGCGAATTTGAGCTTTAAGGGCTTCTTGTAACTGTAAACCTCCCCCGGAACGAAATCGGAACCGGGTACCCCCTCGGCAAGACGCGTCAACCTGCGGGCGCTCTTTGCGGGGGAAATGGTGAAAAGATACTTCAGCGGTGTATGATAGCAAAAGCGGACGAACGCGGTCGACTCGGAACCGAAGTTGGTGCGAACGACTCCGGGCTCGAAGGCGACGGCGGTGATCCCCCTTTCGCCGTAGCGGCGCTGCAGTTCACGGGTGAAGAGGATATCGCAGAGTTTCGCCCGCCCGTAAGCGCGGAAGGGGGTATAGCCGTTCTCGCTCTCGGGGTCGGCGGGATCGAAATCGGCGCCGAACAGGTTCGCCGCGATACTGGCGGTCTGGATGACGGTGGCGCGCGACGCCGACAGTTTGTCGAGCAGCAGGCGGGTCAGAAGAAACTGGGCGAGCAGATTGATCTGGAAGGTGCGCTCGAACCCGTCCTCCGTCAGGGAGCGTTCCTTCTGCGCGCCGCCGGCGTTGTTCGCCAGAACGTCGATCGAATCGTACTGCGACAGTTCCCCGGCGAGCCGCGCGACGTCGGACAGGCGCGCGTAGTCGGCGAGATGGTACGGACAGCCGAGTTCGTCAGCGATCCTTTTCGTTTTTTCGGGATTCCGCCCGACGAGGATCACGCGATGCCCCGCCCCGACGAGGGCGCGCGCCGCGGCGGCGCCGATCCCGTCGCTGCCCCCGGTGACGACGATCGTTTTTTTGTTTTCGGTCTCCATAGTCTTCCCTTTCTTCCGCCCGCCCGCGCAGGGGGGCGGTTGGAAATTATCTCCGTCTTTCCATTGCTTAAAAGCAATTATGCCCCGGGCTTTGTGTTTTTCAAAGCGGCATTCGCAAAAAGTCTCCTTCCGGGAACGGTTCAAATACCATTTTTAGTCTAACTCCTTTTTGGTTGCTTGTCAAGTCGTTACTCACGTAGATTTACACGATAGGAAGAAAAGAGAGTTGACAAAATAACCTGAAAATCGTATAATATAGACAAATAACAAACTAGAAAGGAAAATACCACTATGAAGAAAGTTTCCGATTATGTAAAACCTAACATCCTTATCATCTTCGGCGCGCTCTTGTTTCTCTATTACCTGAACTTCCTGTCCTATCGCGGCGCGGGGCTCGCTCTCGGCATTATCGCGATCGTCTTCTCGGCTTGTTATTTGGCGATCGGCATTTTGCTCGTGCTGAAGGGCAATAAGCTTACGTCTTCGGTCGAAACAATCCTCGGAGTCGTTTCGGTGTCCTTGTTCATTGTCTTTATGTTCGTTTATTTTCTGCTCTCAACGATCAATCTGGCTCGTGCGATGGGTCCAACGGCATGGACGATCAAGATTTTGAGCATGATTGCTTCGCTGGCTTTGCTGGCGGTCTTTGTGTTCTTCAAGTTCGGCGGTTCGCAGATTTCTCTCCGTCTCACAAATCTCTTCTCTGCGATTTTTACTCTGGCGCTTCTTCTGGATCTCTTGTTTGACGGTGCCGGGAACTCGACCGTTCTGGGCAACATTGACGTTCTTCTTGTGGTCATCTACGCGGTTTATACGTTCATCCTTTTCAATGCTCTCGGAAATACCGAAGCCGCTCCCGCGGAGAACGCAGCCGAAGAGAAGGAACCGGAGGAGCCCGCTTCCGAAAAGCCCGTCGAAGAGCCCGCTCCGGAAGAGACGGTCTGATCGGTCCGCTCCGATCCGCTGAAACAATGAAACGGTCAATGATTAAAGCCGCCGGGCTTCTGCTGATCGTCGCTTTGCTCGTCGGGATCCTTGCCGGCTGCGACGAAGGAAAAACGTACGATTTTATGCACGGTCACAACCGGGGCTATTGGGGCGACTACGACTACGACGACCACGACGACTACGACGATTACGACGATTACGATTACGACGACTACGACGACTTTGATGACGTCGATCGCGGCGGCAACGATAAGGGCGGCGGCGAAAACGGCGGCGGCAACAGCGACGGCGGCAATAGCACCGGCAACGGTGGCACAAGTACGTCCGCAGCAACCGGAAACGGCAATCAGAACGGCGGGACACCCGAGGGCGACGCCGAATATACAGACAGCGCCAAGTTTGAATACAGTTTGTACGGATGCGACGACGGAGAAGCCGCTATTTCGTCGAAATCCTCCTGCACGGACGAAAACGTGGTCGTGCCCCCGACGTACACGGACTATGCCGGCGAAACCTACCGCATCGTCAAGGATTGTCAAAGAGGATTCTCAATGCTGGACGCGAAAACCATTACTCTCCCCGAAGGGTTCAAAGAAATCCGCGTCGGTTTTTCCGACTGTGTAAACCTCAAGACTATCTATCTGCCCTCGACGATCACGACGATCTGCGGATATGCCTTAACCAACTGTATGAGACTCGATAAGATCGTCTTTAACGGCACGAAAGCGCAATGGAACGCGATCGAACTGGACGATCATTGGAATTACTGCACGCCCGCGCTGGGCATTGAGTGCACGGACGGCTATATCGAGTTGCAATCCTGGTACGAATCGCATTAATCCCACGACAAAAAAGGCGGCGTTTCGCCGCCTTTTTTGTTCGAGCGGAACGCGGGAACCCCCAAAACGGACGCCGTCCCCTACCGCTGGCGCGGACGGTTTCTTTTTTCTAACTGCGCCAGCAAATGCCGCCTCGGCTTTCGCAGGCAGATGCAGAATCTGCGCTTGCGATCCGAAGGCGTATTTTCATACGCCGAGAGGTCGCAAACGCGGATAGGAAAACGAATTGAATGAAATGGAGAGAACCGTCCGCGTTTCACGGACGGTTCTCCACCTTAAACTGCGCTCCACGAAGCGTTGCATTTCCGCAAAGAAAAAAGCATTAACGAACAACAATAATCCGTCGTTTTCCGGTCTGCGCTGAAATGCGGAAGCCGAATTACACCATTTTTTCTTGTTTTACTTTATGGTCGATGATATGGCGGGACGCAAGTTCCCGATGCACGTCGTCCACCGTGATCCCCATCTGCACCATCAAAACCATGGCGTGATAGGCGAGATCGGCGAGTTCGTAGATCGTCTCCGCCTTATCGTTCGCTTTCCCGGCGATGATGACCTCGGTCGACTCTTCGCCGACCTTTTTCAAGATCTTGTCGATCCCTTTCTGGAAAAGGTAGGTGGTATAGGAGCCCTCGGGCAGTTTCGCCTTGCGGTCCAGAAGCAGGTCGTAGAGCCCGCGGAGCGTGAACTCGGAGAGTTCGGCGCTCTCGAAGACGGGGGCGGTGAAGCAGCTGTCGCTCCCGGTGTGGCAGGCGGGTCCGTCCTTTTCGACCTTGACGAGCAGGGCGTCGCGGTCGCAGTCGGCGGTGATACTGACGACGTGCTGATAATTCCCGCTGGTCTCTCCTTTCAGCCAGAGTTCGTTCCGCGAACGGCTGAAAAAGCAGGTCAGCCCGCGCTCCATCGTGATCTTAAGACTCTCGCGATTCATATAGGCGAGGGTCAGCACGTTTCCCGTGATCGCGTCCGCGACGATCGCGGGGATCAGTCCTTTTTCGTCGAATTTGAGTTCGTTGATGTCCAGCATTTCGGTTCCTCCGTTTACAGTCTGACGTTGATATTCTGCTCTTTCAGAGCGGCTTTGAGATCGGGGATCGTCACCTCGCCGAAGTGGAAGATCGAGGCGGCGAGTCCGGCGTCGATCTCGGGCAGCGTTTTGAACAGGTCGACGAAATCGCCGATCCCGCCGGCGCCGCCCGAGGCGATCACGGGGACGCGCACCGCGTCGAGCACCCGCTCGAGCAGAGGCAGATCGAAGCCGTGTTTCACCCCGTCGGTGTCGATCGAGTTGACGACGATCTCGCCGGCGCCGAGCGAAACGCCCCGCTTGATCCAGCCGATCGCCTCCATCCCGGTATCCTCGCGCCCACCCTTGGCGAACACGCGGAACTCGTCCCCGACGCGCTTGACGTCGACCGAGAGCACGACGCATTGATCGCCGTAGCGGGTCGCAGCCTCGCGGATCAGTTCGGGGCGCTTGATCGCGCCGGAATTGACGCTGACCTTGTCGGCGCCGCATTTGAGTACACGGTCGAAATCCTCGACCGAATTGATCCCGCCGCCGACGGTCAGGGGAATAAAGATCTTCGACGCGACCTCGCGCAGAACGTCGGTAAAGAGTTTCCGTCCCTCAAACGACGCCGTGATGTCGTAGAAGACGAGTTCGTCGGCGCCGCAGTCGGAATAGTACCGAGCGAGTTCGACGGGCGAGGAAACGTCCGAGACGCCCTCGAAGTTCACGCCTTTGACGACCCGACCGTTCCTGACGTCAAGACAGGGGATAATTCGTTTCGTTATCATTTTGCCACCTCGCACGCCTCTTTGAGATCGATCGCCCGGTCGTAGTAGGCGCGTCCGACGATCGCGCCGTAGAGTCCCAGTTCGCGCAGGGCGATCACGTCGGAAAGACTCGAGACCCCGCCCGACGCCGTGATCGGCACGGCGTAGTTTTGCGAGAGTTCGCGGTAGAGCGCGCGATTGGTCCCCTTCATCGCGCCGTCCTTGGAGACGTCGGTCACGATCACGCACCCGACGCCGAGCCCGACCATCCGGCGCATAAACTCGTCGAGTTTTACGCCGCTCTTTTCGAGCCAGCCGCGGATGGCGATCTCGCCGTCCTTGATATCCGCGCCGACCGCGATCCGGTTTCCGTACTCGCGCACCGCCGTTTCAAGAAAGGCGGGGTCGGTCACGGCGGCGGTGCCGAGGATCACCCGGTCGACGCCGCGGGAGAAGTAACTTTCCGCCACGTCAAGCGAGCGGACCCCGCCCCCGATCTCGCAAAAGAGGGGGGTTTCGGTCGCGATCGCCTTCACAACGTCGGCGTTGGGGGTGTTCCCGTCCTTTGCCCCGTCGAGGTCGACGAGGTGGACGTGGGTCGCGCCCGAGGCAACGAAATCGCGGGCGACGGAGAGCGGATCGTCGCTGAAAACCGTCATTTGACGGTAGTCGCCGCGAAGAAGCCGGACGGCTTTTCCGTCCGAAAGGTCGATCGCGGGAAAGAGGATCATACCGTCACCCCCCCGGCGAACGCCGAAAGGATCGCCACGCCGACCCGCCCGCTCTTTTCGGGATGGAACTGGCAGCCGAAGACGTTGCCCTTCGCGACGACGGCGGTCACCGGGATCCCGTATTCGGTCGTGGCGGCAAGGCTGTCGTCGCAGCCGACGGCGTGATAAGAATGGACGAAATAGACGAAGTCGCCCTCCTTGATCCCGCGGAAAAGGCGGCAGTCGGGCTGCACGAATCGCAGGGCGTTCCAGCCGATCTGCGGGATCTTCAAGCGCGGGTCGATCATCCCCTCGAAGGGGACGACCTCGCCTTTCAAAAGACCGAGTCCGCGGTGCGTGCCGTACTCGGAACTTTTTTCAAAGAGAAGCTGCATCCCGAGGCAGATGCCGAGCAGTTCCTTGCCCTGCGCGACCTCCTCGCTGATCACGCGGTCGAGCCCGGTCGCCCTCAGTTTGTCCGCCGCGTCGCCGAATGCGCCGACCCCCGGCAGGACCAGACGATCCGCCGAGCGGATCGCGGCGGGATCCCCCGTCACGACGGCGTCGGCGCCGACCGAACGGAAGGAGCTGACGAGCGAAAAGAGGTTCCCGACCCCGTAGTCGATGATCGCGATCATAACACGCCTTTCGTCGAGGGGATCTCGTCCCCGAGAGCCGGATCGATCGAAACGGCGGTTTTGAGCGATCTGGCGCAGGATTTGAACACGCCCTCGATGACGTGGTGCGCGTTCTCGCCCGAGAACTGCCGGACGTGGAGGGTGATCCCCGCGTTGCGCGCGAACGCCTCCCAGAACTCGCGGCAGAGTTCGGTGTCGAAGTCGCCGACCTTTTCCGCCGGAATGTCGAGCGACGAAACGAAGAGCCCGCGCCCCGAGATATCGACCGCCGAGAGGATCAGCGCCTCGTCCATCGGAACGACGGCGTCGCCGTAGCGAACGATCCCGCGCTTATCCTCGAGCGCGGCGGCAAAAGCCGACCCGAGCGCGATCCCGACGTCCTCGACCGAGTGGTGGAAATCGACCTCGGCGTCGCCCGTGCAGGCGACGGTCAGATCGAACCGTCCGTGCCGAGAGAAGAGGGTCAGCATGTGATCGAGAAAACCGCATCCGGTCTTGATCTCGCTCTTCCCCGTTCCGTCGAGCGAAAGGGTGAGCGCGACGTCGGTTTCCGACGTCAGACGTTTGATCTCCGCGTAACGCATTTTCATTCTCCTTTTTCTTTCAGTATCGTTTGAATTGAGGCGACGAGCGTCTCCATTTGTTCCCTCGTTCCGACCGTGATCCGGTTGAAATCGGCGATCCGCGCCTTGTCGAAATGGCGGATCAGGATCCCGCGCTCCTTTAAGAGAAGGTAGAGTTCCCTGCCGCCGATCGCGGGATGGCGGGCGAAGAGGAAGTTTGCCGTCGAGGGGACGACCGTGAAGCCGAGCGCGGAGAGCCGCTCCGCCGTCCACTCGCGGGCGGCGACGATCTTTTCGCAGTTCGCGCGGTAATACTCGTCGTCGCAGAGCGCCGCGACCCCGGCGGCGAGGGTCATCCGGTTGACGTTGTAGGGGTTGACCGAGTTGCGGATCGTGTTCAGGTCGGCGATCAGGTCGGGCGAACCGACGGCGAAGCCGAGCCGCGCGCCCGCCATCGAGCGCGATTTCGAGAAGGTGCCGACGACGAGCAGATTGTCGTACCGATCCGTGAGGGGCACGGCGCTCTTTCCGCCGAAGTCGATATACGCCTCGTCGACGATCACGACCCCGTCGCGGTTCGCTTTCACGATCCCCTCGATCTCGTCAAGCGGGAGAAACCGTCCCGTCGGCGCGTTCGGATTGGCGATCACGACCGTCTTTTTGCCCCCTTTCGAGTAATCGGCGGGATCGATCGAGAGATCGTCCTTCACCGGGATCTCGGTATAGGGCAGCCGGTTCAGTTCGGCGAAAACGGGATAAAAGCCGTAGGTGATATCGGGGAAAACGAGGGGGCACACCTCCGAGGCAAACGCCATAAACGCGAAGTTCAATACCTCGTCCGAACCGTTTGAGACGATCACGCGGTCGGGGGCGACGCCGTAGGTCTCTGCCATCTTCGCGCGGAGGGCGCGGGCGTCGGGGTCGGAATAGAGGTTCAGGCGCGCCGCCTCCCGTGCGACGGCGGCGAGAACGCCGGGCGACGGGGGAAAGGGAGACTCGTTGGTATTGAGTTTCAGGTAACTGCGATCCTGGGGCTGTTCGCCCGGAACGTAGGGGACGAGCGAGGAATAGCGGGGGGAGAAATAGCGGCTCATTTCTTCTTTTCGGCACGGATCGTCACGCTTTTGGCGTGTGCGTCGAGCCCCTCCTTCCCGGCGAAGAGCGCGATCTTGTCCGAGACCGCCGCGAGCGCGTCCGCCGTATAGTAGGTGAACTGCGATTTCTTCACGAAATCGTCGACCGAAAGCGGAGAGGAGAAACGCGCCGTCCCGCCCGTCGGGAGAGTGTGGTTCGGACCGGCGAAGTAGTCGCCCGTCGCCTCGGGGCAATATCTGCCGAGGAAGATCGAGCCGGCGTTCTTCACGGCGCCGAGGTAGTCGAAGGGATTTTCGACCGAGAGTTCGAGATGTTCGGGCGCGATCTCGTTCGAGACGGCGATCGCCTCCGTCAGCGTGTCGCAAACGATGATCTTTCCGTTCTTATCGATCGAGGCGCGGGCAATCTCGCGGCGCGGAAGCAGCGGGATCTGCCGTTCGAGTTCGTCGCGGACGGCGGTCGCGAGCGCCGGACTGTCGGTGACGAGCACCGCCGACGCGTTCTTATCGTGCTCCGCCTGCGAGAGCAGGTCGGCGGCGACGAAAACGGGGTCGCAGGCGCCGTCGGCGACGACGAGGATCTCGGAGGGTCCGGCGATCATATCGATCGACACGACGCCGAAAACCTGCTTTTTCGCCTCGGCGACGAAGGCGTTGCCGGGACCGACGATCTTGTCGACCTTCGGCACCGTTTCGGTCCCGTAGGCGAGGGCGGCGATCGCCTGCGCCCCGCCGACCTTGAAGATCACGTCGACACCCGCCACGTCGGCGGCGGCGAGGATGGCGGCGGGGATCTTCCCGTCCTTGCCGGGAGGCGTCGTCATCACGATCGTCGAGCAGCCGGCGATCTTGGCGGGGATCGCGTCCATCAAAACGGTCGACGGATACGCCGCCGTGCCGCCCGGAACGTAGAGACCGACGCGCTCGATCGGCGTGACCTTCTGTCCCGTGACGATCCCCTCTTTTTCGCTTATGACGAAGCCGGGGCGCACCTGTTTTTCGTGGAAGGCGCGGATATTCGCCGCCGCCTCGCGGAGAACGGCGAGGAAGGCGGGGTCGACCGACTTGTACGCCGCGTCGATCTCCTCCCGCGTGACGGAAAGGGAGGAAAGTTTCACCCCGTCGAAGCGCTCGGTGCAGGCAAACAGCGCCGCGTCGCCGCCCGCTCTCACCTCGTCGATGATCGACGAAACGGCGCCCTCGACGTTTGCCGTTGGGTTCTCGCGGGCGAAGATCTCCTCTTTCGGAACGTCGCCCATTTTCAGGATCTTAATCATTTTCGTTCACCAGTTCTTTCATTTTTTCGGCAATGATTCCGATCTCGCGGTCGGCGAAGCGGAAACTCGATTTGTTCGCGATCAGACGCGCGCTGATCGGCAGGATCTCCGCCTTGACTTCCAGATCGTTTTCGCGGAGGGTCGTTCCGGTCTCGACGATGTCGACGATCACGTCGGAGAGCCCGAGGATCGGAGCAAGTTCGATCGAACCGTTCAGTTTGATGACGTCGATGTCGCGCCCGATCCGCTCGTAGTAGGAAGTTGCGATGTTCGGAAATTTGGTCGCGACGCGGAGGGTTTTCTTGTTTTCGTCGCGAAAATCCTTTTTCGCGGCGACCGCCATCCGGCATTTGCCGAGTTTCAGGTCGAGCAGCTCGTAAACGTCGGGGGCGTATTCGAGGATGATATCCTTCCCCGCCACGCCGAGGTCGGCGGCGCCGCGTTCGACGTAGATCGGCACGTCGGAGGGTTTGACCCAGAAGAAGCGGACGCCGGTCGCCTCGTTCTCGAAGATGAGTTTCCGGCTTTTTTCCCGGATCGAGGGACAGTCGAAGCCCGCCCGCTCGAAAAGGTCGTAGACGGTCTCTCCGAGCCGTCCTTTCGGAAGCGCGATATTCAGCATTTCGTTCCCTCCTTCCTTAAGTCGACGAGTTCGCGGTAACGGAGTTTTTCGGGGATCGCGTGCTGCGCCGTGCAGGTCTTGCCGGCTTGACGGATCTCGTTTGCGCGTTTTGCGACGGCGGCGGGATCGTTCCCTTCGTTATAGAGGAGAAGAACGTCGACGTCAAAGCCCGGCTCGGTCTCGTCGAGCGCCTCGAGCAGATCGAGGTAGAGCGCGAATCCGACGGCGCGCGACCGTCTTCCGAGTTTTTCCATCATCCCGTCGTACTGACCGCCCGACAGGACGTCGGAGGCGATCCCGCGAAGGAATCCCTTGAAGATAAAACCGTTATAGTAGTTGACGTCGCCCGTCAGACTGAAGTCGAAGCGGATCGCGTCTGCGTAGGGAGAGGCGGCGAGCAGGGCGGCAAGCCGCGCGGTCTCGTCGGCGGCGGCGCTCTTCGGCAGAGTTGAAAGGAACGCGGGGAGATCGGCGGGGGCGAAGTTCGCCGTGAGAAGACGGCAGAGCGAAGCGTAATCGCCGTCCGACACGCCGAAACGGTCGCAGACCGCACGAAGATCGTGGGCGTTCTTGCCCGCGATACAGGCGCTCGCCTCGGCGAGGAAGCCGGGATCGCGCGAAACGCGCGAGAGCGCGTCGGTCAGAAGCCCGAGGTGCGAGACGGTGAGCAGATACTCCCCGCCGATCGAAGAAAGGCTCTCGGCGGCGAGCGAGACCGTCTCGAAAACGTCGTAGAGATCGACGTCGCCGATGCATTCGAGCCCCGCCTGCCGGATCTCCTTGAAACGGTGGGTGCTCTTCGAGACGCGGTAGACGTTCTCGTCGTAATAGACCTTCTGTTTTTCGCCCGGTCTGTCCTCCCCGCCCTTGATGATCGAGAGCGTGACGTCGGGTTTCAAGGCGAGCATTTTTCCGTTCGTGTCGTTGAACGCGATCACGCGGTCGCCGACCATAAACTCCTTGTTGCGAACGTAGAGTTCGTACTCCTCGAACTTCGACATCCGATAGGGCTGATAGCCGTAGCGGCGGTAAAGATCGCGAAGCGCGAACACGACCCGCTCCTCGCGGGTGAAGTATGCGTCGTTCATCCTTTTTTCTCCTTGTTTCGGTCGGAATCGTTTTTCAGGCGGTCGAGCACGGTGCGGTATCCGCCGCTCCCGTATTCGTAGCACTTGTTCACGCGGCTGATCGTCGCGGTGCTCGCCCCGGTCGCCTCGCGGATCGACTGATACCCCTCTCCCTCGTCGAGGAGCCGCGCGACGAGCAGGCGCTGGGCGAGGTCAAGCGTTTCCTTGACCGTGGCGACGTCGTCGAGAAAGGCGTAGGCTTCCTCGCGGGTTTTCAGGCGCAGCAGCGCGTCGCAGAGCAGATCGGTGCTCTCGTTATGCCAATGGCTCATCTGTTCCTCCTCGCTTCCGTGATTCAGCGGTTTAATGTTTTAGCACTTTAGCGTTTTACCGCTTTAGCGTGCTAAATTACGACTAATGATAACACACAGCACGGCGTTTGTCATGGGGGGAAAGACGTTTTTTTCGGTTTTTTCAAAAAAAAAGGAGTTTGCACACGCGCGATACTAAAATAGGTGAAAAAGCGGCGGGATATGCCGACGGAAGCCTCAGCGAGCGAGAAAGCGAACGGCGGGCACAAGCGAGGGGATCGGGGTGCGTTTTGTCTCTTTACTTTTTTCGTTTTTTCCGTATAATAGAGACAGAAACCGCAAACCAACGAAAGGAGACGAACCGTGGGTCTTTCGGACGCCATTCTCGAACTGCGGACGGCAAGCGCCCTCTCCCAAGAGGAACTTGCCGAACGCCTTTTCGTCTCGCGGCATCTCGTTTCCAAGTGGGAGCGGGGCGAGCGGAACCCGGATTATCCGATGATCGAGACGATCGCCGGACTTTTCGGTGTGCCGGTCGAGCGGTTGGTCGATCGGCGCGACCTGGTTTTCCGGGAACTCGGAGACTGCCTCGGAAACGGGGCGCCGCTCGACGAAACGCGCCTGACCGAGTATCTCAACCGATTTCTTTCCCGGCTGCCGCGCCGGACGGCGGATATTTTTCTCAATCGCTACTACTTACTCAAAACGACGGCGGAAATCGCCGATAAATACGGGATCGGCGAAAACCACGTCCGCAGTATCCTGTCCAAAACCCGCAAGAGGTTGAAAAAAGCGTTGAAGGAGCAAGAGAAATGAACGGGATCGTCCTGTATAACGCGCTGACGCGCATCGACGAGACGCTGATCGCACACGCCGTCGAAACCCCCGCGCGCCCCGCGCGGGTCCGTCGTCCCGCACGGCTCGTCCCCCTGCTTGCCGGGTGCGCCTGCCTCATTCTGGTCTGCGGCGTCGCGGTATTTGCGCGCTTCGCCGGGTTCCTGAACGGGGGAAAGAAAAACGCCGCTCCGAGCGGGAACGGTACGACGGCGATCGCCCAGACCGACTGTACCGTCCTGACCGACTATACCGCCCTGCTCTACGCAAACAGCGCGGGAGGAGGAAGCGACAACTCGACGCCGCGATATACCGGAGAAGAGTTCTTCATAATGGAACGATACGAAAAAGCCATTCAATCCCGAAAGAACGAGTATTTGTTCGGAAAAACGTGGAACGTCTATTACGACTATTCGCTGAAATCCGATAATCTTTCCTACGATATGGACGCTTATTCATACGTAAAAGGGTATGACTGCGTATCTGTGACTTACCGTATGGATACGGGCAGAATCGTGAATTATTATGCCCCTCCATCTCCCGAAACGTTCGAAGGATCCTCTATCAGCCCCGATTCATCTGAAGAAGCAATTGTGTCCTATGCACGGAGCGTTCTTCGTGAAATCACGGGAGAAACTGCCGACGGTTGGGACGTAAGGATCGAAAGCGCCTCTTTCCCGTACTATCGGTCCGATACGATGGGACCGCTGTCTGCCGAGGGCTACACGGTCACGTTCTTCAAAACGATCGGCGGCGTCGAACGCGGCGACAGAATGTCGGTCAAAATGACCGACGCGGGCGAGATCGTCGGGTTCAACGCTTTTAACTATGACGCCGCGTTTGCACCGTACGGTAACGTACACCCGGATAAAGAGAAAATCGAGGAGGCGGCGTGGCGGGCGTTCGGTTCCTCCGGTATTCACGGGTATTCGTCCGCTTCGATTCGGGAAATCGAACTGTTCGTCTCGGAAAACTCGCTCTGGGCTCTTGTGAGTATTGATTACAAAACCGGCGAATGGTACGGCGGCGTCCAGTACGCGATCGAGGTCGCGCGGATCGAGTAACCCTTCCCCGCTCTTTTTCCCCTCGGGGCGACCCGGGGGGTTTTTTTCTTTCGGTGTTTTCCGCTTGACAAACGCGCGCGGGCGTGTTATAATACTTGCAGATTCTTTAAGAGGGTCCCGTGAGGCCGTCAAGAATTGCAACTGAATCGGACGATGGTCGGTTTTTCGGACTGCTTTTCTTGTGGCGGAAAGCGGTCGTTTTTATAGGGAGGGCGTTATGATCTTATTCCGTGGCGTGATGGATTATCAAAATACGCAACGCCCCGCCCGCCCCGTCGATCTTTCGCTTCCCGTTCCGTCCCCTCTCGACCTTGCTTTTTCCGGCGAACGATTCGCCCTTTTACCCGGTCTTGCAGACGTACACGTTCATCTGCGGGAGCCGGGTTTTTCTTATAAAGAAACGATCCTTACGGGTTCCCGGGCGGCGGCGCGCGGCGGTTTTACGACGGTGTGCGCGATGCCGAACCTGGACCCCGTTCCCGACTGCCGCGAAAATCTCGAAAAAGAACTTGCCCTGATCGAACGCGACGCCGTGATCGAGGTGCTTCCCTACGGGGCGCTGACGAAGGGCGAACGCGGTATAGAGATCGCGGATATGGAAGAAATCGCCTCCTCGGTCGTCGCCTTCTCGGACGACGGGCGCGGGGTGCAAAACGACGACGTGATGCGCGAGGCGATGACGCGGGCGAAGGCGCTCAAAAAGACCGTCGTCGCGCATTGCGAGGACAATTCGCTTTTGCGGGGCGGGTATATCCACGACGGCGCGTACGCACGGGCGCACGGACACAAAGGGATCCCGTCGGAATCGGAATGGCGGGCGGTCGAACGCGACCTGCGCCTCGTGCGCGAGACGGGGTGCGCCTACCACGTCTGCCACGTCTCGGCGAAAGAGACGGTCGAACTGATCCGTCGGGCGAAAGCCGAGGGGCTGGACGTTTCCTGCGAGACGGCGCCGCACTACCTTCTGCTCGACGATTCGCAACTCCAAGAGGACGGACGCTTCAAGATGAACCCGCCGATCCGCGACAAGTCCGACCGCGACGCGCTGATCGAAGGGGTGAAGGACGGAACGATCGATATGATCGTGACCGATCACGCCCCGCATTCGGCGGAGGAAAAGAGCCGGGGGCTTGCCGGCTCGCCGATGGGGATCGTGGGGCTCGAGACCTCGTTCCCCCTGCTCTACACCTATCTGGTACTGCCGGGGATCGTGACGCTCCCGCGCCTGATCGACCTGACGTGCGTGAACCCGCGCCGCCGCTTCGGGCTGCCCGTCCGGGAGGACGACTTCACGCTCTTCGACCTCGGGGCAAGCGAGCGGATCGACCCCGCGGACTTTCTCTCAATGGGAAAAAGCACGCCCTTCGCGGGGTGGGAGGTCGGGGCGAGTTGCCGACTGACGGTCTGCCGCGGGCGGATCGCCTATCTTGACGCGAAAGCGAGGACGCAATGAAACGGACGGTGCTGACGGTTCAAAAGAACGAACCGATCGCGAAAAACGTATGGAAAATGACCCTCTCGGGCGACCTTTCGGGGATCGAGCGTCCGGGGCAGTTCGTCAATCTGCGGCTCGACGGCTTTTATCTGCGCCGTCCGATCTCGGTCTGCGATAAGGAAGGCGACGCGCTGACGCTGATCTACAAGACGGTCGGCGACGGGACGCGGGCGATGACGGACTACGGCGAAGGAAAAGAGATCGACTGCCTCGTCGGGCTCGGAAACGGGTACGACGAAAAGGACGCGGGCGACCGTCCGCTCCTCGTCGGGGGCGGGGTCGGCGTGCCGCCGCTCTTCTGGCTTGCGCGCAGGCTGATCGCCGAGGGGAAAAAGGTCGCCGCGATCCTCGGCTTCAACACGCGCGACGAGGTCTTTTACGAAGACGAGTTCCGCGCGCTCGGCTGCAACGTCGCCGTCACGACGGTCGACGGATCGTACGGGACGAAAGGATTCGTCACCGACGCGCTTTCCGGATTCGACTTTACCTATCTTTACGCCTGCGGCCCCGAGCCGATGCTCCGCGCGCTCTACCGGGTGGCGAAGGTCGGCGGGCAGTTCAGTTTCGAGCGCCGGATGGGCTGCGGGTTCGGCGCGTGTATGGGCTGCACCTGCAAAACGATCGCGGGCAACAAACGGATCTGCCGCGAAGGACCGGTTCTGAAACGGGAGGAGATACTATGGGAAGACTGACCGTCTCGCTCTGCGGGATCGAACTCGACAATCCCGTGATCCCGGCGTCGGGCACCTTCGGCTTCGGGTACGAGTTCGCGGAGTATTACGACATAAACGAACTGGGGACCTTCAGTTTCAAGGGGACGACCGCCGCGCCGCGTTTCGGGAACGAAACGCCCCGGATCGCCGAAACGCCCGCGGGGATGCTGAACGCCGTCGGACTTCAGAATCCGGGCGTCGACGCCGTGATACGCGAAGAGCTGCCGAAACTGAGATCCGTTTTCCGAAAACCCGTGATGGCGAACGTCTCGGGTTTCTCGGTCGGCGAATACGTCGAGGTCGTCGAAAAACTCGACGGGGAGGATCAGATCGGGTGGTTTGAGATCAATATCTCCTGCCCCAACGTCCACGGGGGCGGAATGAGTTTCGGGACCGATCCCGGCGCCGCCGCCTCCGTGACGCGGGCGGTGCGGAGAGCGACGAAAAAACCGATCATTCTGAAACTTTCTCCCAACGTGACCGACGTCGCCGCGATCGCGCGGGCGGTCGAGGAGGCGGGCGCCGACGGCGTGTCGCTGATCAACACGCTGCTCGGGATGCGGATCGACCTTTCGCGCCGCAAGCCGCTGCTCGGGAACGTCACCGGGGGGCTGTCGGGTCCCGCCGTCTTCCCCGTCGCGCTGCGGATGGTGTATCAGGTCGCGCGCGCCGTCAGGATCCCGGTCGTCGGGATGGGGGGCGTTTCCCGCGCCGAGGACGTGCTGGAAATGATGCTCGCCGGCGCGACGGCGGTGGAGGTGGGCGCGGCGAACCTCGTCGACCCCTTCGCAAGTCAAAAGATCATCCGCGATCTGCCCGCCGTGATGGATCGCTACGGGATCGATAATCTGCAAGATATCATCGGAGGTGCAAACAAATGAATCGCGACGTGATCGTTGCCTGCGACTTTCCCTCGGCGGAGGAGACCTTCGCCTTTCTCGATCGCTTCACGGAGGAAAAACCGTTTGTGAAGATCGGGATGGAACTCTACTACGCGGAGGGTCCCGAGATCGTCAAAAAGATCAAAGCGCGGGGACATAAAATCTTTCTTGATCTGAAACTGCACGACATCCCGAACACGGTGAAGCGCGCGATGGCGGTGCTCTCGAAACTCGACGTCGACCTCACCAACCTGCACGCCGCCGGCGGACTCGATATGATGCGGGCGGCGATCGAGGGACTGACCCGCCCCGACGGGACGCGCCCCGCCCTGATCGCGGTGACCCAGTTGACCTCGATCGATCAGGCGCGGCTCACGGGCGAACTTCTGATCGACCGTCCGCTGCCCGAAGTGGTGGCCGCGTACGCGAAAAACGCGAAGGACGCCGGGCTCGACGGCGTCGTCTGCTCGCCGCTCGAAGCCGGGACGGTGCACGAAGCGTGCGGCGCCGGCTTCCTTACCGTGACGCCCGGCGTGCGGTTTGCCGACGGGGCGACGGGGGATCAGATGCGCGTCACGACCCCCGCAAAAGCGCGGGAACTCGGCTCGGATCTGATCGTCGTGGGGCGCCCGATCACGGCAAGTCCCGACCCGGTCGCAGCCTACCGGAGATGCGTTCGGGAATACCTCGGATAATAACGAAAAGGGAGATAAAACCATGCAAAAGAAAATCGCGCGCGACCTGCTCTCGATCGGAGCCGTCTTCTTCCGTCCCGACGAACCCTTTACCTGGGCGAGCGGGATCAAGAGCCCGGTCTACTGCGACAACCGCCTGACCCTTTCGGCGCCCGCCGTGCGGCAGGACGTCGAGGAGGGGCTCGCCGCCCTCGTCAAGGAGAACTACCCCGACGCCGAAGCGCTCTTCGGCACGTCGACCGCGGGGATCGCGCACGCCGCGATCACGGCGCATCTGCTCGGTCTGCCGATGGGATACGTCCGGAGCGGCGCGAAGGATCACGGGCGGCAGAACCGGATCGAGGGGAAACTGAACAAGGGCGAAAAGGTCGTCGTGGTCGAGGATCTGATCTCGACGGGCGGCAGCGTGATCGAGGTGGTCGACGCCCTGCGCGAAGAGGGGGCGGAGGTTCTCGGGATCGTCTCGATCTTCACCTACGGGATGCGGCGCGGGCTCGATCGGCTCGCCGAGGCGAAGGTGAAGAACGTTTCGCTGACGAACTTCGACGTGGTGGCAAACGTCGCCGCGGAGGAGGGGTTTATTCGTGAAAGCGACGTAAAACGTCTGATCGCCTTTCGTGACGACCCGTCGGATGAGAGTTGGATCAAGGGAGGCAAAGGATGAAGCACCTGATCGACATTCTTGATCTGTCGCGCGAGGAGATCGAAGAATTGATCGCCGTTTCGCTCGACATCATCGGGAACCCCGAAAAGTACAAGGACGCCTGCCGGGGCAAGAAACTGGCGACGCTCTTCTACGAACCGTCGACCAGAACGCGCCTGAGTTTTGAAGCCGCGATGTACGAACTCGGGGGGAACGTACTCGGTTTTTCCGAGGCGAACTCGAGTTCGGTATCGAAGGGCGAGAGCGTCTCCGACACCGCGCGGATCGTCGGTCTTTACGCCGACGTGATCGCGATGCGCCATCCGAAAGAGGGCGCGCCGCTCGTCGCCTCGCGCGTCGCCGGGGTGCCGGTCATCAACGCGGGGGACGGCGGTCACAACCACCCGACCCAGACGCTTGCCGACCTGCTTACGATCCGCCGCGAAAAGGGCGGGTTCGAGGATCTGACGGTCGGGTTCTGCGGTGACCTCAAGTTCGGGCGGACGGTGCATTCGCTGCTCTCGGCGCTCTCGCGCTACGCGGGGATCCGGTTCGTTCTGATCTCTCCGGAGGAACTCAAACTTCCGGGCTATCTCGTCTCGGACGTGATCGAAAAGAACGGCATCCCCTATACCGAGACCGAGAGTCTCGACGAGGCGCTGCCGGAACTCGACGTCCTCTATATGACCCGGGTGCAGAAGGAACGCTTCTTCAACGAAGCCGACTACCTGCGCTTAAAAGACAGCTATATCCTGACCTCCGACAAACTCGCGGCGGCAAAGCCGACCCTCTCGGTGATGCACCCCCTGCCCCGCGTCAACGAAATCGCGCCGGAGGTCGACGACGATCCGCGCGCCTGTTATTTCCGCCAGGCGCAGAACGGGAAGTATATCCGGGAGGCGCTGATCCTCTCGCTTCTGGAGGTGAAGGTATGATCATCGGGCAGATCAAGGACGGGATCGTCCTCGACCACATCACGGCGGGAAACGCCATCCGCATCTATCACGTGCTGGGGCTTGACCGTCTTACCTGCACCGTCGCGCTGATCCAGCACGCCGACAGCAAAAAGATGGGGAAAAAGGATATCATCAAGATCGGGCAGGTGATCGACCTCGATTTCGACGTGCTCGGGTATCTCGACCCCGGGATCACGGTCAATATCATCCGGGACGGCGAACTCGCCAAGCGCGAGCATCTCTCGCTGCCCGAAAAGATCACCGGCATCATCCGGTGCAAGAATCCGCGCTGTATCACGATGACCGAGCCGGGCATCCTGCAGCAGTTCCGGCTGACCGACCGCAAAAAGAAGATCTACCGCTGCGTTTTCTGCGACAGCGAAGCGCCGAAGGAAATCTGAAAAAGCATTCTATTATCGGGAGAGAGATATGAAACGCAAGGACATCAAAAAGATCATGATCATCGGGTCGGGACCGATCGTCATCGGACAGGCGGCGGAGTTCGACTACGCCGGAACGCAGGCGTGTCTGTCGCTGAAGGAGGAGGGATACGAGGTGATCCTCGTCAACTCCAACCCCGCGACGATCATGACCGATACCGAGATCGCCGACAAGGTGTATATGGAGCCGCTGACGCTCGAATACGTGGCGAAGATCATCCGCTACGAGCGCCCCGACGCGATCCTGCCGGGCATCGGCGGACAGACCGGGCTGAACCTCGCGATGCAGCTTGAAAAGAAGGGCATCCTCCGCGAATGCAACGTCGAACTGCTCGGCACGAGTAGCGAAAGCATCGAGAAAGCCGAGGACCGTGAAGAGTTCAAGAAGCTCTGCGAAAGCATCGGCGAGCCGGTCATCCCCTCCGAGATCACCTACTCGGTCGGGGAGGCGGTCGCCGCGGCGAAACGGATCGGTTATCCCGTCGTGCTGCGTCCCGGCTTTACGCTCGGCGGCACCGGCGGCGGATTTGCCGACAACGAGGAAGAACTGCTCGACCTCGCCCCCAACGCCTTCGCCCTCTCCCCGGTGCACGAGGTACTGATCGAGAAGAGCGTGAAGGGATACAAGGAGATCGAGTTCGAAGTGATGCGCGACTCCTACGATCACGTCATCACGGTCTGCGGGATGGAGAACGTCGACCCGGTCGGCGTGCATACCGGCGACTCGATCGTCGTGGCGCCGATCCTCTCGCTCTCGCCCGAGGACCTGAAAATGCTGAACGACAGCGCCCTGAAACTGATCCGCGAACTGAAGATCGCGGGCGGGTGCAACGTGCAGTTCGCGCTCGATCCGTGCTCGAGCAAATACTACCTCATCGAGGTCAACCCCCGCGTCTCGCGCAGTTCGGCGCTCGCGTCGAAAGCGAGCGGCTATCCGATCGCGCGCGTCACGGCGAAGATCGCCGTCGGCATGGCGCTCGAGGAGATCCCGGTCGCGGGCGGCAACGCCGGGATCGAGCCCTCGCTCGACTATATCGTCGCGAAGTTCCCGCGCTTCCCCTTCGACAAGTTCTCGACGGTCCCGAACGTGCTCGGAACGCAGATGAAGGCGACCGGCGAGGTGATGGGGATCGGATCGTCGCTTGAGGAATGTTTCCTCAAATCGATCCGCTCGCTCGAGATCGGGGTCTGCCACTTCCGCCTCAAAAAGTTCGACGGATGGAAGAAGGACGCTCTCCTCGACTACGTTTCGGTCTTCCACGACGACAACGTCTTCGCGATCGCCGAACTGCTCCGGCTCGGCGCCGGGGTCGCCGAGATCCACCGCGCGACGATGATCACCGAACTGTTCCTCGAATGCCTTGAAAAGATCGTCGGGATGGAGAAGACGATCGCCGAGCATCCGGGCGACGTCAAAACGCTGAAGGAGGCGAAGATCACGGGATTCTCCGACAAGGAGATCGCCCTGCTCTGGAAGCGCCCGGAGGTCGAGGTCTACCGCCTCCGGAAAGAGAACGGGATCACCCCGATCTTCCGGATGGTCGACACGCTTCACACCGGCAAATACATCGCCTATCTCTACTCGTCCTACACGGGCGAGAACAAATCGAGACTCGGAGACAAAAAGAAGATCGTCGTGCTCGGCGCGGGTCCGATCCGGATCGGACAGGGGGTCGAGTTCGACTACTCGACCGTCCACGCGGTACAGACGATCCGCCGGGCGGGATACGAGGCGATCATCGTCAACAACAACCCCGAAACCGTTTCGACCGACTACACCTGCTCCGACAAACTCTATTTCGAGCCGCTGACGACCGAGGACGTGATGGCGATCGTCGATTTTGAAAAGCCGGTCGGCGTGATCGCCTCGCTCGGCGGGCAGACCGCGATCAACCTGGCGGCTCCGCTCGACGAGCGCGGGGTGAAGATCATCGGCACCGACTGCGCCGCGATCGACCGCGCCGAGAACCGCAAGAGTTTCGAGCGGATACTGCACACGCTCGGGATCCCGCAGCCGCAGGGCAAAGCCGTCACGAATATCGAGGAGGGCGTCGCCGCGGCAAACGAGATCGGCTATCCGGTCCTCGTCCGTCCGAGTTTCGTGCTCGGCGGGCGGGCGATGGAGATCGTCGCGAACGACGATATGCTCCGCCATTACCTGAAGACCGCCGTCGAGATCGACGAGGACAAACCCGTTCTGGTCGATCACTACATCGAGGGAAAAGAGGTCGAGGTCGACGCGATCTGCGACGGGGTCGACGTCTTCGTACCCGGGATCATGGAACTGGTCGAGCGGACCGGCGTTCACTCGGGCGACTCGATCAGCGTCTATCCGACCGTGTCAATCCCCGATTCGGTGAAGGGAACGATCCTGCAGTACGCGAAGAAACTCGGTCTCGGGATCGGGATCGTGGGTCTTTACAACATTCAGTTCATCGTCGATCAGAAGAACGACGTCTACATCATCGAGGTCAACCCGCGGTCGTCCCGCACCGTTCCCTTCCTCTCGAAAGCGACCGGCTACCCGCTTCCGGATATCGCGACCGAGGTCATCCTCGGCAGATCCTTAAAGGAACAGGGCATCTTCGGGATCTACCCCGACGAGAAAAAGCGGTATTACGTGAAAGTCCCGGTCTTCTCGTCCAATAAGATCAAAGGGCTCGACGTCTATCTCTCGCCCGAGATGAAATCGACCGGCGAGGCGATCGGCTACGACAAAAAACTCTCGCGCGCCCTCTACAAGGGACTGCAGGCGTCGGGGATGAAACTGCAGAACTACGGGACGGTCGTCGTGACGCTCGCCGACGAGGACAAGGAAGAGGCGCTCCCGCTCGTGCGGCGCTTCTACCGCCTCGGGTTCAACATCGCGGCGACGGTCGGTACGGCGAAGTTCTTAAAAGAGAACGGTATCCGCACCCACCGCCTCGGCAAGATCTCGGAGGGAAGCAACGAGATCCCCGAACTGATCCGCGCCGGATTCGTCAGTTACGTGATCAACACGCGGAGCATCACGTCGGGCATCCACAACGAGGACGGCGCGACGATCCGCAGATGTGCGACCGAGAACGGCGTGACGATCTTCACCTCCCTCGACACCGTCCGGATCGTGGTCGACGTGCTGGAAGAAAGCACGATCCCGGTCTCGACGATCGACGCCGAATAAGCGGAAAAAGAAACAAAAAAGAGCCGCCTCCCAAAACAGGGGGGCGGTTCTCATTTTTCCTTTTGATCCGGGCGATCCCGGACGGAGGGTCAGGGCAAAACGCGATAGAGATACCGTCGCTTTTCGTCCCTTCCGGTCCGCTCGACGACGCCGAGCGAAAAGAGCAGAAGCAGAAGCGAGGACGCGTCGTCGCGATGCATTTTCCCGAGCGCCGCGACGTCCGACGAGGTGAAGACGTCGGGCAATCCCTCGGGGAGAAAGGTCAGATAGTCGCGCGGCAATTCGAGCCGCAGCTCCGAGACGAGGGCGGTCGGGACGCGCTCGAAGCGCATCGCGCCGCGCTTGCGCCCCACTTTTCCGGAGCGCACCTTGTAGTCGTTGCAGTCGACGAGCGAGAGGACGACCGTGAGGCGCGGATCGGCGAGCAGATCGCGGACGCCGAGCAGTTCGGTGACGGCGTCGATGTACTTCCCCGTTTTGGGGCTTTTCCGCTTTTCGGAAAGCGTGCCGTCCCGTTCGATCCAGCGTACCGTCCGGACGCGGGGGATCGGATGAACGACCGTCACGTCGTACGAGGGGAGAAAGGCGGTCAGTTTCTTTTTCATCCGGTAGAGCCCGTGCGTCTGGATCTCGACGATTTTCCCGTCGCGACGGATATCGGCGATAAACCCCCCGGTCCTGACCTCGTGAAAGGCGGGGTCCGGCTCGTAATATCGCTTAAAAACCGAGTGGAGCGTCTTCTCGCCCTGAGTTCCGATCCCCTCTTTTTCGTGCGCCGTCGAGAGGATCGCCGAGCGGGCGGAGTCGAATCGCTCGGCGTCGTTCACGACGCGGCGCCCGCAAGACGGGCGGCGAGGCGGGCGGCGATCTCGTCGAGGAAGGATTCGGAGTTGACCGCCTTCGCTTCGGTGCCGGGGGTCACGAGAGAGACGAGATCCTTCGTCATGATCCCGGCGTTCAGGGTATCCATGCAAGCCCCTTCGAGCGCGTCGGCAAAGGCGACGAGATCGGGAAGCCCGTCGAGTTCGCCGCGCTTTCTCAGCGCGCCCGACCAGGCGTAGATCGTCGCCATCGGGTTGGTCGAGGTCTCCTCGCCTTTGAGATAGCGGTAATAGTGGCGGGTGACGGTGCCGTGCGCCGCCTCGTACTCGAACTTGCCGTCGGGCGAGACCAGCACCGACGTCATCATCGCGAGCGAACCGAAGGCGGTCGAGACCATATCGCTCATCACGTCGCCGTCGTAGTTCTTGCACGCCCAGATGAAGCCGCCCTCGCTCCGGATGACCCGGGCGACCGCGTCGTCGATCAGCGTGTAGAAGTAGGTGATACCGGCGTCCTCAAACTGTTTTTCGTACTCGTTTTCGTAGAGTTCGGCAAAGATGAGTTTGAAGGTCTGGTCGTACTGTTTCGAGATGGTGTCCTTGGTCGAGAACCAAAGATCCTGCCTCGTGTCGAGGGCGTAGCGGAAGCAGGAGTGCGCGAAGGAGCGGATCGAGTCGTCGCGGTTGTACTGCGCCTGCAGAACGCCGCCGCACGCCCCGAAATCGAAGACCGTTTCGCGGAAGGATTCGCCGTTTTCGCCGGTGAAGACGAGTTCCGCCTTGCCCGCCCCCGGCACGCGGTACTCGGTCGCGCGGTAGACGTCGCCGTAGGCGTGACGGGCGATGGTGATCGGCTTTTTCCAGCTGCGGACGATCGGACGGATCGAGTCGAGCAGGATCGGCGCGCGGAAGACGGTGCCGTCGAGGACGGCGCGGATCGTGCCGTTCGGCGACTTCCACATCTCGGAAAGGTTGTACTCCTCGACGCGCTGTTTGTTCGGGGTGATCGTCGCGCACTTGACGGCGACGCCGAGTTCTTTCGCCCGGTTCGCGGCGTCGAGGGTGATCCTGTCCTTCGTCCTTTCGCGCTCGGGGAGTCCGAGGTCGTAATACTCGGTTTTGAGATCGACGAAGGGGAGGATCAGTTTTTCCTTGATCCATTTCCAGAGGATGCGCGTCATTTCGTCCCCGTCCATCTCGACAAGGGGCGTTTTCATCTGAATCTTACTCATTGCTTTTTCTCTCCGTTGTTCCGGGTGTAGTCGAGCAGTCCGCCGGCGAGCAGGATCGCTCTCTGCCGCTCGGTAAAGCGGCAGTCGAGGGTGACTTTCACGCCCTTGGTCTCGTCGGTCAGCGTCGCCTCGCCGTTTTCGAGCGCCGCGAACAGTCCGGAGAGCAAGAGTTTGTCGTCCTGCTCCAGTTTGTCGTAGTCGGCGGGATCGCGGAAAGTGAGCGGCAGGATGCCGGCGTTGATGAGGTTCGCCGCGTGGATGCGGGCAAACGACTTGGCGACGACGGCGCGCACGCCGAGGTAGAGCGGGACGAGCGCCGCGTGTTCGCGCGAACTTCCCTGCCCGTAGTTGGATCCGCCGACGATCACGGTCGAACCGACCGCCTTCGCCCTCTCGGCAAAGGTCTCGTCGCAGACGGCGAAGCAGAACTTCGAGAGATAGGGGATGTTCGAGCGGTAGGGCAGGATCTTCGCCCCGGCGGGCATGATGTGATCGGTCGTGATGTTGTCGCCGACCTTCAGCGTCAGGGTCGCTTCGATCTTGTCCGAGAGCGGTCCGGTATCCGGGAAGGGCTTGATGTTCGGGCCGCGGCGGACCGAGAGCGTCTTCGCGGTCTCGGGGTCGGCGGGGAGCAGAACGGCGCTGTCGTCGATCTTATACTTCTTCGGCAGTTCGATGGGTTTGCACTCGCCGAGCGTGGCGGGATCGGTGATATAGCCGGTCAGCGCCGAGGCGACGGCGACCTCCGGAGACACGAGATAAACCCCCGCGTCGCGCGTCCCCGAACGTCCCTCGAAGTTGCGGTTGAAGGTACGGAGCGAAACGCCCGCCGAATTGGGCGAGAAGCCCATTCCGATACAGGGGCCGCAGGCGCATTCGAGCAGCCGCGCGCCCGAGGCGAGGATATCCGAGAGCGCCCCGCAGTCAGAGAGCATCGAAAGCACCTGTTTCGATCCGGGCGAGACCGACATACTCACGCTGTCGTCGATCTTTCTGCCCTTCAGCATCGAGGCGACCCGAAGCAGGTCGGCGAGACTGGAGTTGGTGCAGGAGCCGACGCAGACCTGATCGACTTTGACGCCCGAGAGTTCCGAAACGCGCTTCACGTTGTCGGGGCTGTGCGGGCAGGCGACGAGCGGTTCGAGGGTCGAGAGGTCGATCTCGATGATCCGGTCGTAGACGGCGTCGGGGTCGGACGAGAGCGGCGTATAGTCGCCCTCACGCCCCTCGGCGGCAAGGAACGCGCGGGTCACTTCGTCGGAGGGAAAGATGGAGGTCGTCGCGCCGAGTTCGGTCCCCATATTGGTAATGGTGGCGCGTTGCGGCACCGAAAGGGTCGAAACCCCCTCTCCGCCCCACTCGATGATCGAACCCACCCCGCCCTTGACCGACAGGATGCGCAGGATCTCGAGCGAGACGTCCTTCGCCGAGACCCACGGACGGAGTTTGCCCGAGAGTTTGACGAGGATCATCTTCGGCATCGTGATATAGTAGGCGCCGCCGCCCATCGCGACCGCGACGTCGAGCCCGCCCGCGCCCATCGCGAGCATCCCGATCCCGCCGCCGGTCGGCGTGTGGCTGTCTGAACCGATCAGGGTCTTGCCCGGTTTGCCGAAGCGCTCGAGGTGGACCTGATGGCAGATACCGTTGCCGGGGCGCGAAAAGCGAAGCCCGTACTTCTTGGCGACCGACTGGATGTAGAGATGGTCGTCGGCGTTCTCAAAGCCCGACTGCAGGGTGTTGTGGTCGATATAGGCGACCGAAAGTTCGGTCTTCACGCGCGGGATCCCGATCGCCTCGAACTCGAGGTACGCCATCGTTCCCGTCGCGTCCTGCGTCAGCGTCTGGTCGATCCGGAGTCCGATCTCCGAACCGGGGGTCATCTCCCCCGACAGCAGGTGCGCCTTGATGATTTTCTGTGCGATCGTGAGTCCCATTTTACTCGTTCGTCTCCTTCAGGATGTGTTCCATGGCGTTCTTGATATGTTCGACCGTACGGGCGTCCGCCGCCTCGGCGTCGTGGCGCGCGATCGCCTCGTAGATCAGGCGGTGCTCCTGCGCCGACGAGGAGGCGCGGCTGTGGTTGGAGACCGAGGCGAGACGGTACTTCATCACCTTCTTGTGCAGGGGGAGCAGCGCGTCGCAAAGGGCGGTATTCCCGCTGAAGCGGTAGATCAGCAGATGAAAGCGGCTGTCCATCCCGCGGACGTGCTCGGGATCGTTTTTCGGGACGTAAAACTCCTGCAGCTCGACCGCCTCGCGGAGTTCGGCGAGTTCCTCGGGGGTAATGCGCTTCGCCGCCTCGGCGGAGGCGAGCCCCTCGATCCGGAGCCGGATCTCGAAAATGTCGCGCAGATCCTTTTTCGTGACGCCGAGGATCAGGATCCCCTTCGTCGTCGTTTCGATGATGTGTTCCTGCTCGAGCCGATGGATCGCCTCGCGGATCGGCGTCCGGCTGACGCCGAGTTCCGAGACGAGATTCATTTCGGTCAGGACGGTCCCGCGCGGGAACTTGCCCGAGAGGATCTCGTTTTCAAGCCGGTCGAACACCTGTTCGGCGAGCGATATCGTTCTGTGTTCCATTCTTTCGGTTTCTCCTTTCGATCAGAGCCGGCGCAGTTTGCCGCCCGAGAGTTTCTCGATCTTTTCTTCCAGTTCGGCGTTGGAGAGCGAGGTCTGCCGTCCGTCCTCGTACTCCTTGTCGATCCACTCTTTCAGCGCGGTGACGAGCGGGTCGTGTTTGGTGATCGCGCAGTCGCCCGTGAGGTTGTAGTTGCCGTTGATCCAGTAGGCGATGCCGGCGAGTCCCGACGCCTTTCCGATCATGACCGACGCCGGACGGTTCAGGATCTTCGCCGTGTCGAAGACGTTGTAGATCTCGTCGTCTTTCAGAAGCCCGTCGGCGTGGATGCCGGCGCGGGTGACGTTGAAGTTCCGACCGACGAAGGGGGTCATCGGCGGGATCTGATAGCCGATCTCGCGGGTGAAATACTCGGCGATCTCGGTGATGACGGTGGGATCCATCCCGTCGAGCGAACCGCGCAGAGACGCGTACTCGAAGACCATCTCCTCAAGCGGGATGTTCCCCGTCCGCTCCCCGATCCCGAGCAGCGAGCAGTTGACGCCGCAGGCGCCGAAGAGCCACGCCGTCGCGGCGTTGGCGACCGCCTTGCCGAAATCGTTGTGTCCGTGCCATTCGAGCATCTCGGACGGCACGTCGGAATAGTGCTGCAGACCGTAGATGATCCCCGGAACGCTCCGCGGGATCGCGACCTCGGGATAGGGCACGCCGTAGCCCATCGTATCGCAGGCGCGGATCCGGACCGGGATCCCGGCGTCCTGCGACATCTTCATCAGTTCGTTGACGAAGGGGACGACGAAGCCGTAGAAGTCGGCGCGGGTGATGTCCTCGAGATGACAGCGCGGCATAACGCCGGCTTCAAACGCGTCGGCGACGGTCTTCAGGTAATATTCCATACACTGTTTGCGCGTCATTTGCATCTTTTTGAAGATGTGGTAGTCGCTGCACGAAACGAGGATGCCGGTCTCGCGCACGCCGAGATCGCGCACGAGTTTGAAGTCCTCGCGGCTCGCGCGGATCCAGGTCGTGATCTCGGGGAACTTCAGCCCCAGATCCTGACACTTGGCGAGCGCCTCGCGATCCTTCTTGCTGTAGACGAAGAACTCGGTCTGCCGGATGATGCCGTAGGGACCGCCGAGTTTCGACATCAGTTTGAAGAGGTCGACGATCTGTTTGACCGAGTAGGGCTCGACCGACTGCTGTCCGTCGCGGAAACTGGTATCGGTGATCCAGATATCCTCGGGCATCCCCATCGGCACGCGGCGGTGGTTGAACGCCACGCGCGGGACGTCGGTATAGGGGTAGACGTCGCGGTAAAGGTTGGGTTCCGCAACGTCCTGGAGCGTGTAACGGTAATTCTTTTGCTCCAGCAGGTTGGTTTTCGGGGAAATCTCAAGCATAACGGTCGCTCCTTTCAGAATTGTATACAATTATACCAGAATCATTGTTTGCTGTCAATATGGATATACAGAAAAAATCGATTTTTTGTGTGCAGGGCGGCAAAAGCGCCGGAATACGGCGAAAAAGAGGCGCCCCGGAAGTCAGAAAAGACCGAAAAAACGCTTTTTCGTCTTGCAATCGTCTTCGGGATGTGTTATACTGATATAGAGGCGCGGCGGGTCCGTACGGACGCGCGGGAGCCGAACACGTATAACGGAAGGGCAAACCCAATGGTCAAAGCGATTGTCGGCGCCAACTGGGGCGACGAAGGAAAAGGCAAGATCACCGACGTACTCGCGGCGGAATCGGACGTCGTCGTCCGGTTTCAGGGCGGGTCGAACGCCGGGCATACCATCATCAACGAATACGGGAAAACGGCGCTTCACCAACTTCCCTCGGGGGTGTTTTATCCCCATATCAAGAATATCATCGGGAACGGCGTCGCGCTCGATATCGACAAGTTCTTAAAAGAGGTCGAATCGGTGCGGGAAAAGGGCGCGAACCCCGATATCATGGTTTCCGACCGGGTGCAGATCGTGATGCCCTACCACATTCTTTTCGACGTGGCGGAAGAGGAGCGGCTGAAAGGCGCGGCGTTCGGCTCGACCAAGAGCGGGATCGCCCCCTTCTATTCCGATAAATACTCGAAGATCGGGTTCGAGCTTTGCGAACTGTTCGACGAGGACTACGCGTACAAAAAACTCGTCCGCGTGCTCGAGGTCAAGAACCTGATCCTCGAAAACCTCTATCACCGCGATCCGCTCGACGCCGACGCTCTCTTTGCCGACCTGTTGAAGAAGCGCGACGCGATCTCGCCCTACGTGGGCGACAGTTTCGCCTATCTGCGCGACGCGCTGAAGGCGGGCAAGAACGTCCTGCTCGAGGGGCAGCTCGGCAGTCTGAAAGACCCCGATCACGGGATCTATCCGATGGTGACGAGTTCCTCGACCCTCGCCGGATTCGGCGCGGTCGGCGCGGGGATCCCGCCCTATCTGATCCGCGACGTCATCTGCGTGACGAAGGCGTATTCGAGCGCCGTCGGCGCGGGCGCCTTCGTTTCCGAGATCCTCGATCCCGACGCGGCGCAGGAGATGCGGATCCGCGGCGGCGACGCGGGCGAGTTCGGCGCGACGACCGGGCGTCCCCGGCGGATGGGCTGGTTCGACTGCGTGGCGACGCGCTACGGCGTCGAGATCCAGGGCGCGACCGAGGTCGTTCTGACCGTCGTCGACGCGCTCGGATACCTTGACGAGATCCCGGTCTGCGTCGGGTACGAGACCCCCGACGGGCGCGTGCTCCGCGACTTCCCCACCACGCCGACGCTCGAAAAGTGCAAGCCGGTCCTGAAGACGCTGCCGGGTTGGAAGCGCGACGTGCGCGGGATCACGAAGTACGCCGATCTGCCGAAAGAATGCCGCGACTACGTCGAGTTCATCGAAGCCGAGATCGGCGTGCCGATCACGATGGTATCGAACGGACCGCGCCGCGACGAACTGATCTGCCGGCGCTGAAAACGTTTTTTCCGAGGACTGCCGTCCCACGCGGGCGCGGCGGTCCTCTTGCAACGAAACCGCTATTTTACAAACGAAAGTGAGACGGATTATGGGTAAATACTTCGGTACCGACGGCTTCAGAGGCGAAGCGAACGTCACGCTCAAGGGAGAACACGCCTTCAAGGTCGGGAGATTCCTCGGCTGGTATTACGGAAGCAACCTTTCCGGCTATCCCGTACCGGGACACCGGACGAAGGTCGTGATCGGCAAGGACACGCGGCGCTCGTCCTATATGTTCGAGTACGCGCTCGCCGCGGGGCTGACCGCCTCGGGCGCCGACGCCTATATCATGCACGTCACGACGACGCCGAGCGTCTCGTACATCACGCGGCTCGACGATTTCGACTGCGGCGTGATGATCTCGGCGTCGCACAACGCCTTCCACGACAACGGCATCAAGTTGGTCAACCGGTGGGGCGAAAAGATGGACGACGAGACGATCGCCCTGATCGAAAAGTATCTCGACGGCGACCTCTCGGGCTTCGGCGTGGAGGGCGACGATCTTCCCTTAGCGACCGGGCGCGATATCGGGCAGATCATCGATCACGCCGCCGGACGGAACCGCTACGTCGGATATCTGATCTCGCTTGCGACCCTGAGTTTCAAGCAGCTCCGGATCGGGCTCGACTGCGCGAACGGCGCGGGCTGGATGATCGCAAAATCGGTTTTCGACGCGCTCGGCGCGAAGACCTACGTTATCAACAACTCCCCCGACGGAACCAACATCAACGACGGAGCCGGCTCGACCCACATCGAGGTGCTTCAGCGGTTCGTCCGGGAGAATCAGCTCGACGTCGGATTCGCCTTTGACGGCGACGCCGACCGCTGCCTTGCCGTCGACGAAAACGGCGAGGTCGTCTCCGGCGACCACATTCTCTATATCTTCGGCACCGCGCTGAAGGCGAAGGGACAGCTGACGAACAACACCGTCGTCGCAACGGTGATGTCGAATCTCGGGCTTTTCCGCGCCCTCGACGAGGCGGGAATCGATTACGAGAAAACGACGGTCGGCGACCGCTACGTCTACGAATGTATGCTGAAAAACGGGCATTGCGTCGGCGGCGAACAGTCGGGACACATCATCCTCTCGAAATACGCGACGACCGGCGACGGCATCCTGACCGCGATCAAACTGACCGAGTGTATGCTCGGGGCGAAAAAGAAACTCTCCGAACTCGCCGCCCCCGTGAAGATCTATCCGCAGGTGCTCGAAAACGTGCGCGTGACGGACAAAAACGCCGTGATGGAAGATCCCGCGATCCTCGCCCGCGCGGACGCGATCAACGCCGAACTCGGCGGGAACGGTCGGCTTTTGCTCCGGCCGTCGGGAACCGAACCGCTGATCCGCGTGATGGTCGAAGCCAAGGACGAGGCGACCTGCCGCCGCTACGTCGACGAGATGGCGGCGCTGGTCAAAAACAAGGCGGGGCTTGCCTGAAAAAGCCGGACGGAACCCTCTTTCCCTTCCCGGGAGGGGGGTTCCGTCTTTTTTTCGAGGTGAACGATGAAAATCGGCGTCAGCAGTTACAGTTTTGACCGATTGCTCCGGGGCAGCGAACGCGGCTACCGGGAGATCGTCCGGCTTGCCCGCGAGATCGGCTTTGACGGCGTGGAGTTCATCGATCTCGTCCGTCCCGCGTGGGGGATCGACGGGGACGAAGCCGCCCTCGCGCGTGAGGTGCGCGCGGCGGCGGACGAATACGGACTTGCGATCCCCGCCTACACCGTCGCCGCCGACTTTCTCTCGCCCGACCCGGAACGCGAGGTCGAGCGGATCTTTCGGAAGTTGGACGTTGCGAAGATCCTCGGCGCGCCCCTGCTCCGTCACGACGCGAGTTTTCACCTGCGCGACCTGCCCGGCTACACCCCTGAGGACGGGATCGCCGAGATGGCGCCGTACGTCCGCCGGGTTGCGGAGTACGGGGCGGCGCTCGGGATCAGGACCTGCACCGAGAATCACGGATTTATCTATCAGGCGCCCGAGCGGGTAAAGCGTCTGATCGGGGCGGTCGGGCACCCGAACTTCGGGTGGCTTGTCGACGTCGGCAATTTTTCGGTCGTCGACCGCGACAACCTCGACGCCGTGAAGATCGCCGCGCCTTACGCTTTTCACGTGCACGCGAAGGACTTCATCCTTCTGCCCGCGCCCGCCGCGGGGGAGACGGTCCCGGACGGGTTCAGCCGGTCGCTCGGCGGTAACCTGTGGCGCGGGACGGTGCTCGGTCGAGGGAACGTGGCGGTCGCCGACTGTCTTGGCGCGCTGATGGACGGCGGCTACGACGGATGGGTCTCGCTCGAGTTCGAGGGTCCGGAAGAGGTGATCCCGGCGCTTGCCGAGGGGTACGCTTATTTGAAGCGGTTGATAAAAGGATAAGGAGGGGCGGTTATGTTTCGGTTTCCGATCGGAGTGATGCTCGATTCGTTCCGGTTGCCCGACCGCGAGGCGATCGCGGCGGCGAGGGCTGTCGGCGCGGCGGGGGTGCAGATGTACTGCACGGCGGGCGAACACGCGCCGGAGAATATGACGCGCGAAAAGAAACGCGAGCTGCTCTCTTTGATGGGCGACGCGGGATTGGTCTTTTCGGCGATCTGCGGGGATCTGGGGCGCGGGTTCGGTCACGCGGAGTTGAATCCGGCGCTGATCGACAGATCAAAACGCATTATGGAGTTGGCGAAGGAGCTCGGCTCGGATATCGTGACGACGCATATCGGCGTCCTTCCGTCCGATCCCGCGCACCCGCGCTACGCCGTGATGCAGGACGCCTGCCGGACCCTTTCGGAGTTCGCCGACTCGATGGGATCGCATTTCGCCCTTGAAACGGGTCCGGAACCGGCAACGGTGCTGAAGCGCTTTCTCGATTCGCTCGGGTCGCGCGGGGTGGCGGTGAATCTGGACCCCGCGAACCTGGTGATGGTGGTCGGGGACGACCCGGTCGACGCCGTCCGTCTTCTGAAAGACTATATCGTGCATACGCACGCCAAGGACGGGGTGATGGTGCGGCGAACGAACCCCGAGTATATCTACGGCGTCACCCCGACGCCAAAGGACGTGCGCGGCGCGACCTTCTTCCGCGAACTGCCGCTCGGCGAAGGCGACGTCGGCTTCCCCTCTTACCTCGCCGCCCTGGAGGAGGTCGGATATCGCGGGTTCCTTACCATCGAACGCGAAGCGGGCGACGACCCGGTCAAGGATATCGGGCAGGCGGCGGAGTTTTTAAGGAGAACGATACGGGAGAATTGACCGACTGCCACGGACGACGGAAGAGGAGTTTTTTCGCGCTTTCTTTCGGAGAAAGCGCGGCAAAGAACTTCAATATGGAATATTGAAGAGCAAAACGGCGCGAACGCGCCGTTTTGCGGTTACAAAAACGAAGCAAAAAGAACTCTTTGCGCTTTTGAAAAACAAAATAACGGCGCCCCCGCGTTATGCGGGGGCGCCGTTTTGAGTATGTTCAGTGTCACTTGTGATTGCTTTCCCAAAGCTGGATCCGAATCGCTTTAACGTCAACAAACAGATTGCAGATAATATCAATTAACTTTTCAATCAAGACCGTGAGCAATACCGATCCGGCGATCACACTCACGCCGAGCATCTCATGGATCTGCAGAAGAAAAATTCCCCCGATCAATGCAAAGACGAACAGAATCGCAACGATCGCTTTGCAGATTGAACGAAAAGATTCAATCTGTGCTTTTTCCGCATTTCGTTCTTCCATATACCTGACTTGCTCGTCGATATCGGCTTCTAAATCGATTGTTCCATCGGTTTTGGCTTCATCAACCGTTTCGTCAAGATTATTCTGTTCCTGTTTCACCGTTTATTCACCCTTTTTTTCTTTTTGTTTCATTATAACCAATTACAGCGATTCTGTCAAGTTTTCGAGCGGAGGACAACAGCTGATAAACGAGGACGATAAGGCGGCGTTTTTTTCCTCGGATAGTGACAAGGAATACGGGGATACTACCGAAAAAAAGACGGAGTGGTAGTATGATCGGTGTTATATTTTCAATTATCGCAGGGGCGGTGATGTCTTTGCAAGGCGTGATCAACACGCGGCTCTCGGAGCGGATCGGGGTCCTGGAAGCCAATCTGTTCGTGCAGGGTACCGCGTTTCTGCTCTCGTTCCTTGCCCTCCTGATCTTCGGGCGGGGCGACCTTCCCGCGATCCGCGGAACGAAGTGGTACTACCTCGTCGGCGGGGTGCTGGGGCTTGTCATAACGGTCACGGTCATTCTCTCGATCAAGGGGCTTTCCCCGACGGCGGCGGTCTCGATCATCCTGATCGCGCAGCTCCTGACGGCGGCTTTGATCGACCTGTTCGGTTGGCTCGGCGCCGAGAAGGCGCCGTTCGGATGGCAAAAGTTCGTCGGGCTGGCTCTGATGATCGGGGGGATCGTCCTCTTCAAGTGGCGGGCGATCAAGGCGGGGTGATCCCCTTTTTTCGCCATATCTCTTGACTGTTTTTGAAAATGTGGTATGATAGAGGGAGAAACAGGAAGGACGGTGGCTTATGATCCCCTCAAACTACCATACCCATACCCGCTATTGCGACGGGCGCGACACGCCGGAGGAACTGATCCTCGAGGCGATCCGGCTCGGCTGTCCGGAGATCGGTTTTTCGGGGCATTCGTACACCCCTTTCGACCCCTCCTACTGTATGTCGCCCGAGGTCTGCGACCTCTACTACTCGGAGGTGCGCCGCCTCGGAAAGAAGTACAAAGACAAGATCAAGGTGCTGTGCGGGATCGAGCAGGACTACTTTTCCCCTGCGCCGACCGATCGCTACGACTACGTGATCGGGGCGGTGCATTATATCGAAAAGAACGGCGTCTACCTCCCCGTCGACAAGTCAAGCGAACGGCAGATCGCCGACGTGAAGCAATACTACGGCGGCGACTTTTACGCCTACTGCGCCGACTACTATCGGTTGGTCGGAAGGATCTACGAAAAGACGAAGTGCGATATCGTCGCGCACTTCGACCTGGTGACGAAATTCAACGAGACGGGCGACCTTTTCGACACGGGCGACCCGCGCTACGTGAAAGCCGCCGACGAGGCGCTCGCCGCGCTTCTCCCCTGCCCCGTCACGTTTGAGATCAATTCGGGGGCAATCGCGCGCGGATACCGCAAAACCCCCTACCCCGAGCCCCGTATTCTCGACACCCTGCGGCAAAACGGCGCAAAGATCATCAAGACCTCGGATTGCCACGACAAGCGGTTTTTGCTGTTGGGGTTGTAATTCTCGCGCCGGAAGGCGCATATCGAATCCTGCGCATTTGAGCGCAGGATATATCGAAATTGCCGGAGACGAAAAACGTCTCCGGCAATTATATCGAAAAACCGCTTTGCGGTTTTATATCGACAAAAAAATTATCGCGCCGCGGGATTCGCGGCGCGATTCGATATATTTGCTGCGCAAATTCGATATATGCTCGCTTCGCTCTCATTCGAGATATTGCCTGCTCCGCAGGCAATTCGATACGTGCCGCGGCGATCTTTGCGGCACAAGAGCGAGGGATGAACCGTCAGAACAGCCCTATGATCTTGCCATTCGGCAAAACGTCGATCTTCTCCGCCGCGGGCACGCGCGGCAGACCCGGCATGGTCATTATATCGCCGGTCAGGACGACGACGAAGCCGGCGCCGGCGGAGACCTTGACGTTCTTCACCGTGACCTTGAATCCCTCGGGCGCGCCGAGTTTGGCGGGATCGTCGGAGAAACTGTACTGGGTCTTCGCGATGCAGATCGGGGTCTTGCCGAAGCCGAGTTTCTCGAGTTGTTCGATCTGCTTTTCCGCGGCGGGCAGGATCACGACGCCGTCGCCGCCGTAGATCTTTTTGACGACCGCCTCGATCTTCTCCTTGATCGGGAGTTTCTCGTCGTAGGAGAAGGTGAAGTCTCCCTTTTCCTCCTCGCAGAGCCGCACGACCTCGCGGGCGAGCGCCTCGCCGCCGCGACCGCCGTCAGCCCAGACCGTCGAGAGGACGGTGTTCACGCCGAGTTCGCGGCACTTTTTGATGATGAAGTCGATCTCGGCGTCGGTGTCGGTCGGGAAGCGGTTGACCGCGACGACGCAGGGGAGTTTATAGACGTTCTTGATATTCGAGACGTGGCGGAGCAGGTTCGGGATCCCCTTTTCGAGCGCGGAAAGATCCTCGGTCGCGAGCGCGGTCTTCGGAAGCCCGCCGTGCATTTTCAGCGCGCGGACGGTTGCGACGACGACGACCGCCGACGGGACGAGACCCGCCATCCGGCACTTGATGTCGAGGAACTTCTCGGCTCCGAGATCGGCGCCGAATCCCGCCTCGGTGACGGTATAGTCGCCCATCTTGAGCGCCATTCTGGTCGCGACGACCGAGTTGCAGCCGTGGGCGATATTGGCGAACGGTCCGCCGTGGACGAAAGCGGGAGTACCCTCGAGGGTCTGGACGAGGTTGGGTTTCAAGGCGTCCTTCAGAAGCGCGGTCATCGCGCCCGCCGCCTTGAGATCGCCCGCCGTCACGGGACGGTCGTCGTAGGTGTAGCCGACGACGATCCGGGAGATGCGCTCCTTCAGGTCGGAGAGCGAAGACGCGAGGCAGAAGACCGCCATGATCTCGGAGGCGACGGTGATGTCGAAGCCGTCCTCGCGCGGGGTGCCGTTCGCCTTACCGCCGAGACCGTCGACGATATTACGAAGCTGACGGTCGTTCATATCGACGGCGCGCTTCCAGGTGATCTTGCGGGGGTCGATGCCGAGGGAATTGCCCTGCTGAATATGGTTATCGAGCATCGCGGCGAGCAGATTGTTCGCCGCGCCGATGGCGTGGAAGTCGCCGGTGAAGTGCAGGTTGATGTCCTCCATCGGGATCACCTGCGCGTAGCCGCCGCCGGCGGCGCCGCCCTTGATGCCGAAGACGGGACCGAGCGAGGGCTCGCGAAGGGCGACGGTGACGTCCTTTCCGATCCGGCGCAATCCGTCCGCCAAACCGATCGTGGTCGTGGTCTTCCCCTCTCCCGCCGGGGTCGGAGTGATGGCGGTGACGAGAATCAGTTTTCCGTCCTTTTGATCCTTTTTGTCTTCAAGCAGAGACAGGTCGATCTTCGCCTTGCTGTTGCCGTACTGCTCGACGTATTTCACGTCGACGTGCGCGCGCTCCGCGATCTTCAGGATGTGTTCCGGGGTAACCGATTGTGCGATTTCGATGTCGGAAAGATACGCCATTTTTCAGTTCCTCTCTTCCTTTATGATCCTTTTTTGATTACTTGAAATACTTGACCGCCGCTTCAAAGAGACGGAGGTCGTAGTTGCCCGGGACGTTTTTGTAAAGACCCGCGCCGACGCGCTCGCTGTGCCCCATCTTGCCGAAGACACGGCCGTCGGGGGAGGTGATGCCCTCGATCGCCGCCGCCGAGTCGTTGGGATTGAAGCGGACGTCGTTCGTCGCGTTGCCGTCGAGGTCGACGTACTGGGTGGCGATCTGCCCGTTCTTCGCCAGCTCCGCGATCAGGGCGTCGGAACAGTAGAAGCGCCCCTCTCCGTGCGAGATCGGGACCGAGATCACGTCGCCGACCGAAACGAGCGAGAGCCAAGGCGACTTGTTCGAGGCGATCCGGGTGCGGACGATCCGCGACTGGTGCCTCCCGATGGTGTTGAAGGTCAGGGTCGGGCAGGATTCGTCGGCGTCGACGATCTTTCCGAACGGAACCAGTCCGAGTTTGATCAGCGCCTGGAAGCCGTTGCAGATCCCGCACATAAGCCCGTCGCGACGGTCGAGCAGATCGCCGACCTGCTCCCGGATCGCGGGGGAACGGAAGAACGCCGTGATGAACTTGCCGCTGCCGTCGGGTTCGTCGCCGCCCGAGAAACCGCCCGGAACGAAAACGATCTGGGACTGTTTCAGCGAGTCGGCGAAGCGCTCGACGCTCCGCGCGACCCCGTCGGGGGTCAGGTTGTTCAGTACGATGATCTCGGGATCGGCGCCGGCGTCAGAGATCGCCTTCGCCGAATCGTACTCGCAGTTGGTGCCGGGGAAAACCGGGATCAGGACGCGCGGACGCGCGACCTTGACGGCGGGAGCGGGTCTTCCCTTCGCCTCAAACGAATAGTTCTCCGGTTTTTTGCCCTTGTGGGCGACGTTGCAGGGGAAAACGCTCTCCAGTTTGTCCTCGTACTCCCGCAGCAGCGCGTCGAGCGAAACGCTCTCTTTGCCGTAGGAGATCGCGGCGTCGTCGGTAACGAAGCCGATCAGGCGGCCGCCCGTAACGCTCGCGTCGGAAACCTCGACGAGGAAGGACGCGTAAGCGTACCCGAAGAGGTCGGAGAGCGAAAGGTCGTCGGCGTACCTGAATCCGAGCCGGTTACCGAAGGACGTTTTCATGATCGCCTCGGCAATACCCCCCATTCCGGGTGTGTAGCAGGAGACCCCCCGCCCGGTTTTGAGAAGGTCGGCAACGGTTTTCGCCACCTCGATCCACGAGGCGGGATCGGGGAGACCGTTTTCGTCGGTTTTCGGCGAGAAGAGCAGGACGCGGTCGCCCGCGCGCTTCAGTTCGGGCGAGACGATCCGCCCGGTCTTCGACGTCGTGACGGCGAAGGAGACCAGCGTCGGGGGAACGTCGAGCCCCTCGAAGGTGCCGCTCATCGAATCCTTGCCGCCGATCGCGCCGATCCCGAGACCCATCTGCGCCTTGAACGCGCCGAGGAGCGCCGCAAACGGCTGTCCCCAGCGGGCGCCGTCGCGTCCGGGATGTTTGAAATATTCCTGGAAGGTGAGGTAAACGTCCTTGAAATCGGCGCCGCTCGCGACGAGGCGCGAAACCGACTCGAAGACGGCGAGATACGCGCCGTGATAAGGGCTCTTCTCGGAGAGGTAGGGGTTGAAGCCGAACGCCATCAGCGAGACGTCGTCGGTATGTCCCTTTTCGACCGGAAGTTTCTGCACCATCGCCTGGATCGGGGTGAGCTGGCGCTCTCCGCCGAAGGGCATCAGGACGGTGCCGGCGCCGATCGTCGAGTCGAACCGCTCGGAAAGTCCGCGCTTGGAACAGACGTTGAGGTCGCGGGCGAGGTCGGCGTAGCCCGAAGTGAAATCACGCGGGATCTCGCGGGTGATCGGGGCGGGCTTTTCGGTCTCGATCGTGATATGCTTGTCCGCGCCGTTCGAGTTCAGGAAATCGCGCGAAAGGTCGACGATCGTCTTCCCGTTCCAATGCATCACGAGCCGGGGATCCTCGGTCACGCGCGCGACCGGGGTCGCCGAGAGGTTCTCCCCGTTCGCAAGAGACAGGAAGGTTCCGACGTCCTCCTTCGCGACGACGACCGCCATCCGTTCCTGACTCTCGCTGATCGCGAGTTCGGTGCCGTCGAGACCCTCGTATTTTTTCGGCACGGCGTTGAGGTCGATGTCGAGTCCGTCGGCAAGTTCGCCGATCGCGACCGACACGCCGCCCGCGCCGAAGTCGTTGCAGCGTTTGATGAGGCGGCTTGCCGCGGGATTCCGGAAAAGGCGCTGGAGTTTGCGTTCCTCGGGGGCGTTCCCTTTCTGGACCTCCGCGCCGCAGGTTTCGAGCGAATGGACGGTGTGCGATTTGGACGAGCCGGTCGCCCCGCCGCATCCGTCGCGCCCCGTCGCGCCGCCGAGCAGGATCACGACGTCGCCGGGTGCGGGCGTTTCACGCCGGACGTTTGCCTGCGGCGCCGCGCCGACGACCGCGCCGATCTCCATTCGTTTCGCGGCGTAGCCGGGATGATAGAACTCATCGACGATCCCCGTCGCAAGCCCGATCTGGTTCCCGTAGGACGAATACCCCGCCGCCGCCGTCGTGACGATCTTGCGCTGCGGAAGTTTGCCGGGGATCGTCTTTTCGACCGGGGTGAGCGGGTCCGCCGCTCCGGTCACGCGCATCGCGCCGTAGACGTAGGCGCGCCCCGAAAGCGGGTCGCGGATCGCGCCGCCGATACAGGTCGCCGCGCCGCCGAAGGGCTCGATCTCGGTCGGGTGGTTGTGGGTCTCGTTTTTGAAGAGGAGCAGCCAGGGCTCGCGCTTGCCGTCGACGTCGATTTCGATCTTGACGGTGCAGGCGTTGATCTCGTCGCTCTCGTCGAGTTTGTCGAGTTTGCCCTCGGCGCGAAGCCCCTTCACGGCGACCGTCGCGATATCCATCAGGCAGATCGGCTTCGTCCGGTTGAGTTTTTCGCGCAAAGCAAGATACTCGTTATAGGTCTTCTCCAACAACGGATCGGCGAACTTCACGCCGTCGATCACGGTCAAAAACGTGGTGTGCCGGCAATGATCCGACCAGTAGGTGTCGATCATCCGGATCTCGGTCAGGGTCGGGTCGCGCCCCTCGGAGAGGAAGTACGCCTGACAGAACGCGACGTCGGCGGCGTCCATCGCCAGACCGTACTCGGAAACGAAGTTTTCAAGTCCCGCGCGATCCAGTTTCGTGAAGCCGGAAAGCGTGGGGACCTCGGTCGGGACGTCGTATTTCGCCGCGAGGGATCCGGGCAGATCGAAAGCCGCCTCGCGCGCCTCGACCGGGTTGATCACGTATTTTTTGATTTTGGCGACGTCGGATCCCGTCAGCGCGCCGTAGAGCAGATAGACCTTCGCCGTCCGGATCAGGGGGCGCACGCCCTGCGAAAGGATCTGGACGCATTGCGCGGCGGAGTCGGCGCGCTGATCGAACTGTCCGGGCAGGTACTCGACGGCGAAACGGGTCGCGCCGTCGTCCGGAAGCTTGTCGGTGACGGTATCGAGCTGCGGCTCGGAAAAGACCGTCCTCTCGGCGCTTGCAAAGAGGTCGGCTGAGAGGTTTTCGGCGTCGTAGCGGTTGAAGATCCGCACCTTTTCAAGGGACGAAACGCCGAGAAGCGATCTCGCCTCGAAAAGCAGCGCCTCCGCCTCGGCGGCGAGCCCCGGTTTCTTTTCAACGTAGCATCTGTAAACCATAGTCAGTTCTTTTTCGCCGCGAGGGCTCTCGCGCCGATATCCTTTCTGTAAAAGGCGTTTTCAAATCCGACGAGCGCCGTCTTTTCGTATGCCTTTTCGATCGCCTCTTCAAGCGTTTTTCCGGTCGCGGTCACGCCGAGCACGCGTCCGCCGGAGGTAACGAGACGCCCGTCCTTTTCCGCCGCTCCGGCGACGAAGACGTCGGGCGCGACCGAATCGGGCAGCGTGATGGGATACCCCTTTTTGTAGGAGACGGGATACCCGCCGGAGGCGACGACGACGCAGCAAGCCGCGCCGTCCTTCCACTCGACGGGGACGTCCTTCAGTTTTCCCGCCGCGGTCGCCTGCATCACCGTCAGAAGATCGCTCTTGAGAAGCGGCAGTACGACCTGCGTTTCGGGGTCGCCGAAACGGCAGTTGTATTCGATGACTTTCGGTCCCTTGGGGGTCAGCATCAGCCCGAAATAGAGACAGCCCTTGAAGGGGCGTCCCTCGCGCTTCATCGCCTCGATCGTCGGGAGGAAGATGGTCCTCATACACTCGGCGGCGATCTCGTCGGTGTAATAGGGGTTCGGGGCGATCGTGCCCATACCGCCGGTGTTCGGTCCCTCGTCGCCGTCGCCGGCGCGCTTGTGATCCATCGAACTGACCATCGGCTTCACGCATTCGCCGTCGGTGAAGGCGAGAACCGAGACCTCGGGTCCGGTGAGGAACTCCTCGATCACGATCTTTTTGCCGCTTTCGCCGAACTTGCCGTCGCGCATCGCCTCGTTGACCGCCGCCTTCGCCTCTTCGCGGGTGGCGGCGACCGTCACGCCCTTACCGAGCGCAAGTCCGTCGGCTTTCACGACGATCGGGATCGGGGCGGAGTCAAGGTACGCGAGCGCCTCGTCGGGATCGTCGAAGGTCTCGTACGCCGCCGTCGGGATGCCGTATTTTTTCATCAGATCCTTGGAAAACACCTTGCTTCCCTCGATGATCGCGGCGTTGGCGCGCGGACCGAAGCAGGGGATCCCGTGTCCCTCGAGCGCGTCGACGCAGCCGAGGACGAGAGGATCGTCGGGGGCGACCACGGCGAAATCCACCTTGTTTTCATAGGCGAAGGCGACGATCTTGTCGATCTCGGTCGCGCCGATCGGAACGCAGACGGCGTCGCGCGCGATGCCGCCGTTTCCCGGCAGACAGTAGACGACGTCGACCGCCGGATTCTCCTTCAGTTTTCGGATCAGAGCGTGTTCGCGGCCGCCCCCGCCGACGACGAGCAGTTTCATATTGCCTCCGTGAGACCGGTTTCCCGGCCGAATCTTTTAATGATGGAACAGGCGCATTCCGGTGAAC
>Ga0310696_10000712_pt1 | contig 50261 bp, 43 predicted proteins | sample AusTroGonzalo_MG_4_FD_203885 | JGI IMG/M metagenome (GOLD analysis project Ga0310696, IMG submission 203885) | Bovine rumen microbial communities from tropical cattle in Woodstock, Queensland, Australia - Gonzalo_02 (v2) (version 2) | ecosystem: Host-associated > Mammals > Digestive system >...
AGTGTGGAGAGGTTCACGGCGAAGTACTCCTTGTGGTTGATGTTCTTGAATCCAGACTTCGGGAGACGGCGCTGGAGCGGCATCTGACCACCCTCAAAACCGACCTTCTTCTTGTAACCCGAACGAGCCTTGGCACCCTTGTGACCACGTGTGGACGTGCCACCGAGACCAGAACCGGGACCACGACCGATGCGACGGCGTGAATGAGTAGAACCGGCGGCGGGCTTCAAATTATTCAGTTTCATAATTACGAATATCTGTTTAAATTGTGATTACTGTTTTGTCGATAACGTTCACCAGATGTAGTCCATCTTAGTCAACGATGGTAACCAGATGATGCACTTTGCGAACCATGCCACGGATAGCGGGAGAGTCCTCTTTCTCCACCACCTGACCTATCTTGCGGAGGCCAAGTGCTTCGAGGGTACGCTTCTGGTCAACGGGATAACCGATTTTGCTCTTTATCTGCTTAACTTTTATTGTTGCCATAGTCTTATTCTCCTCGTTTTAATTATCCATTAAACACTTTTTCCATGCTGATGCCACGTGTTCCAGCCACGGCGTATGCATCGCGCATCTGGCTCAGAGCCACAATGGTAGCCTTCACCAGGTTGTGGGGGTTCGATGACCCCTTCGACTTTGCGAGCACATCCTTCACACCTGCGCTCTCGAGCACGGCACGCATGGCACCACCGGCCACCAGTCCCGTACCGGCAGCGGCCGGCTTCAGGAACACCTGTGCTCCACCGAAATGAGCTTCCATCTCGTGAGGGATGGTTCCCTTCAGCACGGGCACTTTGACAAGATTCTTCTTGGCAGACTCGACACCCTTGGCGATAGCAGCCTGCACCTCACCGGCCTTACCCAGACCCCAGCCAATAACGCCGTTGCCGTCACCGACAACCACGATGGCTGCAAAAGTGAACGTGCGACCACCCTTGGTCACCTTGGTAACACGGTTGATGGCAACCAGTCTGTCTTTCAGTTCAACGTCACTATTTACTCTAACTCTGTTCATTGCCATAATCGTTTAAAAATTAAGTCCACCTTTACGGGCTGCATCGGCAAGCGACTTTACGCGGCCATGATAGAGGTAGCCATTGCGGTCGAAAACCACGGCGCTCACACCAGCCTCCTTTGCCTTAGCGGCAATCAGTTCACCCACCTTTGCGGCCTGGTCAATCTTCGGCATGGCCTCAAGGCCAAGTGAAGAAGCGGCAGCAAGTGTTTTACCTTCCAAATCATTAATCACCTGAACGTAGATCTGCTTGTTGGAGCGGAACACGCTCATGCGGGGACGCTCGGCAGTGCCGAACACGCTCTTACGAATTCTGTATTTAATCTTGATTCGTCTTTCAACTTTCTTCGTTGTCATAATCCTAATTTACGATTTAAGAATTTACGATTTACGATTAATTACTTGGCTGAAGCCGACTTACCCGACTTACGACGGATGACCTCACCCTTGAACAAGATACCCTTTCCTTTGTAAGGCTCAGGCTTGCGGAAAGAACGAATTTTAGCACAGATGAGTCCAAGCAGCTGCTTGTCTGCCGACTCCAGTATGAGCTGCGGGTTCTGGTTACGCTCCGACTTTGTCTCCACTTTCACCTCCTTGGGGAGCTGGATGAAGATGGGGTGCGTATAACCGAGCGAGAACTCAATGAGGTTACCCTGATTGCTGACGCGGTAGCCCACGCCAACGAGTTCCATCTCTTTCTTATAACCCTCGCTGACACCAACAACCATGTTGTTCACAAGTGCGCGGTAGAGGCCATGGAAAGCCTGCTTCTGCTTGATGTTCACGGGGCTGTTCTCGTCTACCTCAAACGTTACGTGACCATCTTCGATCTTCACGTTGATAGACTTGTCGACCTTCTGACTCAGTTCGCCCTTGGGACCCTTCACGGTTACGACACCGTCCTTGTCCTGCGTTACCGTAACGCCTGCGGGTATACTAATTGGCAATTTTCCTATTCTTGACATAATACGGTCCTCCAATTAATAGACGTAGCAAAGGACTTCGCCACCAATCTTCTGCTGAGCGGCCTCCTTGTTAGTCATAACACCCTTAGACGTGGACAGGATAGCGATACCCAGTCCGTTAATTACTCTCGGCATGTCCTTGTAACCAGTGTACTGACGCAGACCCGGAGTGCTCACGCGCTTCAGGTACTTAATGGCGTTCTCCTTGGTCACAGGATCATACTTCAGGGCCACCTTGATAGTGCCCTGAGGGCCATCCTCGATGAACTTGTAGTTCAGGATGTAACCCTTCTCGAAGAGGATTTTCGTAATCTCCTTCTTCAAGTTTGAAGCCGGTACTTCGACCACACGGTGATGAGCCATGATGGCGTTTCTCAACCTCGTCAGAAAATCTGCAATTGGATCTGTCATTTGTTTTTTGAATGTTTAATTAATCGGGACTCCCCCGACAATATTAATATTCTTTGGATTTGAGATTTGAGGAGTGAGATTTGAGGTTTGTTCTTTGTGCGCTTCTCTGCTCGAAGTAACCAAAATCTCAACTCTCAATACTCAATTCTCAATTCTTACCATGAGGCTTTCTTCACGCCAGGGATGAGACCGCTTGAAGCCATCTCACGGAACTGAATACGTGAGAGGCCGAACTGGCGCATGTATCCCTTTGGACGTCCCGTTATCTTGCAGCGGTTGTGCAGACGGATGGGGTTGGCGTTGCGGGGGATGGACTGCAGCTTACGGGCAGCCTCGTAGGCAGCGATGGCACCCTCGTCGGTAGTGATGTCGGCGTGGGCGATGATGCTCTTCAGGGCAGCACGTTTCTCAGCATAGCGGGCGACGAGCTTGGCGCGCTTCACCTCGCGGGCTTTCATTGATTCTTTTGCCATAGTTATTCTTAATCGTTTTTAGCGTTCTTGAATGGTAGGCCGAAAGCCTTCAGCAGGGCGTAGCCCTCCTCATCGGTCTTGGCCGAAGTAACGAAGGTGATGTTCATTCCCTGGATGCGGTCCACCTGGTCGATGTTGATCTCGGGGAAGATAATCTGCTCCTGCACGCCGAGGGTGTAGTTGCCGCGTCCGTCGAACTTGCTCTCGATACCCTTGAAGTCACGGATACGGGGGAGTGCGATGCGGACGAGCTTCTCCAAAAACTCGTACATACGCTCACGACGCAGTGTCACCATCACGCCGATGGGCATCTTCTTACGCACCTTGAAGTTAGCGATATCCTTCTTCGAGTAGGTAGCCACGGCCTTCTGACCGCAGATAGCGCTTACCTCGTTGATGGCCACATCGATAATCTTCTTGTCCTGCGTAGCGTCTCCCAGTCCCTGGTTGACAACAATCTTCTTCAACACAGGGATCTGCATGGCAGACGTGTAGTTGAACTGCTTCTTCAGTGCCGGAGCAATCTGCTCGCGGTACGTATTCTTTAGTTGTGCTGTATTCATTACTTAATCTCCTCCCCAGACTTTTTGGCCACGCGGATAACGTTCTTACCCTCGTGCTTAATAGAAACACGTGTGGGCTTACCGCTCTTCGGGTCAATCAAACTTAAATTAGAAATATGGATGGGAGCCTCAACTTTCTCGAAGCCGCCCTGAGGATTCTTGGCGCTGGGCTTAGTGCTCTTGTTGACGAAGTTCACACCCTCAACGATGGCACGCTGCTTCTCTACCAAGACCTTCAGCACCTTACCTGTCTTACCCTTGTCCTCACCGGCCAGGACGTAGACGGTATCATTTTTTCTGATATGTAACTTGCTCATTACTTTACTGCTTTTTAAGTGTTAAAGAACCTCGGGTGCCAAAGAGACGACCTTCATGTTTACAGCACGGAGCTCACGTGCCACGGGGCCGAAGATACGGCTGCCACGGAGTTCACCGGCATTGTTGAGGAGCACACAGGCATTGTCGTCGAAGCGGATATACGAACCATCGGCACGGCGTATTTCCTTCTTTGTGCGAACAATCAGAGCCTTCGACACTGTACCTTTCTTCACGTCGCTCGTCGGGATAGCATTCTTGATGGTCACGACGATGATGTCACCAACGCTGGCATAACGACGACCCGTGCCACCTAGCACGCGGATGCAGAGAGCCTCTCTTGCGCCGCTGTTGTCAGCAACTGTAAGTCTTGATTCTGTCTGTATCATAATTACTTGGCTTTTTCAACGATTTGTACTAATCTCCAGCGCTTTGTCTTCGACAGAGGGCGGGTTTCCATAATGAGCACGGTGTCACCGACATTGCACTCATTCTTCTCATCATGTGCATGGTACTTCTTCGTCTTCTGGACGAACTTACCATAAATGGGGTGCTTCTCCTTGAACTTGGCGGCGATAACAATGGTTTTATCCATTTTGTTGCTAACGACGACACCCTGTCTTGTCTTTCTTAAATTTCTTGTTTCCATCTGGACCATTGTTATTTGTTAAGTTCTCTCTGACGGAGCTCCGTCTTCATGCGGGCGATGTCCCGGCGTGCAGCCTTAATCAGCGATGGGTTCTCCAGCGGAGTGACGTTGTGATTGAATTTCATCTGGTTGTACTTGGCAACCGACTCATCGATGCGTTCGACCAAGTCTTTGGTCTCGAGCTCTCTAATTTCCTTGTTCTTCATACGTTCCTTCTCTGATTAAGCGTTTTTATCATAGTCACGACGGACAATAAACTTAGTCTTCACGGGGAGTTTCTGGGCTCCAAGACGCAATGCTTCCTTTGCAACGTCGAAGGGAACACCCTCGACCTCGAAGAGGATACGTCCCGGAGTGACAGGTGCCACCCATCCTGCGGGATCTCCCTTACCCTTACCCATTCGCACGTCAGCAGGCTTACGGGTGATGGGTTTGTCGGGGAAGATGCGAATCCACACCTGACCTTCACGGTTCATGTAACGGTTGATAGCCACACGTGCGGCCTCAATCTGACGGCTGTCAATCCACTTGGCATCGAGTGTCTTGATGCCGAATGAGCCGAAAGCTAGCGTTGTGCCACGGTGCGCGTTGCCTTTGTTGCCGCGACCGTCTTGTGGCCTTCTGAATCTTACTCTTTTAGGCTGTAACATGATAATTTTTCTTTTTATCGGTTGTTATTTCTTCTTCTGTCACCACGCTCTCCACGCTCGGAACGGTCGTTGCGGTCACCACGGAAGCGGCGTCCTTCACCACGTCCACCACCACGCAGACCCTGTTTCTCCTGCGAGAAGTTGGGTGCCAGGTCCACTTTACCGTAGATTTCACCACGGCATATCCACACTTTGATGCCGAGAATTCCCACCTTGGTGAGAGCCTCTGCCTGGCAGAAATCGATGTCAGCACGGAAGGTGTGCAACGGAGTACGACCTTCCTTGAGCATCTCACTGCGTGCGATTTCTGCACCGTTCAGACGACCGGAAATCTGTACCTTGATGCCCTCGGCTCCAGCACGCATGGTGTTCTGGATGGCCTGCTTGATGGCACGGCGGTATGCTATCTTGCCCTCAATCTGGCGAGCGATGTTCGTGGCAACGATAGTAGCGTCCAGCTCCGGGCGCTTCACTTCATAGATGTTAATCTGAACCTCCTTGTCGAAGAGCTTCTTCAGCTCGTCCTTGAGGTTGTCCACATCCTGTCCACCCTTACCGATGACGAATCCCGGGCGAGCGGTACAAATTGTTATGGTGACCAGCTTCAGGGTGCGCTCGATGACAATCTTCGAGATGCTGGCCTTTGCCAGGCGCTCGTTGAGGTACTTACGGATTTTCTGGTCCTCTACGAGGTTGTCTCCGAAGCTCTTGCCTCCGAACCAATTTGAATCCCAACCTTTAACAATACCCAGACGGTTGCTAATTGGATTAACTTTCTGTCCCATACTTATTCTTTTTCGTCATTTTGTTTAGCATCGACAAACAGAGTCACGTGGTTGCTGCGCTTACGGATGCGGTATCCACGTCCCTGCGGTGCGGGTCTCATTCTCTTGAGCGTAACGCCCTCATCAACGAAGACGCTTGAAATGAACAGCTCGCCGGCTTCAGCCTTGCGGTCGTTCTTCTGCTCCCAGTTATTAATGGCCGAGCGGAGAAGTTTCTCCACGTCAGCGGCAGCGGCCTTCTTCGAGAAGTGAAGCACGCCCAGGGCGCGGTCCACCTCCATGCCACGAATCATATCGACCACGTAGCGCATTTTGCAAGGCGAGGAAGGACAGCCTTTCAGCTTGGCAAAATACTGTGTCTTAAGAGCTGCTTTTCTTTCTTCAGCCTTATTATGTTTTCTTGCTCCCATTGTTTTAATTTACGATTTACGATTTACGAATTACGATTTCCCTGGAGCATTACTTCTTGTTACCGGCGTGACCACCGAAGCGACGGGTGGGTGCAAACTCACCGAGCTTATGGCCAACCATGTTCTCAGTAATGTAAACAGGGATGAATTTGTTTCCGTTATGCACTGCAACAGTGTGTCCCACGAAATCGGGGGAAATCATCGATGCCCTGGCCCAAGTCTTCACGACATTCTTCTTGCCGCTCTCATTCATGGCGAGAACTTTCTTCTCGAGAGAGACATTTATGTACGGACCTTTCTTTAATGAACGACTCATAATCTTACTCTTGTTTACATTAAATTACTTCTTGTTAGCTCTTTCAATGATGTACTTGTTGGAAAGCTTCTTCGGAGCGCGTGTCTTCAGACCCTTTGCATACAAGCCCTTGCGTGAGCGCGGATGTCCACCGCTCTGACGGCCTTCACCACCACCCATCGGGTGATCATGCGGGTTCATGACAACACCACGGTTATGCGGGCGACGGCCCAGCCAGCGTGAGCGTCCAGCCTTACCAGACTGCTCAAGGGCATGGTCACTGTTGCCTACGGCACCGACGGTAGCCTTACAAGCAGAGAGCACCTTACGCGTCTCTCCCGAGGGGAGCTTAATCACGCAGTAGGCTCCCTCACGAGAAGTCAACTGAGCAAAATTACCAGCCGAACGAACGAGCAGGGCACCCTGACCAGGACGGAGTTCAATGTTGTGAATCACCGTACCCACGGGGATGTTGGCCAGCGGCAGGGCATTACCCACTTCAGGGGCAGCCTCTGCACCCGACATCAGCGTCGTGCCGACCTGCAGTCCATTGGGAGCAATAATGTAGCGTTTTTCACCATCTGCATAGAAGAGAAGAGCGATGCGAGCCGAGCGGTTGGGGTCGTACTCGATTGTCTTCACCACAGCAGGAACACCATCTTTCTCTCGCTTGAAGTCGATGAGACGATACTTCTTCTTGTGACCGCCGCCCATGTAGCGGACAGTCATCTTACCGGTGTTGTTTCGGCCGCCGGTAGAACGTTTGCCGTAAACGAGAGACTTCTCTGGCACGGATGCAGTAATGTCCTCGAACGTGCCAATAATCTTGTGTCTTTGGCCCGGAGTTACGGGCTTTAATTTACGTACTGCCATTTTTATATTTCAATATTGCTGTAAATATCAATTTCCTCACCCGCTTTCAGAGTGACGATTGCCTTCTTGTATGCGCTCTTCTTTCCCTGTACGAGACCAGCCTTGGTATAGCGGCGGCTGCGCTTTCCGGCATAGCGTACCGTATTCACTTCCTCCACCGTGACGTTGAAGGCCTTCTCGACCTCCTTCTTAATCTCAATCTTGTTGGCCTCAGGCTTCACGATAAAGCCATAGCGGGGACGGGCGGGTTTGTCGTACATGAAAACGGTCTTCTCCTTCTTCTCATCGGGCTTGCCCTTACGCTTCACAACGTAGGAGCGTGTCTCCTCCACAGCACCATACTTCTCTGCGCTCTTTTTGCTGTTAGCCTTGAGACGTCTGCCCTGAGACGAGCGTTCCGTTATCTTGGTCATCTTCTCAGTGACCAGTGGTTTGATTATAAATCCCATAATTGCGTTATTACGATATTACGTTATTACGTTATCACGATAAATATTTACCCCAGAATTCCGTTGATGGTCTCAAGCGACTTCTCAGTGATGACGAGCACGTCGGCATCCAGAATCTTGTAAGTATTCACCTTTGCTGCCTCAATGACATCTGTCTTCTGCAAATTTCGAGCCGACAAATATACATTATTATTAGCTTCTGGCAAAAGGAAGAGAAGTTTCTTACCGTCGACTTTAAGATTTTTAGCAATATTTACCATTTCTTTTGTCTTCGGAGCATCGAAACTGAAGTCCTCAAGCATGATGATGCCATCCTCCTGAGCCTTATAACTCAGAGCCGACTTGCGGGCCAGCTGCTTCACCTTCTTGTTCAGCTTGAACGAATAGTCGCGGGGCTTCGGACCGAACACACGGCCACCACCACGCAGCAGGGGTGAGTTGATGTCACCATGACGAGCGCCGCCACCACCCTTCTGGCGTCCGAGCTTACGAGTAGAGCCGCTGATTTCGCTGCGCTCCTTGCTCTTGGCGTTGCCCTGGCGCTGGTTGGCCATGTACTGCTTCACGTCCAGATAAATCACATGATCATTGGGTTCAATCCCGAAGATAGCCTCATCGAGCACTACCTTCCTACCGGTCGGCTGACCGTTTGTCTTCAATACATTCAGTTCCATAGCTTACTTCTTGATTAAGAGGGTTGAACCTTTGCATCCAGCCACGCTGCCCTTGATGAGGAGCAGGTTGTGCTCGGGGATGACCTTTAACACTTTCAGGTTCTGGGTCGTCACGCGGTCGCCACCCATCTGGCCACCCATGCGCATTCCCTTGAACACCTGAGCGGGATACGAACATGCACCGATAGAACCGGGCTTGCGCAGACGGTCGTCCTGACCGTGGGTGCTCTGCCCTACTCCACCGAAGCCGTGGCGCTTCACAACGCCCTGGAATCCCTTACCTTTCGAGGTACCAACTACATCGACGAACTCAGCATCGGCGAAGAGCTCCACCGTCAGGGTGTCGCCCAGGTTGTAGTCCTCATCAAACTTGAACTCGGCCAAGTGGGCCTTTGGTGTCGTACCGGCCTTCTTGAACACACCCATCATGGGTTTCGAGGTGTTCTTCTCCTTAGCCTCGCCAAAACCCAGCTGGACAGCCTTGTAGCCATCCTTCTCCAGAGTCTTGACCTGTGTCACGACACAAGGACCACATTCGATAACAGTGCAGGGAACATTCTTGCCCTCACTGAAAACGGATGTCATTCCGATTTTTCTTCCAATCAATCCTGGCATTTCAGTTTTTGAATTAATGTAATAATATAAATAATGTGTAACTTTTGCTTTTTAAGTGACATCTTGCATGGCGTAGACGACAAACACACTTAAAAAAGAGATGCAGTCTAGTCCTTACTCAGGGTGTTTCGCTTCTTCGGTGCGAAACCTTAAACCGCTCTTTTTCAGCATATTGATAGCCTTTGGCCAGCGCAATACCACTTTTGCGGCTGCAAAGGTACAAATAAATAATGAGACAAGCATCACCCTTTGTACTAAATATAACATCATTTAACTGTTTTTAAGAAAGTATTAAGACTCCATCACTGTGGAAGCTCGCGGACATCTTCGAATAAAAGAGAGCTGCCTAAGGAAAATCGTACACCAGATACTGCGTGTTGCGTTCGGTGGGATAGTTGGTGAGCTGCCCAGAGCGTGTCACGAACGACAGTATGCCATTATACACGCCGTTACCAAAGGTGTACTGACCGTCGTAGACGTTGATGTGGTGAACACGGCGGGCATCATACTTCAGAAGCCGCTCGGCGTCGAGGACGGGCATGCCGTCTATGAGTACCAAGGACGGCGAACTGTTGTAGAACTCTCTACGGACGATGAGCTGTAGGAGTCCGTTGTGGCGCATGGTGCTGACACAGCTGACATATTCAAGGAGCACCTCCCTGATGGTGTGGAACTGACGGTACTCGTCAAGGTTGTAGGTCAGATAGGGCTTGGTGCCAAACACGGTGTCGTCATAGTCTAATATCGAAGGCTGGGCCTCGCCCTTTATCCTTTGATGCCGTTGCATGTCGAGGGAACGGGCTTCCACCTCGTTGCGATTGTAATGGAACACGAGATGGGGAAGCTCCCTCGGGAGCAAGGTGGCAAACGGGCTAATCATCTCTATAGGCAAACTGACGCCTGTGGACGATGTGGCAGAAAGCACTAACGGCAATGACCCATGAATGCCGAAGGTGTGGAAGACGGCCATAGTGTCGCTTACCATCTTTCCTTCAAAATAGTGTATCTGCTTCCCGATAATACTCAACGACGGGAGAATATCGCTGCCCTTGAACGTACGGCCTTCATAGACGTTACGGACCCGGGCCTTGATGATATGCCCTTCGAGCTCAAGCCCATCAGACCCATCAAGCCCATCAAGCCCTCCAGACTCACCCCCAACCCCTCCCTGTTGAGGGAGGGAAGAAGAATGTTGAGGGTGTAAATACTCCCCTCCCTCAACAGGGAGGGGTCGGGTCTGGTGGGTCTGGTAGCTCTTGCCCTGTGTGATTTCCACCCATTGTATATCATCTTCCTCGCTCTTGTGAAGAGGGTTTACGACGGCAACAAGTTGCTGGGACACGTTGGCGTCGTTGCGTGTATATACTGACAAAAGGTAGTACCCGCTATGGAGGTTGGCGGGCAGTTCGACGAGTCCTTCTCCGGTGCCTTTATTCAGACGCAAGATGGTTCCTGCCGCCAAGCTATACGTATCGCAAAACTCGACGTAGGCTATCGTGGCATCGTCGGCCGTCACGCGGACTTTCATCGCCTCCCCGGCAAGATACCAGGTACGGTCTGTCTCAATACTCACAGCAAAGGTGTTCATGGCGAGCACCATTGCGGCTATCAGTAACAATAATCTGCTATTCATCTTCATTGTTTTCATCATCTTCTTCTACTGGCCAAAAATCGGGTCTTTCGATATATGCTCCTTTGTATCTGACATCGAGCATGCTTTCAGTTGCCCATGCCGTTCGCAACTTGCCGCCGGGTACCATTCTGTTGTCTTCCCATACACAGAGGTACTTGCCTTCGTTGACCATCTGGAGGCAATCGGCTTCGCTAGTGTCGTCGAACCAAGTACGGCGGTCTTCCTTTTGAGGACGGCGGATGGAGAAGTCTTCGGCATCCAGGAAGAACCTGTATTCTGTGGTGTTGAACGAACATCCCACAAATCCGATGACGTGCTTACTGGACGTGAGGCAATGGATGTTGGTGGGCAGGGCAGAGGGTAGCGGAGTGAACAGGCCTCCCATCTCGGAACCTGCCTGACGCCTTGCAAGCTCATATTCGTACTCAGCCTTTGAGATGGCACGCTGATGCACCAGACCGCTATACTTATGAAACACACGTTCATTGCCACAGTCAATGTCGTAGGACTTGAGTCGTTGGATGTGCTGCCCTTCGTAATTCAGGCTTGCGCCGACCATGATGGTCCGGACTGTTGCGTCCTTCCATCCACACTTGGGAAACTGGTCGGGCTTATTGACAGCCTTCATTATCTCAACATCGAAATAGACGCGGGTGGTGTATTCGGGACGCACTTCCCAAGTCTCGTCGTATGTCCACGAATAGTAATGAGTCTTGTCGGGCTCGAAGGGAGCATCGGGAGTGATGAGCACGTCGATGTTGCTTTCCGGAGTGTTCTGAACCCCTATTACTTCAGTTATTCCCTCGGTGCGCAACGGCTTCTGAGGTTCAGATTCGTAGACCTCGCCATCGACCTCGATATGCAGGTAATACTCCACGTCAGGAGCGAGGAAGTCAATCTGGCAGGAATAATTGTCATAGACATGCTTTGTCATGTATTCCGAGCCGTCGCTTCCACGCACGGAGACTTCCGCCCTCCTCACCATCTGGTATTTATCGGTAGAATTGAGGGGCTGGGTGCGCGACAGGATGAACGTGTTCTCTCCGGGATGTATCGTGCCTTCCACAACGAGCAAGTCGGTATCATCGATTGAAATGACGGCTTCGTATTCTTCAATACAGCCCGACAGCATACATGCCATGAGGCATAGCACGGAATATAGTGTTTTTCTCAGTTCCATCATATCTTAGTTGAATCGAATATTAAGTGAAACGTATGGAATGGCGGTTCCAAACACAGATATCTTATACCCCTTTATTTCCTCCTCCTCGGTAACATAATAGATGTTATAGGCATTTCTGCGAGCGAGGGCATTATATACTCCTATGGAGAACGACGTGTGTAGGAAGCTGGTGAGTTTATGGGTCGGCTCTATATTAAACGCAAGGTCCAGGCGCATATAGTCGGGAATGCGGTATTTGTTGCGGTCTGTATAGTAGGGCATGTATCTCGAATTGCGCGAGTCATAATATTTTCCGGCAGGCAACGTCGTCGGACGTCCTGAGGCATAGTTGAAGTTGCTTGAGAAGCTGTATCTCTCGGTAAGCTTGAAGTTGAGCACGGCCTTGAAATCGTGAGGCCTGTCATATTCTGAGGGGTACCACTCACCATTGTTCAGGGGCATGGCCACCCGTTTGTCATCCTGACGGAGCAGGGAGCGCGAGAAAGTGTAGCTTATCCATCCGTTCAGCTTTCCTGTAGGTTTCTTCACCTGAAGCTCCAGACCGTATGCTTGTCCCTTGGTAGAGATGACGTCGGTCTCAAGATTGTGGTTCATCAGCAGGACGGCAGAGCTGCGATAGTTGAGATAATCGCTGAAATGCTTGTAGTAAACCTCTGCAGAGAACTCGTATTTTTTGCGGGCCGTCTCATAATAGATGCCGGCTGCCACCTGCCAGCCCTTCTGGGGCTTGATATTAAGGTCGGAAAGTTTCCAGATGTCCGTAGGCGACATAATGGAAGTGTTCGACACCTTGTGGATATACTGGCGCATCGTGTTGAAGCCGGCCTTCAAGGAAAGGTTTTCCTGCAGGGCATAGCGAGCCGACAAACGCAGCTCGGGAGCATGGTAGGTCTTGATAATACCGGTCTCAGGACGTGTCTCCAACAGCGTCCCCTCTGATGGCAGTTCACCGTCTTCATAATAATTCACGTCACGAGGACCCAGCGCATTGAACATGGAATAGCGCAAACCGGCAGAAACGGACAGTTTCTCGGTGAGCGGGCACTCATAGTCGATATAAGCGGCGCTCTCCAGTGCCTTTTCTTTCTGTAGCTGGTCTGTCTGGATGAATGACTCCTCACCTACAGGCTCATACTTGCCCGCCTGCACATTGTAATGCTGCGTGGAGAGACCGTAAGAGAGGACTTGCTTCTCAGACAGGCGGTGGCGAATATGCAGCTTGGCCCACAGTTGGTCGATGCCGAAGCTCAACCGGCCTGCCATAGAGGGAACATTTCTGTCCTCATTGAAATAGTCATAGTGGTCAAGTCCGGTTGATAGCGTGGCGGTTATCCGTTCATTCAGTATAGAGCGCCACTCTGCCGAGAAGTTACGGTTCTGATAGCCATATTTGTCCAGCGAGCTGAACGAAAACCTGTCATTGCTCCAATAGCCATAGACCTTCAGGCGATGCATGCTGTTGAGCTTCCATGTCAGCACCCCACCGAAATCATAGAAGTTGGCAATACCGTTCTTGTAGCCGCTATCCTCGGGCAACTGTTTGAGAATCCAGTCACTATAGGTGGTACGGCCATTCAACAGCAACGACACATGTTCCTTGACGATAGGTATCTCAATATTTGCCTTACTGGTAAGCACGCCAATACTTGCCGTACCTGTGAGCTTCTCCATATTTGCCTCCTTCGAGGTCACTTTCAGTACACTGCTTATCCTGCCACCATATTCTGCGGGAATACTGGACTTGAACAGCTCCACGTCCTCAACAGCATCTGAATTGAACGACGTGAACAGCCCGAAGAGATGCGACGGATTGTAAACCGTGCCTCCATTGAAAATGATAAGGTTCTGGTCTGTGGCACCCCCTCGCACATTATATCCGCTTGAGGCTTCGCCAACGGTAGTGACACCTGGCAGCGTGAGCACAATCTTCATAATATCCGACTCGCCAAAGGCCGACGGAATGTTCTTCAGTATCTGGGGCTTGAACTTCTCAGAACCTATCATCATGTTATCCACAGCCGACTGACGACCACCGACAACGACAATCTCGGCAAGTTCCTGATCATCGGCAATGCTTGCCTTAGCTTTCTTCACGCCCGGCACTATATAGGTTCTCGTCTTTGTAGAAGCCATTTGGTTCTGCTGCTGGGGAACAGTCATTTGGACAGAATCACTATCAAGGACAGGGATACCCCGAAGAAGCCCTTCCTCCACCACCGTCTTGTGAGCAAGCTCCAATGTCTGTTCGTCTTTAGCTTCTATCTCATGAAGGTATCCACTCCCCTCTCCCTTCGGAGAGGGGTTGGGGGTGAGGTTTCCCCCCTCTCCCCTTGGAGAGGGGTCGGGGGTGAGGCCTTTCACCACCTTTTCAAGACTTCTTTCACGCTTGCTCTTTGAAAAGGAAAGACCATTCTTCCTCACAAACTGCCTGATTTGCTTTCTCTGTTCAGGAAAGAGCTTCGCCACATCCGAGGCACGCTTCACATGATGCTTTTCTCCGTCTGGGGTAATCAGCATATAGTGCTCTTTGGTACTCAGCGTCTTCAGATATTTCTTTTCCCCGAAGACGGTATGTTCACCACTATAAGCCTTCCACACACTATGATAAAGACGAATGTCATTAGTGCTGCCATCACAAAGCAGAGAGGCGAATCGAAAGCTGTCCTCCGGGTCATGCACATATCTGTGGCCATCCATCTCAAACCAGTCGACATGTTCCTGTTCAGGAAGACAAAAGACATTTCCCACAGGAGAAAGAACAATAACGTTTTGCTTCAATTGGTCGAAACGCAGTTGCACATCCTCATAGACCACACCATAATAGCTGATACGACCATGATACATATTGGCATTATCTTTATAATATGGATTATCATACCACAACGATGATTGGTACTGTGGTTCAACAGCCCCCACATACAGACGGGCAAAGTCGGAAGAAGAGGAAAAATAATCCTGAGCTCCAACATGCTGTACGACGATCATCATACAGACGAATATCAACGAATATTTTTTCACGTTGGGTTTATGTGCCTTTAATTTCCTTTTTTGTATATAACACGAAAATATGGAAACCTTGCATGAAAAATGGAGTTATTTAATATAGTTTAACGTCCTGCGAAGTTATATATCGTCGAAATCATCGTTAATAACAATAGGTGGCTCAGGCGCCATCGACGACGCCCAAAGCCAGCAAACCTTTAAATACAAAAAAGTTATGAAAGAAAATCGTTTATTTTCAGCTGCACTCATCGCAGTAGGTTTGATTTGTTTAGGGTGGTTCATTAAGGCAGGCATCGACGACTTTGCCAACAAGGACCGCCATGTAACCGTTAAAGGCCTGGCCGAACGCGAGGTTCCTGCCGACAAGGTGACGTGGAGCATCAGCACGAAGGTCACGGGCAACGACCTTCCCACGCTCTATGAAGGCCTCAACGTCCAGACGGACAAGATTAAAAATTTCCTGACACAGAACGGACTCGACGCGAAGGAAATCACCGTCAATCCGCCCTCTATCAGCGACCTCGAAGCTCGCGAGTGGGGCGAGAACAACAAGAACTTCCGCTACATCATCTCCACCACCATCACCGTAGCTACCAGCAAAGTGGAAGAGGTGAACAAGGCCATCTTCAAACAGGCCGAGTTGCTGAAGCAGGGCGTGGCCATCGAGAACAGCTTTTCCAATTACGAGTATGCCTCGTTCCAGCAGATGAAGCCAGAGATGATGTCCGAGGCTATCAAGAACGCCCAGAAGACAGCCGAGCAGTTCGCCGCAGCCAGCAACGCACGCCTTGGCGAAATACAGACCGCCGGCCAGGGGCAGTTCGAGATTGACGACCGCGACGAGAACACACCTTACATCAAGAAACTGCGCGTCGTCACCACCATCACCTACTCGCTGAAGGACTAGAACCGCTAACCCGTGTACCAGCGGGAACGTAGCCCTGTACCCCGAAGAACGTATTTTCGCACCCTGAAGAACGTATCTTCAGACCCCGAAGAACGTATCTTCTCCAGAGCATCCAGGATCATGGGGACAGGCACTTGACCCAAGTCTGGGTCAATGTTCCTGTCCCTATGACTCACCTTTTTCCGCACTTTTGCAACGTGAAATCATTCAAACGTGACTACTATACTGTCGGAGCGAATAGGTGGTCCATGGTCACCTCAGCCTGCACGATGCCTGAATTGACAGAGGGCAGCACGCCGTAGGTGGTAATCATGGTGGGCAGTAGCGGGCGGCGGTTCTTGGTTTCCTGGTTGAAGATTGCTATGCGCATCCTCAGCTTGTCGGCATATTCGCGGGTGATGGTATAGGGCTGGATGGAGAATTTCGCCTCGCAGAGGTTTATCATACGGTCGGCACGGTCAATGAGAAGGTCAATCTGCGTGCCCGTGCTGTCGGCTGTCTTGCTGCTCCTCCAGCTGCTGGCATAGGTCTGGATGGCCGTCAGTCCAAGCCGCTGCTTGATTTGGTTCAGATGTGTAAGGCATATCAGCTCAAAGGAGAATCCCTGCCATGAGAGCACCTCTGCGCGGTTCACCTTAAACACCCAGTACGGCTCACTCTGAGTGCGCACTCCCTCTATGAATCGCAAATAAAATAGTGTATAGAAATCCTTCAGGCGGTAGATGATGCCTTTCTTCTTGCTGCCGAAGCGACTGTAGCCGATGATGAAGTCCGACGACTCGAGGTTTGCCAGCATGGTGGTGAGACGCCGGCCCTGTATGCCTGTGCGGTCGAGCAGCTCCTGCCGTGTCATGCCGTCCTGACGTTCTGCCAGCAGCCTGACAAGCTGTATGTAGCTGTCGGCTCCTTGGAAGAGGGCACCGTAAAGTTCATCAAACTCTTTTGACAGCATCCCCCCTGCCTGGAAGAAAAGCTGGTCAACATTCTGCGCAATGCTTTTCTGGTAGTCCAAAAGACTCAGATAGAAGGGTACCCCACCCATATACATGTAGCATTGCAGTATCTGGTAGCGATCCCAAAGGCAAGAATGGCTGCGCAGATACTGCTCGCACTCTGCCAGGCAGAATGGTCGCAGGTATATCTTCGATGTGATGCGGTTGTGCAGCCCGCCCTGGTTCTCCACCAGATGGTCTGTCATCCATGCCGTGGCCGAGCCGCACGCTATCAGGCAGATATCGTCGCGCTGTGCCGCCCATCCGTTCCAGAAATCCTCCAAGGCAGCCACGAAGTCGGAACCCTCGGTGTCTATCCAAGGCATCTCGTCGATGAAAACCAGTTTGCGCCGCTTCCTGGGCTTTGCAGAGAGCAAGGTCTGTAAAGCCCGGAAAGCATCAAACCAATCGTTCAACTCTGGAGGGAAGGGCCACTTGCCATACTCTTGCAGTGTAAGGGCAAATTTCCTCAATTGACGTTCTGCCTCCACCTTATGCATGCCAGTGAAATAGAAGTCGTATTTCCCTACGAACATACTGTTGACGAGAAATGTCTTTCCTATGCGGCGTCGTCCATAAACGATAACAAACTCAGAGCGGTTGGAACCATAGCATTTCCTCACCTCTGCCATCTCCTTCTCGCGGCCAATGATTTTCTCCATAATCTGCCTGTATTTCGGTTTGTGGGTGCAAAGGTAAACAAAAATATCGAGATTTGGTCAAAAATACGGGGTTAATTTTTGACCAAATCTCTGTTTTTTTTGTCGATTTGGTTTCAACATATTACTCTAAATGCTGCATTTGCATTTAGGCTGTCGAAATTAACTGCCTGCCAACAACGACATTACCGCAGTTGGTACATTCTTGGATGTATTTGTTATTCATGGGTCACAACAGTTTTCTTTCTTCTATAGTTGTCCCATCATTTTTATCTCTGGCTTTACTATTCTTACAGTAGATTGGTCGCTACCTTCAGAGGGCATCAGTTTATACACCTCGTTGCTGATATAGTCGCGCAGGGTGTTGACGTTGCCCTTGTTAGCACCGAAATTCAGAAGGTTCAGAATGGAACGTGATGACGACTCGACCACCACCTTACACGTCTGGCTGCTCGTCGCAACCACCTTCATCTTCACATTCTCACTGAATGGTGACAGCCACATACCTCGACGAGCTTCTACGATGAAGAGGTCATCGTTACACTTCACACTTCCGAACTTTGTGCTCTTATCGAACAACCGCTTAACGGCTGTGTAGGTAGTTCGGGCGTTATGTGGGAATTCAAGGGTTGTAGTCTGCATTGTTTATATATAAATTTGTATCAGCTATATCATATATCAAATGTTGAACCTTCCTGTGTTAGTGCGCGTTGTACATTACCAATATCAGCCAGTGCTTTGAATGGGCTCGACTTTGCCAGGTCATTAATACTTTGCAGGCTGATAGCAAGTTCCTCAGTATTACCTGTCATCAAGGCATGGTCTACGACCTTGAATTGTTGTTCAAACAAATATCGGCGTTCAATAGCCAATGGCTACAACCTCTTCCACTATTCGCTGAACAGCGGGCGTAAGACGCTGGAGTTCGTCAAATACTTTGTGAAGTTCTATCATACTGACTACGGCCCCATGATCCTCGTCATGCACCCCCATACCATCCACTACCTTCTATCGGGCAAGCCTCTCCCCAACAATCTGTTCGCCTATCTTGACTGCTCATTCCAGGATGGGGCCATCCGTTTCACCCCGCGAACAGCCGACTGCCGATGGCTGAACCTCCGCCAGTTGCAGCATGGCAACAACAACGACAAGTTCAGACGCCTCCTTAAGGACAGCCGATATGAGAATACCGACCTGTTTCCCGACGATGCCTACGACTTCACGCTTGCCCTGAAGGCCATCACAAGCGATGACATATTCATAGAGAAAGACGAATCGACGTGCTACAAAGTACCCAAGGCGCTGAACAGCCTGCTGGAAGAGGTGACCTTCAAGAGCAACGTAGGCACTATTGTCCTTCGGGGTGAGCACCCAAGAACCTTCCTCGCCTTCGACGACAGCAGCCTGTATTACGACGTCACCACTGAGGAGGACAGGAGCGCGAAGGGAATAGAAATAGTTGAGTATAAATACTGAACCGCCCCTAATTCTCCACCGCCCATTCGTCGAGCGTGCGGCTTTCAAGGTCGAAGTGAAGGCCCACCTTGACCACCTTCCTGCCCTCGGTGTGGTATGGCAGGGCGTAACCTTTCAGGTCAATCTGCTCCAACGCCTTTCGGGCCGACTCGTGCATTTTCAACTCGAAGATGTAGGTGGCTTGCGGCATGTAGACCACCATGTCTATCCGTCCGCCCTGACACTTTACCTGTGTGCGGGCATAGACGTTGAGCATATTGAAGATTAGGTAGAAGGTGTACTCGTAGAAAACCTCGGCCACGGTCACCTGCTCCAGCTTCTTTTTGAATCCCTCGACATAGGGCAGTCCGGCGAGGAAGGCCTGCATCTCGCGCAGGGCCAGGTCGAGGTCGCCCTTCTTCAAGGCACGCCAGAACTTCAGGGCAAAGCCCGTGCGCACATTGTTGCTATCCATGCCAATATACGTAGGCATTAGCCCTTCGACAAAGCCCGCCTGTACCTCTTGGTTGGGTATGCCAAGGGTGTAGATGTATTCAAAGTCCACGCGTTCCCAGCTCTTAATGGTGAGGTAGCCACTCTGATAGAGCAGGGGCAATGCCGAGGTCATGGCCTCCGTGGGCTTGTCGAAGTCGTTGGAGGATGTCTCCATGTTGTCCAACGTAGTGATGTCGGTGTGATACTTCAGCATCTGCCGGATGAGGAATGAGGGCGTTCCGCTGTCGAACCAATAGGAACTCACCTCCTGATTGTCGAAGTCCTTGAACAAGCTGTAAGGATTATACACCTCTGGAGACTGGCGTGAAAAGTGGTATCCGTCGTACTTCTGCTTCAGCATAGTGTGCATCTCCTCAGGCGTACACTCGTAGCTCTCGGCCAGCAGGGCGATGTCGGGTGCCAGCGTGGTGGTCAGCTCATCCTCGGTTATACCACAAAGGGCGGCATACTTGGGTAACATCGAGATGTTCGTTATATTATTTATGGTTGAGAAGATGCTCAGCTGCGAGAACTTCGTGATGCCGGTGATGAAGCATCGCTTGATGAACGGCTCGAGCAGCTTCAGCGGCGAGTACAGTTCCTGTAGCACGGTGCGCTTCTCCTCAAGTAGCTTTTCTTCGTGCAGGCTGTTTAATATTGGCGCATCGTACTCGTCAATGATGATGACCACCTGCCGGTTAGTCTTTTTGAAAGCTCTGCGCACCATGCCTTCAAAGAGGCCACCGGGCGTTATCTCATCTGGCTCGCGCCCATATTCCTCGGTAAGTGGTCTCAATATGAGCATTAACTTGGCCGCCAACATCTCTGCCGATGGCAAATCCTTGGCGCCACTCAGGTCAAAGTGGAGCACGGGGTACTGCTGCCAGTCCCACTCCAGCGTGTCGGCCTTCAGCCCTTTAAAGAGTTTCCTCTCCCCAGCAAAGAAGCTGTGGAGCGTCGATGCCAACAGGCTCTTGCCGAAACGACGAGGCCTGGCAAGGAACAGGAAGGGGTTGTTCTCGTTGGCCATCCGCCATACGAGGTCGGTCTTGTCCACATACACGTAACCTTCACGCCTCAGACGCGAGAAGGTCTGTATGCCCACGGGATATTTGCGCTTGGGGTAGTCCATCATAGTTTATAGAGAATAGTTTATAGTGAATTGTGTGCTGCAAAATTACGGAAAAAAGGCCAAACCGCCAAACTTTTTCCCAAAAACGTTTGACGGTTCATAGACAAAACCTTCTTTTTCATTGCTTTAGCCATGTTTGGTGTCAATTCCTAAATAATGACAACTATGGTGGGAAAACTCTCTGGACGCTGAAATAACTGTCAAAATGTTTGGCGGTTCGGAGAATTCTTCGTACCTTTGCACACAACAATTGGTGCATTAAACTAATAGGAACCAAAGAACTTAACCATTTGAATCAATAATGAAAAGACAATTATTATCAGCCATGCTGCTTGCCTTCACCACTCTGACGGGCTGGGCACAAGAGATTAAAATGAACGAACCGTCAATTAGCGACTACCTTCCGTTGCTCAAGGCTAAGGGCTACATTGCCTACAGTTTTGATACGAAAGACTTCAAGGACGCAATGGCCGTGCCTATTGTAATGGAATACGCCAAAGGCAGAGAGCCGAAGGAAGTCACCGACTTCAGCATTACCATGAGTATGGGTGAGAAACTCATCGTAGGGCTTATTCCTTCTGATAATGACTCAACGGGCTGCTACGCTATCAACTTCTCTGAGACTCGAGGCTTCAAAAACAACCTCCGTTTAATGCCTATATATAACCCCAATTACCCTACCGAGAAGTGGTACAAGTATGAGTCACGCCCCTTCGAACTTATTCCGCCATTTGAAAAGGGAGAGTTCATCCCACTCGTCCTTTATGGATCTTATTGGTATGAGCCCGAGACTGGTGTCTGCCGTTTCTGCGGTGATAGTTTCATCAAGCCCGACCTCTCGTCGGAAATCTTGAAGTCCATCCCACATTTCTACGTCTTTGGTATAAAGATTAGGTAAAAATGAAAAGAACATTTGCTTTCGCCTTTGTGACAACTAAAGCCTGTTTATGGGGATTTGCAATCTGTTTAAGGGGATTTGCAATCCCCGTAGCAGCTGAGAAAAATCCTTTAGAAGTCAGGGAACTCAAACTGAGCAACGGTCTGACCGTGTGGCTCAACGAAGACCATTCGCAGCCGAAGGTCTACGGGGCACTGGTAGTAAAGGCTGGCGCGAAGGACTGCCCCAACACAGGCATCGCCCACTACTTAGAGCACGTGCTGTTTAAAGGTACACAGCGAATCGGAACCGTTGACTACGAAAAGGAGAAGGTGTGGCTCGACTCCATCTCGATGAAATACAACGAGCTGTCGCAGACAAACGAAATGGTCAATGGTCAACGGTCAACGGTCAATGCTGAGAAACGGCTTGCCATTCAAGCCGACATCAGCCGATTGAGCCTGCGGGCAGCCGACTACGCCATCCCTAATGAGTTCGACCGCCTTATCTCGAAGTATGGCGGCTCGGCCTTGAACGCCTCCACATCGTGGGACGTAACGGAGTATCACAACACCTTCTCGCCACAATTCCTCGAACAGTGGTGCGAGCTGAACTCTGAGCGTATGCTCAATCCTGTGTTCCGCCTGTTCCAGGGCGAGTTGGAAACGGTCTATGAGGAGAAGAACCGCGCTGCCGACGACATCGCGACAGCCGCCGTAGAGCGCGTGATGGCAAAGGCCTTCGAAGGACATCCCTACCAATACCCCATCATCGGTAGCACGGAGAACCTGAAGGATCCGCGTCTCTCGGACATGGAGGACTTCTTCCGAAAGTATTATGTAGCAGGAAACATGGGTTTGATGCTCAGTGGAGATTTCACCGCCGACAATATCATGCCTCTTCTGGAGCGCACCTTCGGACGGTTACCCAAGAGCGAAGCCCCATTCCCCTCCCTTCCAAGGGGAGGGGCAGGGGTGGGGTCTCTAACCCCTTTCAACGGCGAGACCCTCGACATCAAGCTTAACATCCCATTGGTGAAAGCCGTGGGCTTGTTGTTCCGTGGCCCGCTCTCCACCGACAAGGACTACCGCTCCCTGCAATTAGCCATGCGCCTACTATCGAACGATAACGAGACGGGAATGCTCGACTCACTCCGCACAGCACATAAAGTGATGTTCGCCCTCAGCGAGAACTTCGCCCTCAAAGAGGCGGGAGCCGTCGGCCTGCTGGTCATTCCCAAGATTCCCTTCGGCAGCAAGAAGAAAGCCGAACGACTCTGTTGGCAGCAGATAGAGCGAGTAAAGGCGGGTGAGTTCACCGACGAGAAGTTGACAGAACTCAAACAGGTTATGCTGCGTAACATCGAGGACGAACTGGAAACCATTACCAGCCGAGCACAACTAATGGGCGAGGTCTTTTCCCAAGACCGCACCTGGGATGACTACCTGAAAGAGGTGGAGGCCATCAAAGCCATCACCAAGGCCGACGTCGTGGCAGCAGCCAACCGCTACCTGCTCACCGACCACTACCTACGCGGTGTGAAGCGCTTCGGCTCCTATCCGAAGGACAAGGTGTCGCAACCCAACTACAAGCCCGTCGTGCCGAAACATGCACGCGAAGAGTCTGCCTACGCCAAGGAGTTGGAGAAACTGCCTGTGGCTGAACGCGCTCCCCGTCTTATCGACCTGGAGCACAATGCCGAAATAACGCCGCTCACGGAGCACACAACTTTGTATAAAGTAGCGAACTCAGTGAACGACATTTTCTCCTTCTCGCTGAAATGGCACAAGGGCAAGCGTGACGAACCGCGACTGGAACTCGTCGAGCCGTACCTGACAGAGCTGGGCACCGACTCGCTCACCAAGCACCAGTTGGGCGAAGCCTGGCAGCGGTTAGGCACCACATTGGAGACGACCCAGTCGGACGGCTACCTCATGCTGACCATCACTGGCTTTGAGCGCAACCTCGAGCCCTCACTCCAACTGCTTCGTCACTTCCTCACCTCGCTCAAGCCCGACAAGAAAGCCAAGAAGGAACTGGCCGACGAGTACCGCATGGGACAAAAGCAGCTCGGCCGCACCAATGCGTCGGTACACCAGATGGTCTTACAGAAACTCCTGAAGGGTGACCGCTCCCCTTATCTGCAGCAGCCCACCATAGCCGAGGCAAAGAAGATGACAGGCGAGGAACTGCTGCGGCTGTTCGATGATGTGCGACAGTACGACTGCTCTGTGCTCTATAGCGGCACACGCTCGTCAAAGGAAATAGCCAGCCTTTGCCAGTCACACCTCTCATCCCTTACTTCAACCAAGGGAGGTATCGGGGAAGATGTCCCTCCTTTGGAGGTGGTTGGGGAGTCCTCTTTGGTGTATATCTACGACATGCCCGACAGCCGCCAGACGCTCATAGGCACCTACTGTAGCATCAAACCTTCACTCACCGACAAGGAGGAAGCCCAGCTGCGGCTGTGGAGCGAGTATATGGGTGGCGGCATGTTCTCACTCCTGTTTCAGGAAATCCGCGAGTTCCGAGCAATGGCCTACTCCACCTTCGCACAGGGCATCACGCCTAACCGCGCCCGCCACCGCGACCACCCCTCAGGCTTCATCGCCTATCTCGGAACGCAGGGCGACAAAGCCATGCAGGCACTTGCCGTCCTCGACTCCATCATGAATCAAATGCCAGTCAACGAGCAGAGCGTCGCCGCCGCCAAGCAGGAAATCCTGAACAACATCAACAACAGCTATCCCTCCTTCCGTCAGCTCGCCAACTACGTCTCCACATACCGCATGAACGGCTACCACGAAGACCCGCGCACATCCCTTTCACGTCTGGTGCCCACGCTTACCACCGATGACATGACCGACTTCTACCGAGCCAACATCCAGCCGAAGCCCCGCGTCTACTACATCATCGGCAACAAGAAGCAGCTCGACCTCCAAAAACTATCAACATACGGCAGAATTGTCATGCTGAAGAAAGAAGACATCATGCGATAGCATCCGTTATTCACCATTCGAAGACTTATGAACTAAACCATTAATATCAACAATGAAGAAACTATTATCAACAATGTTGCTGGCGCTCGTCGGAATAACCGCGCTGGCTCAAACAGAGAGAATTTGGAACGACGTGGTTATCGGTTATACCAATGTACGTTGGAGCGAAGTCACGAAAGTGGGATTGTACGCCGACCGCACGGAAGTGGACTTGCGTATCAACTATCGTAACGGGGCATGGATAAGCATTGCCAAGAGCACCTACTTAGAGGCTGGCGGCAAGCAATATTCCATCAAGGATGCTACCGTGATAGGACTTGACAACCAATACACTCTGACGACGGACGTCTTTGACTTCACACTCATCTTCGAGCCTGTGCCACAGGACACGAAGATGCTGAACGTGCTGGAGCCAGGCGGCTGGGCGTACCTGAATATTCGCAATGCTGGCGATGAGCCAGAGGGAATCACGGACACTTACTGGCGCAATGATGAGACAGGCGACTGGCTGATAGGCTTCACATCCCAGCACGTCATCTATAATAATAAGGTGTACGACATCGCCAGTCAGACGGAGAAGAAGGACGCCTACACGCTAACCCTCAACGACGGTACAACCGTCAAGGTCGGTAAGATGAAGAAGGGCAAGCGCACCATCACCATTGTCCCAAAAACCATCGTTTGCAGCCCCATCACGTGCACTACCCTACCCGACTATCCTACAAAGGACACGCGCACGGGCTTTGTCGACAACGGCTATAGTGCTACGGACAGCGTGACCCTCATCGGTTGGCTGAAGGACATGCCCGAACAGGCATGGAAGCAAGGCCGCGAGTTTGAGGTCAGCATGGTGAATCTGTTCATGGACGACCAGCAGAAGTTCTATGCCACGATGGACTCGCTGGGGCGTTTCACCCTCCGTTTCCCCGTGATAAACTCCACTCAGGCATACCTCGACTTGGGACGCACGTCGGCGGATGCCGTCTTCGAACCCGGCAAAACCTACTTCTTCCTCAACGACTTCAAGACGGGGCAGAAGCTCTTTATGGGCGACGATGTGCGGATGCAGAATGAACTCCTATCCTACCCCGACAAATGGAACTATGCACGTGTTGAGGACAACCTGGACGCCATGCAGTTCAAGACCCAGATGGACAGCATCTGCAACGCGATGAGGGCAGAGCTGGAGAAGCACATTGCCCTGCGCCCTAACCTCTCGCAACGATACATCGACTACGTCAAGGGCTGTTACCTGACGGGGCAGGGCGAGTCGATGATGCAGGCCCGCTATGACCTAAAGAAACAGTTGCCCAAGGAGTATATGGACTTTGTGACCAACGAGCTGTGGCAGAAAGTGCCCAAGCCCTACACCCTGCAGCGGCCATTCGCAACCTTTATGCGTGACTATATCGACCATACTTCTGAGGCTGACTATGCCGTCCCTGCAGGCAATTATACGATTTATGTCAGCGACGGACTCTACTCCTCCGTGCTCCGCAAGAACAGGGACGAGGGTAAGATAACTATTACCGACGACGAACTGGCCTTGCTTGACCGCTATGCCACGAGCAACAAAGCCTTCTTAACCGCTCAGTTCAAGGCTCGTGCAGATGCTGGTGCTATGAAAATCGAGGACATCTTTAACATCGATAGCGTGGCCGTGCAGCAGTTCCAGCAACAGGACTGGGTGCAGCAACGCAACGCCCTGTTGGAGCGCGAAGACGTAGCAAAGGTACTGCAAGACGAGGCGCCCTTCTTCGAGATTTACAAAATCCAGCAAGTGCTCGACACGCCCAGCGCCGACCCAACGCTGAAAGACATTGCGCTGGCACACCATTTCTATACCCAGATTGACCAGACGCGCAAGCCCCTCGACCCCGCCCAACAGGACTTCTTCGAGCAACAGGTGAAGCTACCCGCTGCCTTAAGCACGGTCAAGGCCATCAACGACAAGTACATCGCCCTCGAGCGTCAGGACTTTGCCAATGCCGCCAGTCTGCGCCCGTCGTCCGACGTCGAGGGCATGAGCGACGGCGAGGCCATCCTCCGCAAAATCATCGAGCCGTACAAGGGCCGTATCGTCTATCTCGACATCTGGGGCACCTGGTGCGGCCCCTGCAAACGCAACCTGAAGGAGTCGTGGAAGGTGAAGGAAGCCCTGAAGGACTACGATATCGTGTATCTTTACCTGGCCAACCGCAGCAGCGACGAGTCGTGGAAGAATGTCATCAAGGAGTACAACCTGACAGGCCCCAACTGCGTACACTACAACTTGCCCGAAGACCAGCAGAGTGCCGTCGAGCACTACGTAGGCATCAACGGCTACCCCACCTACAAGCTCATCGACAAGGAGGGCAACATCCACGACCTCCACTGGCTCCACCACGAAGACATGAAGAGCTTCCTGGAAACCATCGACAAATTGAGCAAGCAGAACTAAAAATCACAAACAACCGAACAAAACCATCCCAAACGACCGAACGAAATCATCACAAACGGCCGAACAAAATCGTCACAAACGACCGAACAAAATCGTCTCAAACAACCGAAAAGTCACAAAAACATTTGGACATTACAAACAAGGCCAATATGGATAGCTTTGCAGCAATAGACTTTGAGACAGCTAACAACGAGCGGTCGAGCGTCTGCTCCGTGGGAGTGGTCATCGTGCGTAACGGCGAGATTGTCGATTCCTTCTACTCCCTCATCCAGCCTGAGCCGAACTACTATAACTACTGGTGCAGTCAGGTGCATGGTCTCACCCATGAGGACACCGAGGAAGCCCCCGTATTCCCCAAAGTATGGGCACAGATAGAACCGCTCATCGAAGGCCTGCCCCTCGTGGCCCACAACAAATCCTTCGACGAGAGCTGCCTGAAGGCCGTCTTCCGTTGCTACCAGATGGACTACCCCGACTACGAGTTCCACTGCACCTGCATCGCTTCCCGCCGCCGCCTTCCCCATCTGCCCAACCACCAGCTCCACACCGTCGCCGCCGCCTGCGGCTACAACCTGGAGCGTCACCACCACGCCCTCGCCGACGCAGAGGCCTGCGCCTGGATAGCAAGGAAGATTTTGTAACTTTTAATAATGAAAAGTATGAACGAGAATCAAATTGTAATCTATCAGACAGAGGACGGACAGACACAGATTGATGTCCGGCTGGAGAACGAGACGGTGTGGCTTACACAGGCCCAGATGGTGGAGTTGTTCCAAACCACGAAACAAAATGTAAGCCTTCATGTTGGCAATGTTTTTAAGGAAGGTGAATTGGTGCAAGAGGCAACAGTCAAGGAATACTTGACAGTTCAAAATGAAGGAAACAGAAAGGTTACCCGAAAAGTTAAGTATTACAACCTTGATGTCATCATTTCCGTTGGCTATCGCGTTAAAAGTAAACGCATACTCTTTTTGATTAATCACAATTTGCTTGTAAAGTTAAGCATTTCTTGACAAAGAGCAAAACAATATCATAAAAAACAACTCTCTTCGTGCAAATATTATGAAAACAGAAGTGGTAAGGCTTCATACACACCACCTGAACCTGCACACCACGCTCTACAAGTGACAGGAAGAAGTCGCATAAGCATATCGTCTCATTTCCGCCATCAGCCCCAACGGACAGTCATCTATTCTTCAACTTCTAATTCCAAGCCTAACTGTGAGGCTGATTCCTTCACACTCTTAACGATTGGTGAATTGTCAGTAAGAGGATTGGCAGAACTATTGCTGGCCGTAAATTTCACCTCTATTTTCAGATGGTTATTCTTCAGCGTATTCACGAAACTGGAGAACAATTGGCTATAGTTCTCAATAGGCACACTACCACTAATCGTCAACTTCTTATAGGTCTTTGAAGTTGGCGTCGGTTCTGGCCCTGGCTCTGGTGATGGCGTAGGAGAAGGATCAGGTGTCGGAGGAACTGGTGTAGGACCACCTCCCCCAGCAGGTTTGGGCATAACAGATGGATCCAACAGCCAATAGCCATCCTCCTGTGGATTCAGGAATGTAACCCTTTCGTTATGGTAGATACGAGAATAAGGCTCCCCTGCCCCAGTACCTACATTCCACATACCCTCTTCGCAATATCTGTTTACCGTATCCGTGATAGTCTCAACATTCAGAATCATGGGTTTGTCATCAAAACGCAGGAAAGCCTCATAGACATCATTCACCTTTACAGGCTTTTCTACTGTTGGCATCAATCCATTGCGATTGATGACATTCAGACCGATACGACGAAGTACCCAACCATTTTCATGTAGTTCTTGTAGCGTATTGACAGTTATCTGTGATGCAAAATCTGAGGCAAAGGATACAATTTCCTGTGTCTGCAAATCATCACGAACACATTTTACCACCGTATTATAGGCGTGTATCAATTGCTCTTTTGCAGCATCTGCGCTTAATTTCTTTCTGTCTGCCACATCCTTTCTCTGCTCAGGATCAAGCTGGCCACCATATTCCTTGATAATCTTATCACATGCCAGGTATTCCCTCAATTTCATACTCAGGGCCGCCTTTCCAGCTTCCGAACATAAGAGGTACAGCATTGTATTGCGATATACGCGTTGTGATGACCCCTTCATCTGCGCCATCTGCTTGATAGCATATTCAGCATTACGACTTACATTGCCTCCTGCAGCAACGGTGTATTTGGGATGCATTACGACAAATGTCAATTGTTTCTGCTCTGGGATATCTCCAGAAGGATCAACAAGGACTTTCACCTTTGAAATACTCATTGCAGATTGCTTAACCATCTGCATTACCTCGGCATTTATCTCGTCGTCCTTCACATCACCCTTTGCTTGATTTATCAGGATGTTGATGTTGGGCTTCGAATGGAACCAATAACTCTGCTCACCCCCAATGCTACTGCGATACATATAATGAACTACATTCTCCAACTGGAAGATGGTAGAGTCAATGTCATTATGCTGGAAGGCATCAGGCTTCAGCAAACAAAGTTTCAGTTGTTTCAACGACAAGCCTTTTTGAGAAGAAGAACCAATGGAAGCCATCAACACCGTTGTCGTTACAGCTGTGGCCAAGTGATAATCTCCAATATTGCTTCCTACATTCTTTTCGTCAATCTTGTAAGCATTGCTAATTGTTCCGATTACATCCGCGTGCATCACAGAATCCCATTGGGCACCCATCAGACTTGTAATCTGACTTTGCAAAGTAGGAAGATTATCCAACAGTACATCGCTTGTCTGGATTAAGGCTTGTGTGCCAACGAGTGAACTCTTTCGTTGCCACAAATCTTTAACGATACTTGCCAGTAGACGCAAGACGCCTCTTGTACGCTGGAATCTCGAATCACTACCCCAGCGGACACGGAACAAGTCTATCAGTTCTGGATGGAATGGGTATGCTTTCTTAATACGCTCCACGTATGCCACACGGTCAGCTTCATTAGGCAAAGCATCACGGCGATTATGGTACATATCCTTATATTTCCTTGCTACCTGTTCGATAACATCCTGATTGGTGATACGATCAAACAATCGTCGACGAACCACCTCATAGATTTCTTCATCATCAACAGGCTTTACACTACTACCAACACGAATCACACGAGTCTCCAATGAAGAAAGAATCTCCTGGCCAATTTCACTCGATGCCACTTCTCTTGCGCTGGCAGGAAGCGTACATATCAGTACCGTCTTGGGAACAGAAGATACTACTTCGGTTAGGGCTTGTATGAAACTATTTGTTTGGGTGAATAAGGTTCCGCTACCTACTATCTTGCCACTTGCTTTGTTGCAGTAATCCGCAAGCTCGTCTATCAGTATCAAAGCGGGACTTGCTTTCTCGAGGATTGTCTTGAACTTCTGAGCATTGGGAGCAATCATCTGTGTATCATCGTTACGCTCTATTTCGTATGCCTCGCGACCACCTAATTGCCACGCCAATTCGCCCCAAAGTGTATGGGTAATAATGCCGTCCGCTACCTGATGGCCATCAACAACGTTGACAGTATTCTGAGTGAACACCGCCACTTTCGCATTATTGAATTGTGGCATATCCTCAGGCTCCAAGATGGTTTGTGCCACTCCTAAATCCCTGAATACAGGACTATCTTTCACTACATGATAGAGCGATATCAGCGAGTGGGTCTTACCACCACCAAATCCTGTCTGTAGGGAAATAACCCTGTTTTGGCTTTCCTTGCCATTTAGTGCCTGTACTACGCGACGTATCAACTCCTTGATTCCATCCGTCACGTATGTACATTCAAAGAAATACCTAATATCTTGATACACCACAGGTGCTGTTCCTGTAGCTACTTCCTCTATATTAGCAGCAAAGATGCTCTCGTCGAGAACCCCATTTCGAATATCGTTTTGGGGTGCGACTACATTATACCATGCTGGGAGCGAATTCCCATTATTCATCATTACTTTATCCATAGTTTTTAGATTTTATTCTTCAAAATCCAATGTGCCAACCTTAGGTATTGCTGTTTCTTTACACTTCTGGCGAAGCATTTCAGCACTTGCCAGAATACCTTTTATATCTGTCAGGTCTTTACCCTCTGGCAAATGTCCTCCAAGGAAATCCAATACTCGCCATTGAGGGGCATCGCTTTGTGGGCAAAGCTCTCGCACTAGTTTAAGCAGTAAGACCTGATTTCCACCACGATAAGCCAACATCATACGGTGTACTTGCGAAATCATATAGTCTGTAGGCTGTGTGCCCCAGCTTTGATTACTACCAACATGTTCTTCGGCTGTTGCTAAGTGTTGCTTGCTGCCTTCGGTTATCAGTAATTTATCACTTTGCAAACTGCGAATCTCCACATTTACACCCACACGAGTATATTTATTCACATCGTCGAAATCACATTCTGACATACCGTTCATCTGGAGCCAGCCACAATAGAACTTGGTTTGTGGCTCTCCTGGTACTCCTTCAAGCAAAGCCTGTGCAGCACTCTCGCGGGCAAACTCTAATAATTGTCCTACACTCACAGGATCACCCTCAGCTGTCTCAACTAATTTGTAATGACCAAATACGCTCACAGCCTGACCAAAGCAAGCTGTCAATAGGTCTGCGCCTCGGAAGCCAAGACCATAAAGTTTCTCCACTTCTGCCTTCACCAACTGGCGAATATCATGCTTCACCTCATCAAAATCAGCATATCCTTTACGCTCTGATGGACGACAAGCCACAGTAACGGACGATTCAAGAAATGCCATATCAGTCTTTAATGCTCCTTGCATTTCTGTATCCATAGGCCAACTACCCGTGATATTCATTCGTGCATCTAAAATGGAATTACATAGAGTAGTCCATGCTTGTGTGCTTTGGTGAGCATACATTATACTGACAACTTCTGAAGTTTGTGCTTCTATTGCATCAAATATTTCTGTAAGTTTTTTCTCAAAATGTTTTCTCGCCTTTTCTTCGTTATCTTGATGATGTTTAATAGCAGTACATTCTTCTGACTTTGGAGTTTGAGGGGTAGCAAAGTTCATAGGGTACAGATTTCCCAATGTACGTTTCATCCACACATAGAAGAAATCAGAACAGTCAGCATAACCAATAGCATCATAATAAGGAGGATCTGTTACCACTGCTGTTAATGTTTTTCTGTCGAATTGTAATTTATCACCACTTGATGCATTAGCAAATATCGCAGAGAATTCATTCTTATTCTCAGACTCTAAATATCTAATAATCCAATCCAATTGGTTTTCTGCACTACCAGATTTCCCACAGAAAGGATTAGATTCCGGAAAGTCAAAAGTCATAGATATAGATTGGCGACCAAGAATTCTTTCCAACTTCTCACGTCCTGTATGATATACGCCAAAAGAAGTGTTTGCTATCGCTATGCGGTCAATCCATATTCCTAGATATGTTAATACTGTTCGTCCATAATCATTATTAGATATTGACTCTGTTAATTCATAATACTTAGACAACCATGTATGAAGCATATAGATTTGTCGATCAGAAAAGATATCTCCCCAATGTTCAAACCCCCATGAGCAAACTGGGAAAGCTTGGATGTATTTTAATGGTAGTAATTCTTTTGGTCGCTCTTGTTGAGGAACTTCTGAATATATTAGTCTTTGTTGCTCTTTCGTTGGCAAAGCGTATTCTTTGCCATTATCGCCATCATTTATAATCGCCATCAGTCTCATTTTTAACCCCTCTTCACGAGACTGCCGTTTAATGATATCTATACTTGTAACATTACCACAACAAGGACATGTCATATTTCCTCTATGATTCCATTCTTTGATGTAATACTTCCCTTTTGATAATGAAAAAGATATTTTATTACTTTCTATTTCTGGATTAAGATATATTTTTTTCTTAGGAGTATTTGCAAGATAGAAGCTTTTCATCATAGGCACCTCTGCACCACAAGCTGGATTAGAGCATTTGGCTGTTCTGGCCCAATAATACGCAATAGGTTTATTGCCCTTTTCATCAACAGGATAAAGATAGCCAACTTCTTTCTCCGTCTCTGCAAGAATCTTCTTAGCATAGAACTCTACATCGAATGCTAAGCGGTTTGGTATACGATAGGTCTTACCATCGAAAGTGATGCCTCTATCCGTCTCTTTAGCCATTTCTTCCCCTACCTTGCCATATAATTTTTCAAATTCCTCCTTACTATATATGATAGGTTTGCCGTATTTCTGTGGAAACTCAGCTGAACCACGCTCTATAATATGGGCCACAGGATTAATATCATTTCCATAACTACGACAACCTAAGCGTGCAGCCTCCAAAGGTATAGCGCCTCCCCCAGCGAATGGGTCAAAGACTGATGGCATTTCATTTTGGAAAGCATCAATAGCAGCTTGCAGTTCAGCTTCAAGTTGCTTTACTTTCTCCGTCTCAATATGACGATCTTTCAATTCATAAAGAATCTTCTCTGCCTTGGGAATTGCTTCATACAATTTTGCGAATTCAGCATCCAGTTCTTCCCAAGTGGCATCAGGTCGTTTATCACCCTGATAGGCCACAAAGATCAGTTCTCTTGCAATGCGGAGAATCTGAGGATTATTCTTATTCTCCCATTTGATAAGTGACCAATCATCCAATTGATCCTTTGGAGGTGTTGATTTACCCGCAATCATATTTGCTTGGCATGTTTCCGAGAACTTACCAATAAACATCATCAAACGGTTGCGATGGTTATCTTCCATCTCGTCAACAATGCTGGTATAGGGAATATCTTTGTATGGCTTGTAGTGCAGTTTACCAAGACCTGTATTCAGCAACATCTCTACAGCATATTTGAATGCATCAGGGCAGTTTTCATCCAATGGGTCTGGTACCAAACTGGCAAATACAATGGCACGACAAACAGGCAATGGCCTGCGTGCCCACCACAGATGAAGGGTACTGATATGTCCGTGACGGATACTCTTATCACGTACGCTTTCTGCTGAAATTTCCTTGATGGGCAATGCCACCTCTATGAGTTTTTTTGCTTTCATATTGTGAGTTAATGAGTTTATACGTTATTGAGTTTGGACTGCCATTCCTCCAAGGGGAGATAGAACTGAATGCCTTTGGTCTTTTGCTCAAAGTTCATTCTGTTGGCAGGATCATTGATAATATTGAGTTGCGGATTTGATTTACAATTAGTGACGATGTAGAGCCAGGCTTTTGAGCCAAGTTGGGCCAGGCGGTTCATCTCGTTTTCAGAGAGCATCACGCCATCTGTGCCTGAGCGACCTTTCACTTCGATATAACGTTTCTGGCCCTCAGCATCGATACTCTTCAGGTCGTAGCCTACGTTGTCTTTTGATACATCTTCAGGTGTGCGACCATTTGCTGTTTCATAGTCCATAGCAGTCTGCATCGCAATGGCCTCTACTTCGTCATCGCGGCTCATGCCATAATTATGCTTGTATTCTACCTGATTGAGTGGAACAACATAGGCACAGCCTAAAACCTCAGGCGCAATAGCTGAGAGTTCATTGCCTTCTTCAAGTTCTTGCAATCTCTCTACCTTTCGCTGTTTTAACTCTTCCAAGCGTCTCTCTTTAGCCTCAAGTTTTTGTTGAGCCTTTTCATCTTCAGCCATGAAGACTTTGCCTTGCAGTTCGTTAATTTCTCCCTGAATATCAAGGATAATCTGTTGGAAAGCAGACTGCAAGTATTCTTTGCGTCTGGCATTATCTTCCTCTACTGTTTGCTGCGTTTGCTCAAATAGAGGCTCTGTAATGTGCTCGAATGCCCATTCAACTACTTTGTCTTCATTGACAACATCAGGAGGGGTAATCTCCTTAGCAAATGCCGCAGGAGGACAGAGATCCAACAATTTGGCTGGTGAGGTCTGATGGAATTCTCCATCCTTCTCACAAACAAGTGACAACAGTTCGTTAGCCACATTGGGTTCACCTTCCTGGTTCGTTGTATTATCCTGTATCTGATTCTTCACGAAGTAAGCAAAATAGGGATGCTGGTCTTCTGGAGAGACCAAGACTGTACCCTTCAGCATTTCATCGTGGAACAGGTCACTCACAACATCCACCAAACTATCAAATAAAGCGTTGCCAGGGTTGATATAATGTGCACGCCCATATGCTGCCGTTGAAGCCTGATATTCCAAGAACAATTGCTTATCGAAGAAGAAATAGAGATTTGTCAGATTCTCAGCATAGATATTGTACTTCTCCTTGAGTCGTTTTACAATCACATCAGGAATCACATCTATTTGATAGATGCCATCTGACAGTTCACGATATTGCCCACCAAAGTACTTAAAGGCTCTCTCGAAGAACAGCCGGATATAAATAGGCTGGAGGCGACGCTCATCACTATCCTCTTTCAACAAGCGGGCTTCTTTATAGTCAACTGTTGAATGAGCCATTGCCTTACTTTGTTCTTCAATGCTCTTTGAGAAAAGACCACCCAATTCCGTTGGCGTTTTATCGATAAAAGCATCAAGGTCGCTCTCGTGACCATTCAAGACTGATTCGATGATACAGTCAAGAGACACACCTTTCAGCACATCTTGGATGACATCGTAAACACGATCGTCACCAAGCTGCTCACGGATGATGTCGAGTTTCGTAAGCAGTTTCTTCAACACCTGGCCTTCTCGCGTATTGTCTGCCACCATATTGAAGACTATTACATCATCCTTTTGGCCATAACGGTGAATACGACCCATGCGTTGCTCCAAGCGATTCGGATTCCAGGGAATATCCCAGTTGATGAGCAAGCGGCAGAATTGAAGGTTAATACCTTCGCCTGCAGCATCCGTACAAATCAGAATCTGAGTATCAGGTAACATAAACTGGCATTGAGACTGGCGACGCTCATCCACAGACATACCACCATGAATCGTAGCCACCGTATAACCGTTGTTTTGAAGACGCTCCTGAAGATATAGTAATGTATCCTTGTGCTCAGTGAAGATAACCAACTTCTTGCCATCTATCACACCTTCAGAGGTGAGCAGATGCTTGAGCTCCTTATATTTCTGCTCTTCCTGTTGCTGATTATATAGAGAATCAGCCATCAGATAGAGTTCCTTCACCTCCTGTGTCTCTGCCTTAATCTCGCTGGGGCTCTTTGAAGTGGTAAAGAGTTTCAGTTTCTTGGGATCAGAGAGGATATTGTCTAATGCCTCGCGCTCATCATCCTCCAGATCATCGAGGTCGTCGATGTTGATATCATCAAAATCTTCTAACTTGACTTTCTGTTTCCATAAAGACGGATTGCGTTCTAATTCGTCTGTAAGTCCTTGCAGCGCGATCCAACGTTTCTGCAGGGTGTTGCGAATGGCATAGATACTACTCACAAGTCTGCGCTGCATCACTTGAAGGGCCAGTGATACATGAATATTCTTGGTTTCTGCGGCTTCCTCCTTACGCTTCGTCAGATATTTAGTCACAGCATCATATAGACGCTTCTCATCTGGCGTCAGGTTGTAACTGGTGGTTTTGGTAAAACGTTTCTTATAAAGAGGATTACCATCCCAATCTTTCATATCCTCCTTCAAGCGACGAATGAAGAATTTGTTGGAACCTGTCTCAGAGAGTTCACGCACACGTTCTGTAGCCAGATCTGCTGTGGCAAAGATATCTTCATCGAGTAATTGAAGCAGTCTTTTGAAAGTATCTCTGCGTCCACGATGTGGTGTTGCCGTCAGTAACAGAATATGCTCACATTGCTGTGCCAAAGTATATGCAGCCTCATAACGTTTCGATTTATAGGTCTTCTCGCCATATTCATAGGCTGAGAGCTTATGTGCCTCATCGAAAATCACCATATCCCAGCTGGTCTTCGACAAAACATTCATGATGTCGTCTCGACAGATAAAATCGATACTGGCTACAACACGATCACTATTTTGGAATACTGTTGGCTCAGAAGAGAAAACGCTGCGATTCACCAACTTGAAGGGGATATTGAACTTCACGCCCATCTCATCCTCTTGCCATTGTTTTGTCAGTCCTCCAGGCGTGATAATCAATATTCGCTCCACATAATGCCGCAACATCAACTCTTTCAGCAAAAGACCTGTCATAATGGTCTTTCCTGCACCAGTGTCATCAGCAAGCAAGAATCTGATCTTGGGTTGTGGCAGCAGGAACTTATAGACGGCCTCCACCTGATGAGGCAAAGGATCAACTACGCTACAGTTAATGGCAAAGAGAGGGTCAAACTGATAGGCAGACTTGATGCGCCCGGCTTCTGCATAGAGTACAAAACGCTCAGGATCGCCTTTGAAATTAAACTCGCCTTCAGAGGTCAGGACTTCTAAGGCTTCTATCTGCTCTGCCGTAACAATCTTTGAGCCTGTGCGATGGGTATTCACCCCAGTATAAGAGAGTGAATACTTCTTGCCCAATGCCTGAATCTTGGTAATCTCCACCGATTCAGTGGGTGTGAGGCCTGACACAATACTGCCTACCTCTATTTTCAGTTTTTGATCGGTCATTGTGGTAGGGACTAATCAATATTTATAGTTTAGACCGTAGGGCATAAAGAAAGCGCACCCGCCGTTCACATTCCGTAAGCTCAGGCGTCCCTACCACAGTTACCCACTCATTGAAATATGCACAAACGGATACGCCCATACAGGCGTACCCTCTCCGTTTGCGATTCAATGAGTGTTTGTCGATTGTCATTGGTAGGGACATTCGAGCTTGCGAATCACTTCCGAATCAGATACAATGTCTTTTTCGACCCACGATGTCCTGCATCGCAGCCTTCACTCCCTCCGGAGATAGGTTCTTGCTCAGGCAGACGTCTCATCGAACCGAGCAATTGCCACAATGCACTTGCAAAGTTACGAAATAAATCTCTTACTTTTATATATTAAGGTGTGATTTAAGAAATATTAAACCGTTTGAGGCTTGTAATCCCACCTAAACAAGCATTTTTTTTGCTTTATCATCCCGAGCCCTTTGTGATTACATGCCTTCCACCACCTTTTTGATCATACCGACTTCGCCCTGACCGACTTCATCTATGTGCGGGAGTTTCATAATGAAATTAAGCGGTATGTGTACATTTTTTCTCACGAAAAGTTTTTAAAAACACTATACATTCCTACATTTTTAATGTAATAGTCTAAGTATAAATGTTTTAGCTAATGTATAGACCCTACATAATTGATGAGCTCTATACATTCATTGAGAAAAGACGTAGGATAATGACCGCAATAACATATCTAAGTATCGGATAATCAGTTTGTTTCTCTTTGTTTCTCCCGTGGAAACAAAAAGTTTCTAAAGGAGAAACAAACAGTTTCCACGGTGGAAACTGAGACAAAGGTCGGTTGTTGTTACTGCTTTCCTCCGTCATGTTGGTTGAAAAAGTCCTTCTACAGTCCATGTATAGTCGCTCCATTTTGTGTATGGTCTATACATTGTCTAACATTCTGTATATATGACGGTTACACGAAAAATGTAGGAATGTATAGAGAAATCAAAAAAAATCTGTGAAAAAAAATGACGGAAAACCTTTGTTGGCTACAAATATGACTATACCGATGAACGTTGCCTGTTAAAAGCGCGGCGTGACACACTAAATCTCTCAAAACGACTTTGTACAAAGGGGTTTTGAGAGATTTAGTGAATAAGTGAGATAGGTTATTGGGAAAGGGTTACAGCTTTGCGGTAGCCTATGCCTGTGACATGACAGATGAGCCGTCCTTCCTGGTTGGTGACCCGTACCTCTACAGAAGGAACCTTAGGGTGATTGGCTACGTGGCAGGCCTCTGCACGTAGCTGGTCACCCTCTTTCGCGCTCGACACATACATGATGCTGTTGCTAATGCCGAAGGTGAGCTGTCCGTTATTGTTCATCAAGGCGGCAATGGCCAGGTCGGCCAGCGTGAACAAGGCTCCTCCCTGACAGACATTACCACCGTTCAGGTGCTCTGCCGTCACAGTCATCTCAGCCACAGCGTGCTGCTCGTCCACCTCCGTAATCCTGCAACCCGCATTTGCCGCAAAACGGTCATTCCTGTTCAGCAATTCCCGAATGTCCATTGGTCGTTGGGGATTATTTGATGTTCAGTACAACGATGGATTTTGCGGGTACCTGAAGGGTGACGGTATTGTTCTTTATCTTGGCATCGTTGAAGGGCTTGGGCGAGACAACCTCCGGGTGCTGGAAGTCGTTGTAGTCATCGACCTTCTGGGAGGTGAGGATTTCGCCGCTGACGGTCTTTGCCTGATAGCCGTCGAGCTGGAAGTCGATGGTCTGCGCCTTGTCGAGGCTCACATTGGTGATGGCCAGCACGAGGCTGCCGTCCGTGGTCTTGGCTGCTGATGCTGAGAGCATGGGGCAAGGACGGTAGCCAGCATCCTTGGCGCCCTCCTTCTCCTTGAAGTAGGCCTTGCTCACCTGGATGGTCTCCGTGGGCAGGTCAACAGGCAGGTAGGTGGCCTCCTGGAACGGCGTGTACATCTTGAATACGTGATAGGTGGGCGTGAGCACCATGTGTCCTGTGCCCTCCTGGTCGGTGAGGATCATCGACTGCAGCACGTTCACAATCTGGGCGATGTTTGCCATTTTGACACGGTCGGTGTACTTGTGGAACACGTTGAGCGAGAGCGATGCCACGAAAGCGTCGCGCAGGGCGTTCTGCTGGTAGAGATGACCGCTGACGGTACCCGGCTCCTCGTCCCACCATGTGCCCCACTCATCGACGAGCAAGCCCACCTTTCCCTTCGGGTCTTTCTCGTCCATGATGGCCTTGTGACGCTTGATGACCTCCTCAATCTCAAGGCACTTGCCTAGTGCCCAGTAGTACTGGTCGGTGCTGAACTTCGTGGCCGAGCCTTTCGAGCCGTCCCAACCCGAACAAGTATAATAATGTAGGGAGACACCCTGCATGCGGTCGCCAATCTTGTCCATGAGCACCTCCGTCCACTTGTAGTCATAGTCAGAGGCACCGCTGCCGATGCGGTAGAGCTTGTTGCCCGTATAGTCGCGCAGGTAGGTGTTGAACTTGCGGAACTCGTCGCTGTAGTATTCCGGCGTCATGTTGCCACCGCAGCCCCATGCCTCGTTGCCGATGCCGAAGTACTTCACATGCCAGGCTTTCTCGCGGCCATTTGCACGGCGCAGACGAGCCATAGGAGTATCTCCGTCGCTGGTCATGTACTCCACCCACTGGGCCATCTCCTTGACGGTGCCCGAGCCAACGTTACCGCTGATGTAGGGTTCGCAGTCGAGCATCTCGCAGAGGTTCAGGAACTCGTGCGTGCCAAAGGAGTTATCCTCAATGGTACCGCCCCAGTTGTTGTTGCGCAACGACGGACGCTTGTCCTTCGGGCCTATGCCGTCCATCCAGTGGTAGTCGTCGGCGAAGCATCCGCCTGGCCAACGCAGCACGGGCACCTTCAGCGCCTTCAGCGCGTCGAACACATCCTTACGGTAGCCCTTGATGTTGGGAATCTTGGAGTCCTCACCCACCCAGAGACCGCCGTAGATGCAGGTGCCGAGGTGCTCGGAGAACTGTCCGTAAATCTCACGGTTAATCTTGGCTCCCGCCTGGTCGGCGTGAACCGTTGCCTTGATGTTATCTGCCGCTGAAGCACTCACAGTGAAAGCCAGCGCGATAGTCGAAATCAAAATGGTCTTTTTCATATTGTTTTAGGATTTGTTGGATTTACTATTTACGGATTTACTATTTTCGGTTTAGTACTTCAATCGATTGTGTTTTACACCATTCTCATCGACAAACTGCTCGATGACAATGCCGCGATTTTGGTGGGAGCCAGACAGTTTACGACCGGAAAGGTCATAACAATTAGCGGATGTGCTGTTTACGATTTTACCAGCTTCTATTTCCTCAATGCCATCAGGCACTAACTCTGCAAACTGCCAAGCATCCACGTAGACATCTTCAGCAGCGGAGAAGCTGATGTTGAAGTTGTTCTTAACTCCTTGGAACTTGGTGGCATTGAGATCGATGGTGTGGTCTTCCATGTCCGTTGACGAGAATTCCAAGGTGGCTATTGGACGTCCTGCCCTGCCGAAACGCAAATCCACAGTACCTGTTCCCTTGGCGCGTAGCATGAACTTGCTGGCACCTGTCGTTCCAAAGTCTACGTTGCGTACGTTAATCCATGAGCCAGCCCTCATGTTCACCTGCATATTCTCAGAGGCGTCGTTGCCCAATTTGCTGATTCTGGTATTCTTTTTGATGTTGGTGTAGTCCTCATAATCCACACCGCCACAGCTAGCCATTGTCTCGGCCTGCTGCAGTTCGTAGGGGTTCAGGCTCTTGACGGGTTCAACGCCCTCGAGGTTCGTCGTGACTGTGGGAATATTCTGCGTTGCCTCGTTCACCGTTGCCTTGTTCACGCAGATGGAGCGGAAGATGCCGCAATTCTGTTCGATAACGCCGGCACTTCTCCAACTCTCCATCAAGGGAGCCCCGTGGTAGAAATGATAGTACTCTCCCTGGAATTTCTGCAAGTGGGAGTGGTTGTTGTTCGTTCCCATGCCGGGATGAGGTCCGTAGACACCTTTGTACACCCAGGAGTCGGGATCCATAGGATTATCGGAAACCATATAGCACATGGTGCAGGTATTGGGTTTAGGAACGTTGATGCCATGCTCTGACTTATAGGCGTTCCATTCGGCATCGTTGCGACTTGCCCAGTTAGAGCAATAGGTATAAACGAATTTTCCGCCGATGACGTTCAGTTCGTTGGCCTCGAAGTGGTAGGGTGCATAAATCTTGACAGCCGCTCCATCGAGTTCGGTCATCGAGGGCTTCAGTTTCGCTATACGGGCAGCATTGGGCATAATGACACTGGGGCCAAGGCCGCCGAAAGAAATCCAGCCAACGCCGTTATCGTCGATGACTACACCTGGGTCAAAATTGGCATTAGTATTTGCCGGATTTGCGCCCGGAGTATCGTAATGAATCATCAACTTGTTGTTAGGCGATTTCCAAGGGCCGATAGGCGAATTGGCTTTCAGCACGCCAACGCCGTGGCTGCTGTTGCAGAAGTAGAGGAAGAACTCGTCAACACCTTCCTCCGTGGTGCGCCAGGTGACCGATGGTGCCCACGAGACGCCAAAGCCCTGATACCAAGGACTCGTCACCCATGAGGAGCAGAGCTTAGCCACGTCGATGGTTCCGTGGAAGGTCCAGTTCACCATGTCATCGGAAGAGAATACCACGATCGACTTGATGGAACCATAGTTGTTTTCGCCCTTCTTGCCATTCGCAATGAACTGCTGGTGGTCGTTCGAGCCGTAGACATACACACGTCCGTTGTACTCCAGAGCCGTGGGATCGGCACAGAAGATGTTGGCACTGATAGGATTATTGTTGGCCGAACCCTTATAATCGGTGGCCAATGACTGTGCATTCACCTGAATGCAAGCTGCCATAAAGACAGCTGTCATGAGTAGATTTTTGTGCATAATTAGTAACAGTTATGTAATGTTTGTGAATTTCGCTGCAAATATACGACATTTTTCTGAATTGACATACGATGATGACGTTAAAAGTGCAAAAAGTCAATAGGAATAATTACGCACACATGGCGTATAGGGATTTTCCCCACACTGTTTAGGGAAAAACCTTTTGGCGTGTGAGAGAAAAGTCGTTCCTTTGCATCGTGAAAAATATCAAATAGCAAATAGTCAAATAGTAAATAGTAAATTGTCAAATAGTAAATTGTCAAATAGTAAATAATATTAACCCTCTAAAACAATACGACTATGAAAAAGATGATTTTCGCCCTGATGACCATGCTGACGCTGGCACTGAACACCAACGCCATGACCTATGAGCAGGCTCGCAGAGAGGCCCTGTTCCTCACCGACAAGATGGCATACGAGCTGAATCTCTCCGATGCACAGTACGAGGCTGCATACGAGATTAACCTTGACTACCTGATGAGCATCACGAGCTATGACGACGTAGCCGGCATCTGGTGGGAGCGCCGCAACCAGGACCTGCACTACATCCTTTACAGCTGGCAGTGGGATGCCTTCTGCGCCGCCTCCTATTTCTTCCGCCCGCTCTATTGGGAAGCTGGTTACTGGCACTTCGGCGTCTATGCCCGCTATCCCCGCCGCGACTACTTCTACTTTGGCACGCCTCACTTCTATGCCTCCTACCGTGGCGGACACAGCTGGCGCATGAATGGCGGACACAGTTTCTACGAGCACCGCCGTGACCACTTCCGTCCGGGTCATGTGGAGCGTCACCACCACGTAGGCATGCGCACCGGTTGGGACCGAGGCGACTACAGAGGAAGGACACACAGAAACAGCTCTACACGTATCACAGCTGGTGGACATTCCGGACGCGTCACTAACGGAGGACGTCATGGCGAGCCCAATATGCACGGTCCTGGCAATGCAAACGGACATCACAGCGGCTCACATGAGGGCATGGGCAGCCGCCCAAACGGTGGTAACCGCGAAAGTATGGGAAACCGTCCTAATTCCGCCCGCAATTTCGGCAGCAGCCATGAGAACAGCAGCCGCCCCAGCACCAGCAGCAGTATAGGTGGCAGCACCAGTCCTAGACACAGCTCTGGCAGCAGCTCTACTCCCAACCGCAGCTATGGCGGTAGCAATTCTACTCCCAATCGCAGCTATGGCGGCAGCCACACCCCAAGCAGCAGTCACAGCTCAAGTGGCAGCTTCAGCGGAGGTCGCAGCTCAAGCCACAGCGTTAGTGGAGGCCACAGTGGCGGAGGCCCAACCCGTAGCAGTGGTGGTAGCCACGGCGGCAGAAGCGGAAGCTCACGCAGATAAAGCGTCAATAATAGCGGAAAGGAGCCGTTCTCCATCTTCGGAGAGCGGCCCCTTCGTATATGCGTATAACCGAGGTTCCTATGAGAAGGCGACGGTCAAGCCGGCCATAACGATACTGACCATCGACATGAGCTTGATAAGGATGTTGAGCGACGGGCCACTGGTGTCCTTGAAGGGGTCGCCCACGGTGTCGCCGACGATGGTAGCCTTGTGTGCAAACGAACCTTTGCCGCCAAAGTTGCCCTCCTCGACCATCTTCTTCGCGTTGTCCCAGGCGCCACCGGCATTGGCCATGAAGACAGCCAGGGTGAAGCCGCAGGTCAGTCCTCCAACCAGCAAGCCAAGCACGCCAGCCACGCCTAGCACGCAACCTACAACGATGGGTATGGCGATGGCAAGGAGCGACGGGAATATCATCTCATGCTGGGCAGCACGGGTGGAAATCTCCACGCAAGAGCCATAGTCGGGCGTTCCTGTTCCTTCGAGTATGCCCTTGATCTCACGGAACTGACGGCGCACCTCCTCCACCATCTTCTGAGCGGCGCGTCCCACAGCCTCCATCGTGAGACCACAGAACAGGAAGGCTGCCATGCCTCCGATGAAGGCACCCACGAGCACCTTCGGATTCATCAGCGTCACCTGGAAGTAGTTCATAAAGTCAGGGATGGTGGCCTGAGCGGCGTTGATGACCTCGCCCTTCAGGTTGGTGAGTGTGGCACCTGTGCGCTCCATAGCAATCTTCACCTCTTCTATATAAGAGGCCAGCAGAGCAAGAGCGGTAAGGGCGGCAGAACCGATGGCAAAGCCCTTGCCCGTTGCGGCGGTGGTATTGCCCAGAGCGTCAAGGGCATCGGTACGATGGCGCACTTCCTCACCCAGTTCGCACATCTCGGCGTTGCCGCCGGCATTATCGGCAATGGGGCCGTAGGCGTCGGTGGCCAGCGTGATGCCCAGTGTGGAGAGCATACCCACGGCGGCGATACCTATGCCATAAAGACCCTTCGACAGAGCCTCAGCCGTCATCTCCATGTTGAAGCCGTTGGCGAAGAGATAGCTGAGCAGGATGGCCACGCCGATGGTCACCACAGGGATGCACGTCGAAATCATGCCCGTGCCTATACCTTTAATAATAACGGTGGCAGAGCCAGTGAGACCAGCCTCCGAAATCTTCTGCGTGGGTTTGTATGAGTGAGAGGTATAATACTCCGTGGCCTGACCGATGATGACACCGGCGCAGAGACCTGTAATGACAGAGAACGACAGACCTAGCCAGCCGTCTATCTGCAACAGATACAGAATGCCGAAGGTGGCAGCAGCGATGAGCACGGCACTAACGTTGGTGCCCAAGGAGAGCGAGCGCAGCAGGTCCTTCATCGTAGCACCTTCCTTCGTGCGGACGAGGTAGATACCAAAGATGCTGAGGAACACGCCTACGGCAGCAATAAGCATCGGGGCGATGACAGCCTTCAACTGCATTTCAGGCACAAGCGCGAAAGCGGTGGCACCAAGTGCGGCAGTCGAGAGGATAGAACCGCAGTACGACTCATAGAGGTCTGCACCCATGCCGGCCACGTCACCCACGTTATCGCCCACGTTGTCGGCGATGGTGGCGGGATTGCGCGGGTCGTCTTCAGGAATGTCTGCCTCCACCTTACCCACGATGTCAGCACCCACGTCGGCGGCTTTCGTGTAGATGCCGCCGCCCACACGGGCGAACAGCGCCTGCGTCGAGGCACCCATACCGAAGGTGAGCATAGTGGTGGTGATGGTGATAAGAGCCATGCTGTCGCCCTGATAGAAGTGGTTGAGCACGAGGAACCAAATAGCGATGTCGAGCAGTCCGAGGCCGACGACGGTCAGGCCCATGACTGCACCGCTGCGGAACGCAATCTTCAGTCCGCCGTCCATGCTCTGCCGTGCGGCATTGGCCGTGCGGGCCGAGGCGTATGTGGCAGTCTTCATGCCGAAGAAGCCAGCCAGGCCGCTGAAGAAGCCGCCCGTCAGGAAGGCGAAGGGCACCCACGGGTTCTGCCAGTGGAGCACGTAGGCCATGAAGGCGAAGATGACGGCGAGCACCACGAAGACGATGGCGACCACCTTGTACTGTTGCTTGAGATAGGCCATGGCACCGTGGCGCACATGTCCTGCAATCTCTCTCATGCGTGGTGTACCTTCGTCGGCGCCCATCATCGAGCGGAAGAACATCCACGCCATGGCCAGTGCCACCACCGATGCGACAGGCACGAGCCAGAAAGCTGAAGGAATAATCATAAGGTTTAGAAATATTAATGTTTAGCTAAGTGTTGCTACCTGTTGTCGTCATCATAAAAGGAGGGCGGGCAACAAAACCCGCCAAATCCTTTACTTCACAACGGAAATAACCTTCATGGTTTTGCCGTTGAAGACAACCTTCCTAGCATACTTGGCATCAGCACCGCGATAGAACCACACGGTATTTACGCCAGACTTGCCCGTACTCGTGGGATTGCCGAGGGCCACAAGAACTTCATCACTGGTGAACCCTTTGCGTACCGTTCCGTCCTTCAGGTCCTTCCAGTTCTCCTGACGTACACCCTTCATCTTATGGGGGTTGCCTAATGCAAAGATATTATCAACGTACATGTCACGCTGGCCGTCGTCCACGCCAATGCGGTTCTTGTTAACGAAGAGCACATCCCTGGTATAGGTTTCACCCGTCACTTCGTCGTAGAGTGTCACTTTGGCATACTCCGAACCACTCTGCGAGCGTATCTTCTTCATCGTGAGCAACGTCAGACGGGGCAGCTTAACGTTGTTGCCTTTATCGTTCTTAACGAAAGTCTCTTGCAAAGTGTACACCTCTTTGCCAAAATACTTCTGGTAGAGAGGATGCTCTGTCATATTGTCATCAGCTATCTTAAAAGAAGCGTCAAACTTGTGGAAAATCATGTTGCTTATCTCAAACTCGTCGTCGCGCAGGCCACTGTTGGTCTTGCTGATGGCAACATTCTGGAAGAACTGACGACCATTCTTGCCTTCCTCGCGTACAATAATTTTAACAGGGAAGCTGCGGGTGCCCACTCCCACGGCTACCACCTCGACCTCAGTGTCGCGTTTCACATCGCGTATCTCCATCCATCCGTCAGCGGTCTTGGGGTCGTCGATGTAGTAACGGTCGGCAATGGTGATGAGTTTCTTGCCAACAAACTTCTCACGGGCCATGTCCACCTCACCGAGATAAGCAAGTGTAGGTATACCGAACTTCGTGTAGCAGTAGTCATCGAAGGAGGCAGTGGGAACTTCAAAGTAATAGCGGGCGCCCGTCTCCTCGCAGACGAAGTTCACGTGCTCGTGCAGGCCACCGTTAGCATCGTCATGGCCTTCGTAAACCAGCACTTTGTGCATCAGCGTCTGACTGCTAACCATGCGCCCCGTGGCAGCGTCGGCAAAAGATTTGATTACCAAATCCTTCTTGTCGGGCATGACCATGAAACGCATGCCAGGTTGCCAGTCACAAAGGCTGCGGAAGGGGAACCAAATACTCAAAGAGTCTACCTCTTCCTCTGTCTGTTCCTCACTAAGCCCGTCCTCACTGGCAGACTTGGCAACAATGGGTTTCTGACCCGGCTGCACGGTGTAAACTAGGTATTTTCTCTCGTTCTCACTCAACTGTTGCTGACCATAACTAGTCATGCTAAGGGCGAAAAAAGCTGCAAGCAGTAAATGTCTCTGTGTCATAAATGATTTTGGTTTGTCGTAATTTCGCTGCAAAGATAAGAAAAATTTTATTAACAGTGACAAAATGTCGTGACATTTCTGCGTTTCTTTCACTTTTTTATACTTTTGGCACACGCTTTGCTATAATTTATGTGCATTGTAGGGACAGATTCCGATATTTGTCCGCAAACAGCAACAAGATTATTAACAATTAAAACAGTACAAATATTATGGGAAAGATTATTGGAATTGACTTAGGTACAACCAACAGCTGCGTAGCCGTGTTCGAAGGCAACGAGCCTGTTGTGATTGCAAACAGCGAAGGCAAGCGTACCACGCCTTCCGTAGTGGGATTCGTCGAGGGTGGCGAGCGCAAGATTGGCGACCCCGCCAAGCGTCAGGCTATCACCAACCCGAAGAAGACCGTGTACAGCATCAAGCGCTTCATGGGCGAGACTTGGCAGCAGACCGAGAAGGAGATTGCCCGTGTGCCGTTTACTGTGGTGAACGAGGGTGGCTACCCGCGCGTCGACATCGACGGTCGTAAGTACACCCCGCAGGAAATCAGCGCTATGATTCTGCAGAAGATGAAGAAGACTGCCGAGGATTACCTCGGACAGGAAGTGACGGATGCCGTCATCACTGTGCCGGCATACTTCTCTGACTCTCAGCGCCAGGCCACTAAGGAGGCCGGACAGATTGCAGGCCTTAATGTAAAGCGTATCGTCAACGAGCCGACGGCTGCTGCTCTGGCATACGGTATCGACAAGGCTCATAAGGACATGAAGATTGCCGTCTTCGACCTTGGTGGCGGTACTTTCGATATCTCTATCCTCGACTTCGGCGGCGGTGTGTTTGAAGTGCTCTCGACCAATGGTGATACTCACCTCGGCGGCGATGACTTTGACCAGGTCATCATCGACTGGCTGGTGCAGGAGTTCCGCAACGACGAGGGTGCCGACCTGAAGGCTGACCCGATGGCTATGCAGCGTCTGAAGGAGGCTGCCGAGAAGGCAAAGATTGAGCTGTCATCTACGACCTCGACGGAGATCAACCTCCCGTACATCATGCCCGTGGGCGGTGTGCCCAAGCACTTGGTGAAGACCCTCACCCGTGCAAAGTTTGAGCAGCTGGCTCACAGCCTCATCCAGGCTTGCCTCGTGCCCTGCCAGAACGCCGTGCGTGACGCTGGCATCAGCGTGAGCGACATCAACGAGGTCATCCTCGTGGGCGGCTCCAGCCGTATTCCCGCCGTGCAGACGCTCGTGAAGAACTACTTCGGCAAGGAGCCTTCAAAGGGCGTTAACCCCGACGAGGTGGTGGCCGTAGGCGCAGCCATCCAGGGTGCCATCCTCAACCAGGAGACCGGTCAGGACATCGTGCTGCTCGACGTGACCCCGCTGACACTGGGTATCGAGACCCTCGGCGGCGTGATGACAAAGCTCATCGATGCCAATACCACCATCCCGTGCAAGCAGAGCCAGGTATTCTCGACCGCTGCCGACAACCAGACGGAGGTGACCATCCACGTGCTGCAAGGCGAGCGTCCCATGGCTTCTCAGAACAAGTCTCTTGGTCAGTTCAACCTCACCGGCATCGCTCCCGCACGCCGTGGTATTCCTCAGATTGAGGTCACCTTCGACATCGACGCCAACGGTATCGTGAAGGTCAGCGCCAAGGACAAGGCCACTGGCAAGGAGCAGGCCATCCGCATCGAGGCTTCCTCTGGTCTCTCGCAGGACGAGATCAACCGCATGAAGGCCGAGGCCGAGCAGTTCGCCGAGGCCGACAAGAAGGAGCGCGAGCGCATCGACAAGATGAATCAGGCCGACTCGATGATTTTCCAGACCGAGACCTTCCTCCAGGAGAACGGCGACAAGCTCGGTGCCGACAAGGCAAACGTCGAGGCTGCCGTCCAGCAGCTGAAGGACGCCCACAAGTCTGGCGACATCGCTGCCATCGACACCGCCATCAACAACCTGAACCAGGTGATGCAGGCCGCCTCTCAGAAGATGTACCAGCAGGCCGGTGCTCAGCAGCCCGGTGGCGCAGGCTTCGGCGGCCAGCAGGCCGGTGGCCAAGGCTTCCAGGGCGGTCAGCAGACACAAGGCAGCAACCCCAACGACGACGTCCAAGACGCCGACTTCGAGGAGGTGAAGTAAGGAGCGATAAACATCAATAGAAAAACGATAAGAAAATCCGTGTAAACCAAGCGTTTACGCGGATTTTTTATTAGTGTTAATTATTGTATTTTTCTTGTTTATTTTAGATTTTTGGCGTATATTTGCACCATATTTGTCCCACAACAAAAAAGTAGATAATGTGCTACAGAATATTTGAGTGGATTTTAAACTAATAATATAGAGATATGGCAGCAGCTAAATTTCAAATACAAAGAAGATGCAAAATCTGTGGTGAGCCATTTATGGCTAAGACCATAGAGTCATGGTATTGCTCGCCCAAATGCTCCAGGATAGCATACAAGCGAAAAAAGGATGAAGAGGCAAGGCATAAGAAACTTGATGAGATAGTCAAGAAGATACCCGAGGCCCGCGACTACATCAAGGTGTCAGAGGCATACGCACTATTCGACATAAGCAAGTACACCCTATATAGGCTTATCCGAAAAGGAACCATTTCGTATGTCAATGCGGGTGAAAAGATGATTCGGGTAAGCAAAGAGGAACTAATGAAGATGTTTCCCCTTCGTTCTGAGCAATTAAAGAAGGATAAACCAGAAAAGAAACTGTACAGCTTAGAGCCGGAAGATTGTTACACCATTGGAGAGATGTGCGAGAAATATCACATGAATGACAGCACAGCTTACCTGCAAATTAGAAAGTACT
>Ga0310696_10000713_pt1 | contig 50127 bp, 37 predicted proteins | sample AusTroGonzalo_MG_4_FD_203885 | JGI IMG/M metagenome (GOLD analysis project Ga0310696, IMG submission 203885) | Bovine rumen microbial communities from tropical cattle in Woodstock, Queensland, Australia - Gonzalo_02 (v2) (version 2) | ecosystem: Host-associated > Mammals > Digestive system >...
TTGCAGTCCATAGAATTTGGCTGCAAAGGTACAAATTCAAAACCGTTGACTCCCAAAATTGCTCATAAAAGACTTTAATTCAATTATTTCAAAGACCGATTAGTCCACTTTAACGGGACAGTAGTGATATCAATTAACAATTAACAATTAACAATATCTCAATTTTCAATTTTCAATTTTCAATTAACAATGACTCTCTATCCACAACAGATAATCGATGCACTGAAGACGGTGCGCTATCCCGGCTCGGGCAAGAATATTGTAGAGATGGGAATGGTGGAGGACGACCTGCGCATTGCGGGGCTGCATGTCAGCTTCTCGCTCCTCTTCGACAAACCCACGAACCCGTTCCTGAAATCCCTGGTCAAGGCCGCGGAGGCCGCCATCCACGCTTATGTGGGCAAGGAGGTGGAAGTGGAGGTGAAGACGAAGACGCAGAGTGCTCCGAAGGCTGAGGCTGCCGAGGGCGCTCCAGACTTCTCGCATCTGGGCAACATCATCGCCGTCTCCTCCGGCAAGGGTGGAGTGGGGAAGAGCACAGTGGCTGCGAACCTGGCCGTGGGGCTGGCCCGTCTGGGGCACCGCGTGGGTTTGCTGGACTGCGATATCTTCGGTCCCTCGGTGCCCAAAATGTTTCAGATTGAGGGGGAGCAAATCTATAGCGAGGAACGCGATGGCAAGGCGATGATCGTCCCGGCAGAGAAATATGGCGTTAAGTTGCTGAGTATCGGCTTCTTCGTGGACGCAGACACCCCGACCCTGTGGCGCGGCGGAATGGCATCGAACGCGCTGAAACAGCTCATAGGCGAAGTGGCGTGGGGCGACCTGGACTACTTCATCCTCGACACGCCTCCGGGCACCTCGGACATTCATCTGACCCTGGTGCAGACGCTTCCCATTACGGGTGCGGTCATCGTCTCGACGCCGCAGCAGGTGGCGCTGGCCGACGCGCGCAAGGGACTGAATATGTACACGAACGAGAAGGTGAACGTCCCTATTCTCGGACTGGTGGAGAACATGTCGTGGTTCACTCCCGCCGAGCTGCCTGAGAACCGCTATTATATCTTTGGCCGCGAGGGCGTGAAGCAGCTGGCCGAGGAGACGGGTGTGCCCCTGCTGGCGCAGATACCTCTGGTGCAGAGCGTCTGCGAGAGCGGTGATGCGGGCGAACCTGCCGCCCTGGACCCCTCCACACCTGTCGGGAATGCCTTCCTGCAGTTGGCGGCGCGCGTGGTCACACAGACGGATAAGCGCAATGCAGAGTTGGCAAAAACAGAGATTGTGCACACGCATTGATATAAATAATGTGAAAAATGTGCTCTCCGGCGGCAAAAACTTGGAACTTTAAACGCTAAACTTTAAACTTTTCCTTACCTTTGCGCCGCAAAAACGAAATCATTTCTATTCATTCACATTTAATAAACATTTCAAGCAAATGAAGATTGAAAAAATCATCGCTCGTGAGATCCTTGATTCTCGTGGCAACCCGACTGTAGAAGTCGACGTGATTCTGGAAAATGGTGTAATGGGTCGTGCTGCTGTTCCCTCTGGTGCCAGCACCGGTGAGAACGAGGCCCTCGAACTCCGCGACGGCGACAAGAACCGCTACCTCGGCAAGGGTACCCTCAAGGCCGTGAAGAACGTGAACGAAATCATCGCTCCCGCCCTCAAGGGTGACTGCGTCTTCGCTCAGCGCGCTCTCGACTACAAGATGCTGGCTCTCGACGGCACTCCCACCAAGAGCAAGCTCGGTGCCAATGCAATCCTCGGCGTCAGCCTCGCTGCTGCCAAGGCTGCTGCCAACGCCCTCGGTCTGCCCCTCTATCGCTACATCGGCGGCTGCAACACCTACACCCTTCCCGTTCCTATGATGAACATCATCAACGGTGGTGCTCACTCCGACGCTCCCATCGCTTTCCAGGAATTCATGATCCGTCCGGTCAGCGCTCCCAACATCAAGGAGAGCATCCGTATGGGTGCCGAGGTCTTCCACAACCTCGCCAAGCTGCTGAAGGCCCGTGGCCTGAGCACCGCTGTAGGTGACGAAGGTGGCTTCGCTCCCGCTCTCGATGGCATCGAGGACGCCCTGACCATCATCTGCGACGCCATCAAGGCTGCAGGCTACGAGCCGGGCAAGGACGTGAAGATCGCTATGGACTGCGCTGCCAGCGAGTTCGCTGTTCAGGAGAACGGCCAGTGGTTCTATGACTACAAGCAGCTGAAGAACGGCAAGCAGAAGGATCCCAACGGCAAGAAGCTCAGCGCTGAGGAGCAGATCGCCTTCCTGGAGCACCTCATCGACACTTATCCCATCGACAGCATCGAGGACGGCCTCGACGAGAACGACTGGGAGAACTGGGTGAAGCTCACCGCCAAGGTTGGTCACAAGTGCCAGCTCGTAGGCGACGACCTCTTCGTCACCAACACCAAGTTCCTGGAGAAGGGCATCAAGATGGGTGCTGCCAACAGTATCCTCATCAAGGTGAACCAGATTGGTTCTCTGACCGAGACTCTCGAGGCTATCGAGATGGCTCACCGTCACGGCTACACCACCGTCACCAGCCACCGCTCCGGCGAAACTGAGGACGCTACCATCGCCGACATCGCCGTAGCTACGAACAGCGGTCAGATCAAGACCGGTTCCATGAGCCGCACCGACCGTATGGCAAAGTACAACCAGCTCATCCGCATCGAGGAAGAGCTCGGCGACGTGGCTGCCTATGCTTACAAGCGTCTGAAGTAAGTTTCAGTGGCGGTGTTTCGGGAGTGGACTCCTGAAACAGCGTAGAAAACCAAACGAGTAGGAGGAAATGCTTCTTCCTACTCGTTTTCTTTTGTCTTATGGTGTGGGGGCTCTGGAAGGTGGATGTGGCGGGAGTTCCGACCTTAGCTTTCCAACCCCATCTTCCGTGCTTTCTCGATGACGAACTGGAGGGCGGCATCGTGCTCGTTGGGGATGACTCCGTCGAGGATGGCATCCTTCACGGCGCTCTTCAGCGTGCCCACTTCGCGGCAGGGCGGGAGGTGGAAGCGTTCCATGATCTCCTCTCCGCTGACGGGCGGCTGGAAGTTGCGGATGCGGTCGCGCTCCTCGAGGTCCACAAGTTTCTGTCGCACCAGGCGGAAGTTGTCGAGGAAGCGCTGCTTGCGCTGTTCGTTCTTCGAGGTGATGTCGGCCTCGCAGAGCAGCATCAGGTCGTCGATATCGTCGCCAGCCTCGAAGAGCAGTCGGCGCACGGCGCTGTCGGTGACTTCCTCGTCGGCGATGACGATGGGGCGCATGTGGAGGCTGACGAGCTTCTGGACGTACTTCATGCGTTCGTCCATTGGCAGTTTCATACGTCGGAAGATCTGTGGAATCATCTTCTCGCCCACGAAGTTGTGGTTGTGGAAAGTCCACCCCAGCTGGGCGTCCCAGCGTTTGGTCTTCGGCTTTCCGATATCGTGGAGCAGGGCTGCCCAGCGGAGCCACAGGCCGTTGTCGGCGCGCTCTGTCGGGTCGTCGCGGAGGGTCTTGACAACGTTTGTCAGCACCTCCAGCGTGTGCCAGAAGTTATCCTTGTGGGCCCGTCCGGCCACGGTCTCCACGCCCTGCATGGCGGCCAGTTCAGGGAAGATGATGTCGAGCAGTCCGCACTGGAACAGCAGTTCCCAGCCGCGAGCGGGGGAGTCGGATGCCATGATCTTCTGCAGCTCGTCGATGATGCGCTCCTGGGAGATGATCTGCATGCGTTCGCGGTTTCGGTGGAGTGCCTCAAAGGTCTCGGGTTCTATTTCGAAATTCAGCTGAGTGGCGAAGCGGATGCATCGCATCATGCGCAGGGGGTCGTCGGAGAAGGTGATGTCGGGGTCCAGGGGAGTGGCGATGAGGCGGTCCTGCATGTCCCAGATGCCGTCGAAGGGATCCACGAGTTCTCCGAACCGTTCGCGGTTCAGGCAGATGGCCATCGCATTGATGGTGAAGTCCCTCCGCTGCTGGTCGTCCTCCAGGGTGCCGTCCTCCACGATGGGTTTACGGGAATCGTGGCTGTAGCTCTCCTTGCGGGCCCCCACGAATTCCACTTCCTGTCCGTGCCAGTGTACCTGTGCTGTTCCGAAGTTGCGGAAGACGCTGACGTGTGCACCTTTCCCCATCTTCGCGGCCACAGCTTCTGCCAGCCCGATTCCGCTTCCGACGACGACGACGTCGATGTCCTTCGACGGCCGCTGGAGGAAGAGGTCGCGGACGTAGCCCCCGACGACATAGGTTTCGACACCCATTTCGTCGGCCACGTCTCCGATGAGATGAAAGACGCGTGTATCCAGTAGCTGTGCGAGCTCAGCTCGGTCAAGTAATCTCATAAATGTTTAATTCATGCTAAAAACGGCGGCAAAAGTAATAAAAATAGTTGAAAAGACGTTCGCTCGCGCGGCCTTTTTTGTAGAAAGACCTATTTTTGCAGTCGATATGAGACAAATTGACCACTATAGAATCCTGTTTGCCCTCTTTGTTGCATCTTTTATGTGGGGTTGCAAGACCACTCAGGAGGCAACGGAAGATGAGGCATTTTTCATGCTCGACCAAGCTCGTGAACTGCTGGCCGACGGACAATTCAATGCAGCTCGCGACACCATTCTCGCCCTGCGACGTCAGTATCCCACGGCTTTGCACACCCGCCGTGCAGCGATTCTCACCCTCGACAGCGTTGAGTTGCTGGAGACCCGCGATAGTCTCAGTCGCTATGTCGTCAGCCTCGAGGCCGCGCGGGAGGAGTTCAAGCGCATGAAACCTCGTGTCAACGGCCGCACCAACGATGCCTACTACCAGCAGCAGCGACGTGTCTTCGAAATGGAGCAGCACTACGATGAGCTGTGCGCGAAGGCAAAGTTCTATGTCCGAAAGATTGATATCGACCAGCGGGACCTTTGATGACTGGTTCCCCTCCGGCTTGACCGCTGACGGTTGAGGCTTCCGGCATGACCTCTGACGGTTGAATCCTCCGGCGACACCTCTAATGGTTGAATCTCCCGCTTGCTCTCTGACGGTTGAATCCTACGGCGACCCCTTTCAGTGAAAAACTTTTTTCTAATCATTATCAATACAAAAAACTATTCTATGAAACGCATTCTTTACTACCTCTTTCTGCTGTTTCTGAGCCTGCCGTTGGTTGCTCAGGAGTACACACAGCTGACGAACCTGCCCACGGTCTATATCGAGACCAAGAACAAGGCAGCCGTCACCTCGAAGAAGGACTTCGTCAACGCCACATGGAAGATGGTGGACGGTGACCAAACGGTGACCCTATCGGACATGAAGATCCGCTGCAGGGGCAACTCCACCTTCAGCGGCAGCAACGCCACGAAGAAAGCCTACCGCGTGAAGTTCAGCGAAAAGGTGAGCCTGCTGGGCGATAAGGGCGTGGCCGACAAGAACTGGGTGCTGATGGCGAACCACTACGACAAATCGCTCATCCGCAACGCCCTGACCACCGACATCATGGGACGCTTTGCGGGAATGGAGTTCAATCCTGGTGCCCTCTTCGTGGATGTCGTGCTCAACGGCACTTACATTGGTAACTACCAGATTACGGACCATCCGGATGTGGAGTCCGGCCGCCTGGATATAGAGACTCCGGGGGATGATGAGGAAGCCAGCGAGGGATTCTTCCTCGAGGCCGATGGATGGAAAGACCACAAATATGTGACGACGACCCTGAAGAGTGTGCCCGTCCGTATCCACAAACCCAAGGATGGCGAGGTGACAACGGCGCAGTCGAACTACGTGAAGTCGTGGCTCGACCGCTTCGAATCGGCACTCTTCAGCAAGGACTACAAGGATCCGGAGCTGGGCTATCGCAAGCTCGTGGATTCCGTGTCGCTGGCGAATCTGTACCTCTGCACGGAGATGAGCGCCAACTACGACGGCTTCTGGAGCACCTACCTCTACAAGCGTCCCAACGACCAGAAGATGTACTTCGGTCCGCTGTGGGACTATGATATCGCCTACAATAACGACACCCGCGGCGGTGATACCTCCACGCGCATGATCGTGGACATCAACACGGGTGTCTGCCGCTCGTGGTTCACCCGCATGTGGCGCGACCCCTGGTTCCGTCAGCTCATCCTTCGCCGCTATGGGGAACTGCGTGAAGCCGGTATTGAGGCACATCTGCTGCATGCCGTGGACAGCCTGGGCAACCTGCTGGCAGCTTCTGCGCAGTTGAACTTCGACAAGTATGGCATCAACACGAAGGTCTATAACGAGGTGGTGATGCACGATACTTATGCAGAGTATATCGCAGACCTCAAGGACTTCCTCACCAAGCACTTCGCTTACCTCGACAAGGAGCTCGTGGATCGTGCCAACGCCACCTATGAGGATGATGCACGCGAGTTCGAGCTGAACGTCAACAACTACTACCGCGTTCAGAGTGTGGGCGTCAAGACGTTGTTCGACGTCGTGGACGAGGGCCTGAAGGAGGGAAGCCTCACTTATCTGTGGTCGGCCGACACCGTTCGCTGGACACAGCAGTGGGCCATCAAGCAGGTGGGCGAATCCTATCAGTTCATCAATCGCGCCAGCGGACTGGCACTCAACGCTCCCAGTGGCGACCTCAGCACCCGCCTGAATATTGTGGAGCCCAACGCAGAGGACGACGCACAGCTGTGGAATATTGTCCTTGCCAGCGATGAGTCCAGCTACTACAACATCATCAACAAGAAATACGAGCGCACTGCTAACGTGGAAGGCGGCAGCAGTACTCCTGGAACCTCGCTCATCGCGTGGGAGAGTAATGAGAAGAACTACACCAGCGTCAACCGCCAGTGGATTATCACTCCCGCTGACTTCAACTCCGACGAGGTTTGGGACATCGGCGACATCTACGAGGTGCTCAACACCGAGATTGCCAAGTACGAGGAGCTGATGGCCGGCGAGAGCGTCGGAGACGAAATCGGACAGGTGAGCAAGGCAAAAATGGATAAGCTGAGTGCCATCATCCAGGACGCCAAGGATGTCATGGCTCAGGAAAAACTGAATGTCAACCTCACGCACACGTACATATATTATATGGAACGCGCGTGGAAAGCCGTGGAGGACAGCCGCATCGTCGCCGACCCCATCAACTTCGAGGCTGAGGGTAACTACCATCTTTTCAAGACGGCCGATGGAGCAGATAAGGCCACTGCCGATGCAGCCTTCTCACAGAACACAGATACGCCTTGGGGCTTCTATCGCTACACGGTGGAAGATGGCACTTATGCCAAATTCACCACCTTCGATGATCAGAATTCCAAGGCCAAATCCACTAACGGCAACTCCTGGTACAGCAACTCGGAGTATGTCTTCCTGTCCGAGAACGGTAACTGCCATTCTCTGCCTGCAGCTTCTCCAGCTGTCATGTTCACGGCTCCCGCCGACGGCATCTACTTTGCTACTGTCACCATTCATCGCGACAAGTCTGGCGTGACAACTCCTCTTTACCTGCGCAGCCGCTATATCGACGGTGAGGCGAAGCAGTGCAGCAAGAATGATTTCATCTTCGCCAAGGGCTACGGAACACCCGATATTGACGGCGAAGACGGCAAGGTGTCTCAGACCCTCGACTTCTTTATCCGCATGAGACAGGGCGCCAGCTTCACGATCGAGATTGAGAACTACACCGCCGGCACCGATGCATCTGGTCGTTCTTATATCACCGACCTCGCCGTGGCCTCCTGCCGCGATGCAGACAAGCCCTTCACGCTGAAGGAAGCAAAGAGTTATGTCCGCTTCTACGATGCTATAGGACAGGAACCCATCAACTTTGCTGCTGAGGGCAACTACCAACTCTTCAAGACTGCCGACGGAGCCGATAAGGCCACGGCCGATGCAGCCTTCCTGCAGAACACAGATACCCCTTGGGGCTTCTATCGCTACGCTGTGGAAGACGGCACCTATGAGAAATTCCAGATCCTCGATGCCAACAGTGCTAAGGCTAAGCCTGCCAACGGTGATGCGTGGTACAGCAACGATGAGTACGTGTTTATCTCCGAGAACGGTAACAGCCACTCACTGCCCGCCGCTTCGCCTGCTATCATGTTCACCGCTCCTGCCGACGGCATCTACTTTGCTACGGCCACGATCCATCGCGACAAGTCCGGCGTGAATACTCCGCTCTACCTGCGCAGCCGCTACATCGAGGGCGAGGAGAAGCAGTGCAGCAAGGATGAGTTCCTCTTTGCAAAGGCCTATGGAACGCCTGCTATCGATGAAGCTGACGGCAAGGTTCCGCAGACACTTGACTTCTTCATCCGCATGAAGCAGGGTACCAGCTTCACCATCGAAATTGAGAATTACACCGCCGGCACCGATGCTTCCGGCCGTTCCTTCTTCACCAACCTCGCCGTAGCTTCCTGCCGCGATACGGACAAGCCCTTCACGCTGGAGGACGCTCAGGCCTACGACCGCTTCTACGATGCCGCTGCCGAGGTCGTGGTGCCCATCAACTTCGACGCCGAGGGCAACTACCACCTCTTCCAGACGGCTGAAGGCGCTTCTGCCGCCACCGCCGACGCTTCCTTCGAGAAGAATGACGACCAGCCCTGGGGCTACTACCGCTACACTCCCAGCGACGGCGAATATGCCAAGTTCACCACCTTCGACGACCAGAACTCCAAGGCCAAAGCTTCCAACGGAAAGGCCTGGTACAGCAAGTCGGAGTACTGCTTCGTGACGGAAAACGGTAACATACACCCGCTCGCTTCCAGCAGCAGCGGTACGGCTGCGCCCGCTATTGCCTTCACGGCTCCTGCCGAGGGTATCTATTTCGCCACGATGACCGTGTTCCGCGATAAGAGCGGACAGACCAACACCCTCAACCTGCGCAGCCGCATCATCAAGGGCAAAGGTATGAAGTGCGACCAGGAAGACTTCCTCTTCGCTCAGCCTTACGGAACGGTGGAAATCGACGAGGTGGACGGCAAGGTTCCTCAGACACTCGACTTCTATATCAAACTGCGCGAGGGTCAGACCTTCACCTTCGAAGTCGACGCTACTGACGACACCAGCGGACGTTCGCATATCGCAGACCTCGCTGTCGCTTCCTGCCGCGATAAGGACATCCCCTTCACGGAGGAAGAGGCACAAGCCTACGACCGTTACTTCGACGCTACCCAGCTTCCTGTTACCTACAACCTCACTTACATCGTGGACGGAGTAGAGTACAAGACCGCAGAGGTCGAGGTCGGAGCCACCATTACTCCTGAAGCAGCTCCCGAGAAGGAAGGCTACACCTTCAGCGGTTGGAGCGAGATTCCTGAGACAATGCCTGCCGAGGACGTGACCGTCACGGGTTCCTTCAGCGTCAACTCCTACAACCTGATCTACAAGGTGGACGGCGAGGTCTATAAGACTGCTTCCGTCGCCTACGGCACCGCACTGACTCCTGAAGCAGCTCCCGAGAAGGAAGGTTACACCTTCAGCGGCTGGAGCGAGATCCCTGAGACAATGCCTGCCGAGGACGTGACCGTCACGGGTTCCTTCAGTGTCAACAAGTACAAGGTCAGCTATTATGTCGGCGACCAGCTCGTCTTTGAGGACGAAGTGGAGTACGGCGCCGCTTTGACCCTGCGCACCTATACGCCCGAGGACGCCAGCCGCTACTCGTTCATCGGCTGGGACGGCGAGACCTACGAAACAATGCCCGCCCACGATATTGTGTACCGCGCCATCATCGCCGATGGACTGGGACGCCTGATTGCTGGTGACAACATCAAGGCCATCTACGACGGCTCTGGTCGCCAGATCACCCGCCTGCAGCGCGGCGTCAATGTCATCCAGATGAAGGACGGCAGCGTACGCAAGGTCGTTCGCTAAGGCTCTGTGATAATCACGAAACCTTGCTGATTGCTCAAATTGCACGATTTTGTGCAATAAAATAGTAGAGGATTTAGACGATTTGCGAACAAAATTGTTCGAAAGGTCGGTAAAGTATGTGTTTTTTAGCATAATATTTTGCTGTCTCGTCTAAACCCTCTACTTTTGCACCCGAAATCGGAAATGAACTAATGGGAGATTCCGAAAACCCAGAAAAGAGTAGGAAAGGTAAAAAGTGATTAAAAACAGTATTATGAAAAAGATTCTCTTGGTGGCTGCTTTCGCAGTAGCTACATTGACAGCTAACGCACAGGTTTGGATTGGTGGAGCTGTAGGTTTTGACTATGAGAAGAGCACTGGCTTTGACGCCAAGACTCAGTTTACCCTGGCTCCCTCTGTGGGCTACAACTTCAGCGACAAGTGGGCTATCGGCTTGGACCTCAGTTTCTCGTTCGGCAGCACTGGTGTGGGCGTTGTGAATCCTAACCCCCTGAAGACTCAGGACATTCTTGTCTCTCCCTACGCTCGTTTTACTTTTGCTCGTGCCGGCGTCGCCAGCTTCTTCGTTGACGGCGGTTTCGGAGTAGGTAGCCACAAGGTAGGCAACGCAAATGCCGAAGTCATGTACAATATCGGCTTCCGTCCGGGTGTAGCTTTCGGCGTCAATGAGCATTGCAGCTTTGTAGCCACTACTGGTTACCTTGGTTTCCGTCATACCGATGGATATAACCACTTCGGCCTCAATGCCAACAACCAGCTGGCCAGCGTAGGTTTCTTCTACACCTTCTAATCGGCCATCTGACATCAGATTTCATCGAACTGCATCCCATTTGCGTGGGGTGCAGTTCTTTTTTGGCTTTTTTCTTGGCTATTACACATAAAAGCCTTACCTTTGTCGCATAAAATCATATCTAATAGTTTACGACAATGAAAATAGGAGTCCTCTCGGCAATGTCGAAGGAGCACGTGCAGCTTACGACATTACTTACAGATGCTCATACAGAGCACGATGGAAATTTCGAGTTCACCATTGGCTCGTTGGGTGCCAACACCCTGATACTGATGGAGTGCGGCATTGGAAAAGTCAATGCAGCCGTGGGCACCACATCGCTCATTCGCCGCTATGAACCCGACTGCATCATCAGCACGGGCTGTGCAGGCGGCATCGACGAATGCCTGAACGTGATGGATGTCGTCGTCAGTACTTTCACCGTTTACCACGATGTCATCTTTCCTGACTGCGAGCCTGGACAGTTACAAGGTATGCCCGCCCGTTTCCGCAGCGAAGAGGAACTGGTGGACGTCGCCAGGTCCGTTAACCAATCGTCCAATGGTGCAATGGTGAAATCGTCCAATGGTGAAATCGCACAATCGTCCAATCGTAAGATTCTCCCTGGTTTGATCTGCTCTGGCGACCAGTTCATCAGCGATCACTCGCAGCTCCAGCGTATCAAGGCGCAGTTCCCAGAGGCGCTGGCGGTGGACATGGAGAGTGCGGCTATTGCGCAGACCTGCTATATCCATAAGGTGCCCTTCGTTAGTTTTCGCGTCCTGAGCGACACACCTGGTGCCGACCAACATTATGAGCAGTATCTGAATTTCTGGGACCAGATGGCCGACCGCAGCTTCGAAGTCACTCGCCGCTTCCTCGCCGCCCTGCCCGAGAAGTTCTCCGTCCTGAAGTTCGAGGATTAAACCAATTAACAATTAACAATTAACAATTAACGATTAACGAGATTCGAAATCTCAATTAACAATTAACAATTCCCAATTTTCAATTTTAACTTCGTTGACTTTTGTCGTGACTCGGCCATTTCAAGCAAGCTTGATGGCGCTCGCTGCTCCAAAAGTTCAATTTTCAATTTTCAATTTTCAATTTTCAATTTCTCACCACCTCCCCATGGAAGTAATACAGAGTTTCACCATAGACCACACCCGACTGAAGCCTGGAATCTATGTGTCCAGGCGCGACAAGGGTTTCACCACCTTCGACCTCCGTATCACCGAACCCAATCGCGAGCCAGCCGTCGCCCCCGCTGCTATCCACAGCATCGAGCATCTGATGGCCACCTGGTTCCGTAATTCCGCCGCGAAGGAGGATGTCGTCTATGTGGGTCCCATGGGTTGCTTGACGGGTATGTATATCGTGATGACGGGCGACTATCATGTAGAGGATATGCGTCAGCTGACCATTCAGTGTCTGGAGTGGATCCTCACCCAGAACGAAGTGCCCGCCACCAGCCCAGAGACCTGTGGCAACTACCTGCTCCACGATCTGCCCATGTGTCATTGGGAATGCCGCCGCTATCTCCACCGACTGCAGGACGATTTCCACAGCGAATACTCCCTGCTGCAGGTCACCCTCGACGACGGCCGTGTCTTTGCCGACGCATAAGAAAGAAAAAGATAATCCCAGCCTCACACGGAGCGAAGCTGGGATTTTTTGTTTCCTTTTCAGTTAGCAATTATGCTTCAGGGGCAGGCTCTGCAGCGGGTGCTTCAGGAGCAGCAGCGGGAGCGGGCTCTGCTGCAGGAGCGGGAGCAGCCTCAAAAACTTCATTGCCGATGCCCTTCGGATTCGGACCCCACTTGTTGGGACCAGGTTTGCTGTCGGAGAGATAGAAAATCAGGAGTACGATTAAGCCAACAATGGGAATGATGCCGATGAACCACCACCAACCGCTGTGGCCCGTGTCATGCAAACGACGTACCTGCATGGCCAGATTCGGCAGCAGCATGGCGAGAGCGATGAGCCAACCAAGGATAGGAATGATGGACAGCAGGCCCATGAGGATGGCGAAAAGTGTCCACCACCAGAATTCAGAACGACGGGCACGACCCGAGAAGTTGGTGTAGTTGGAAAAACCAGAACTAATTGCTTTGAAAAATCCCATAGAAATAGTAGTTTAAAAGTTAATAATTAAGGTTTACTTTGCTGCAAAAGTACACCTTTTGGCCTTTCGTTCCAAATATTTTCTTGGAAAATGTCAATGAACGCGCGTTTTTCCTTGTTTTTTGTTGTTTTTATGGGTCACTTTTTGGCCAAATCGTAAATTATGTGTAGTTTTGCACGACAAAACGGCGAAAATCGAACATATTGACATGCTGACATGCCCTTTCCACTGGCTCACCGGCCTCGAGTGTCCCTTCTGCGGAGCCCAGCGAATGATCCTCGCTCTGCTGCACGGCAACTTCGTGGAGGCCTTCTGGCTCAACCCTGGGCTCGCCATCGGAGCGCCCCTCGTAGGATTGTGGTGGCTGTGGAAACGCGAAATCTCCCCTCGGGCAGCCCTCGTGATGGTCGCCATCGCCTTCGCCTGGGGTATTTTTCGGAATATCGTGCCGCTCGGCTAAAAAAAATTGCACCTGCTGCAACTTTTTGCCTTTCGCCAACGTCTAACAGATAGAAGCCCATGAGTTCTATGAGTCCAATGAGTCCCATGAGTCCCATGAGCCCCAATTAAGAAAACAAGTTAACCAAATAATATAAACGCAACAATGAAAAAGATTTATGTAGGAGACATCGTCTCTCGTGCGTGGGACCTCGCCGTAAAACATTGGCCCATTTTCGTACTCCTTTCCCTCGTCAGCTCCCTGGGCAGTAACTTTGGATACTCCTTTGACAAAGACATTCTCAGCGGCCTCGGACAAAACCCCGACCCGCAGGCAGTGGCTGAAGCTATCAGTCAATCTATGCAGTTCTCGCCTTGGATCATCCTTGGTGTGCTCCTCAGCCTCTACATCGGCTTCATCACCTTCCGAATGCTCTACAACGCTGCCACCACCGGCAAGCCTTATGAGAACTTCGGCGATGCCCTGAAGATTGACATCAATCAGTTCGCCATCTTCTTCTGTGTGGAACTCGCTGTTGGCATCATCGTCGGCGTGGGCACCCTCTTCTGCGTCCTCCCCGGTATCTTCCTCGGCGTTCGACTCTTGTTCGCTCCCATGATTGCCGCCGTGGAGAATGTTGGCTTCGGCGAAGCTCTCAGCCGCTCATGGAACATGACTTCCGGCAGTTTCTGGGACCTCTTCCTCCTCGGCCTCACCGCTATCGGTATCTGTATTCTCGGCTTCTGTGCCTGCTGCGTAGGTCTCTACTTCGCCGACGTCGTTGTCAACTTCATGCTCATGTTGGCCTACCTCGTCCTGAGGTCCTACCTGCCTTCAGCCGCTCCCGCTGCCGAGCCCTTCAACCCCGCTGCTCCCGCTGCACCTGAGGCACCCGCCGCACCTGCTGCTCCTGAAGCTCCCGCTGCTCCCGCAGAGAATAGCGATTATCAGGAAGTACAGTAATCGAATAGAGGAATTTGAATAATTGAATAATTGAGAATCCCACGCAGTCGAGTCAGATGGCTGCGTGGGATTATTCTTTTGTCTTGTGGCAATCAGAAGCGGAAGTCGAATTGCGCGTCGAAGAAATTGTAGTTGTGCTTGTCGGGGTTGGCAATAGTGCGGTCGTTGACGCGGGCGTATTCCACGTTCAGCTGAAAGTGTTTATTGATGAAGAAATTGACACCTATCTCATACATCGACTTTGAGCGGTTCCACTCGCTGTTGTCGCGGTAGCACTGGTAGCGGGCCTTGGCGTGGAGGCGGCTCTTGATGACGGGCACGATACCGAAGACATACCAGCCGTCGGCCTTGTTGCCCCTGGAGTAGTCGATGATATTGCTGCCTCCGCCCGTGGCACCCCAGCCGTAGCTGTGTATGTATTCTGCGCGGAAGGTGTACTCGTCCTTGTCGTACTCCACGGAGAAGGCGTAGCGGTTCTTACGGATATTCAGGGTTTCCTGCGTGTCGGGGTCAATCATCCCACCGCGGCTTCCCGTCCAACCGAAGGCTCCTATGCGCAGCCCCTGAATCGGCACCACCCACAGGCCGCCGATGATATCCTTGGCGTGGTTCTTGTCCCAGATGTTGATGCCTTCGCCGTTGAAGACGCCGATCTGATAATGCAGCAGGTTGCGGCCGGCCGTATTCTTCAGGAAGTCGCCCTGGAGCTGGATGCCGATATCACGTCCTGCAGAGCTCTTTTCGCCTGTGCGGTCACCAAAGCCTACGAGGGAGTTGATGACGTTGGCATAAGCATACCACCCCTGAGTGATAGGGTTCGTGGGGTTCTCGAAGGTGAAGGGGCGCTTGAACTGACCCGCCTTGATGCGCAGCCATTCGAATTTCCTCCATTCGGCATAGAGGTCAACGAGCATCACGGTGGGCTCGCCGGGGCCCTTGGCCGAGGTGCCCTGAATCTGCACGCGCCAGTCGAAGTCGCCGAACTTGCCATCGAGTATCAGACGTGCGAGGCGCAGATTGAAGTAGTTGTGGTCGCTCCCTTCCCGGTCCTCAAACTGATACTGCAGCATCCCATAGCCGCTGAACTTGAGATTGTCGTACCATTTGGTGGGACGGCTGGTGCTGTCTGCTGTTTTCTCCTGGGCGTTGGCTGTCAAGGTACATATGGCCAGAAGCATTGCTAATAGTTTCTTTTTCATAATAGGTAGTAGATGAATAATGATCTTTCCTGACCACACTTTTATGGGTCTCTGGGCGCAAAAATACTCATTTTTGGCAAAAAAGCCTATTATCTTCCGATGAATTATGGATGATGTGCGTTTTTTTGGGTGAATTTTTGCCCGAAGACGAAAGAAAAACACTATCTTTGTGCCGTAAAATCGTTATTCCAATGGCAAAAGACAAGGTGATGTACGTCTGCGACAACTGCGGACAGGAGAGCGCAAAATGGTTGGGCAAGTGCCCGAGTTGCGGACAGTGGAACACCTTCAAGGAGTTCCGCGTGGCAGCGAAGCCATCCGTCAGTGCCCGTCAGGGAGGACCACTCCCCGCATCGGCTGAGGACGGACGTGCCGTTTCGCGCCCCATTCCGCTGTCGGAGATCCGTGCCGACGCCGAGCCGCGTATGGATTTGCAGGACCCCGAATTGAACCGTGTGCTGGGTGGGGGAGGACTGGTGCCGGGCAGCCTGGTGCTGCTGGGCGGTGAGCCAGGAATTGGAAAGAGCACGCTGGTGCTGCAGACCATTTTGCGGCTGACGGATAAGAAAGTGCTGTATGTCAGTGGCGAGGAGAGCGCCAGGCAGCTGAGGCTGAGGGCCGACCGCCTGCAGGCTCAGCCGGTTTCCAAGGGAGAGGAACAGGGCGATAACCAGTTTCCACAAGCCGATGGCCTCCCCGCCCTTTCGGAAGGTGCTGGAGGCGGGTCTGTGCTCGTCATCTGCGACACGTCCCTCGAAAACATCTTCCAGCACATCGAGGCCGAACAGCCCGATCTGGTGGTCGTCGATAGTATTCAGACCATAGCTACGGAGACCGTGGAGAGTTCGCCTGGCAGCCTGAGTCAGATCCGCGAGTGCGCTGCCGCCCTGCTGCGCTACACCAAGAGCGGAGGCCCCAGCATCATTCTCATCGGACACATCACCAAGGAAGGAAGCCTGGCAGGTCCAAAGGTGCTGGAACACATCGTGGATACGGTGCTGCAGTTCGAGGGCGACCAGCATTATCTCTACCGCATCCTGCGCGCCCAGAAGAACCGCTTCGGTTCGACCTCGGAGCTGGGAATCTATGAGATGCGGCAGGACGGCCTCCGTCCCGTCACCAATCCCTCGGAACTGCTGCTCAGCGATCATCAGGAGGACCTCAGCGGCATCGTCATCGCCGATGTGGTGGAGGGCGTGCGGCCATTCCTCATCGAGGTGCAGGCGCTGGTGAGCACGGCAGCTTACGGCACCGCCCAGCGTTCGGCCACCGGTTTCGACTACCGACGGCTGAATATGTTGCTGGCAGTACTGGAGAAGAGGGTAGGGTTCAAGCTCGCACAGAAAGACGTGTTCCTGAACATTGCGGGAGGACTGCGGGTGACAGATACCGCCACGGACCTGGCCGTCATCGCCGCCATCCTCAGTTCGAATACCGACACTCCGCTGGATCACGACACTGCACTCTGCGGCGAGGTAGGGCTCTCGGGTGAGCTGCGTCCTGTGAGCCGCATCGAGCAGCGCATAGCCGAAGCCCAGCGCCTGGGATTCAGCCGCATTCTCATCCCTGCCGCCAACCTGAAGGCAGTGAATCCCCACGACTATCAGATCCAGTTGGTGCCCTGCCGCAAGGTGGAGGATGCCTTCCGTGCGCTTTTCGGATAAGATTTTTTTAACCCTTAATGTTCGTACAACTCTGCGGCCTCGTCCACGGCAGCGAGGTCGCGCAGCAGATCGGCGTAGCGCTGTGCTACGTCGTGGGTGTGGCGTGCTCCTTTCTCTGCGGTGGCCAGACGGGGATTGCCGATGCCGGTGTCGTCGGAAACGAGGTTCCAGTGGCGCGGCAGCCAGGCGGTCTTCTGACGGAGCGAGGGCAGGGCGAAGGGGTGGCTGCTGCCGTCGCCGGCGAGGTCCATGCGCACGAGTTCAGGATGGTAGTGCAGCATGGCAGAGGTCTCCAGCTCATCGGCGTGGTCGCCGGGGTCGTCGAAGTATTCCTTGGCAGGCAGCACGGCATACCAGTCGCTGATGAGAATGAACATCGAGGGGTAGTCGACGAGGAGGTCGCGCACGAAGCCCTTCAGGGTGTTGCCTCCGTGGCCATTGACAATCAACAGCTTGCGGATGCCCTGATGGTAGAGCGATTCCACGATGTCGCAGAGGATGGCTTGCTGGGTGCGCTGGCGGTAGTGCAGGCAGAAGGGCAGTTCGCGCTGTCCTGGATTCTGGGCGCCCATCATCACGGGCGGCAACACCATCGCCTTCACGTCGTACTGCTCCAGTGCCAGGCGGGCAGCGTCCACTGCAACGTCGTGCGATAGGATACAGTCGGTCAGGTAGGGCAGGTGGCGGTTGTGCGGCTCCGTAGCGCCCCAGGGTAGGATGGCAATGTCATAGGTTGTTCCTTGTACCTCTCCAAATGTGCTTGCCGCGAGGTCAACGGCAATGTTTTGATTTGACAATTTCACGGATTTTACGATTTTACGATTTTACAATCATTTATATTTGACGATTTGACGATTATACGGATTTTACGATTTCACGATTTTACGATTTCACGATTTGACGATTATACGGATTTTACGATTTCACAAAGGTCATATTATAATCTCAATGAATGACCAGCACGAAGCCGCCGCGGGCACGGGTGTGGACGGTGGCGGGCAGGGCGACGTCGGATTGCAGCTGCCAGGCGCGGTCTTCGTCGGCATCGAGGAAGGCGTTGGAAACGAGGCGGTTGCCGACGATGGTGCGGAGGTTGCTGAGGTCGAGGTCACGAGGTTGCTCGGTGCCGTTGATGCCAGCTACGTACCAGGTCTTGCCGCTGCGACGGGCGATGATGGCGTGGTCGGCGGGATAGCCGCTGACGAGGCGTGTCTCGTCCCACACGGCGGGCAGCTGTCCCAGGAACTGCTGCACGGGCTGGGGCTGGGCGAGGAAGCTCTCAGGGCGGTCGGCCAGATGCTGCAGGCCGCTCTCATAGAGCACTGTCAAGGCCAGCTCGTGGGCGTGGGTGGTGTTGTGGGGATGCTGCGAGTCGCTGAAGGCGCAGGGCGTATAGTCCATGGGGCCTATGACGTTGCGGGTGAAGGGCAGCGTGGCGTTGTGGGCGGCAGCGCGGGCCGTGAAGGTGGGCACGTTGTTGTACCACTCGGCACCATAGACGCCCTCGGTGGAGAGCAGGTTGGGGTAGGTGCGCTGCCATCCGCGGGGAATGGGTGCGCCGTGGAAGTTGACGGTGAGGTGGTGGCGGGCCGCCGATTCGAGCAGGTCGATGCAATAGTCCATATTACGCTGGTCGTCGCCCGAGAAGAAGTCGATTTTCACGCCGGCCACCCCGATTTGCTCGCACCAGGCGAACTCGCGCTCGCGGTCTTCGGGTTTGTTGAGGCGGAACTTCGGACCTGGGGCGCCGTTGATCCAGCCTACGGAGGAATTGTACCAGATGAGGGGTTTGATATTCCGCTCGCGGGCGTAGGCGACGGCATCTTCTATGCTCTTGCCGTCCTTCATCTCGTCCCACTCGGCATCTATGAGCACGTAGGGGAGCTTCAAGGTGACTGCCATATCGACATATTTCTTGATGATATCGTAGTCGTTGGAGCCGTGGTTGTTAGCCCAATAGATCCATGAGACAACGCCGGGGTGAATCCAGCTGGTGTCGGTGAGCTGGCTGGGTTCGCTGACGTCTGTCACCAGGGTGGACTGCACCACATCGGCCAAAGTGCCGGTGATGGCCAGTCGCCAAGGGGTGTGCCACTCGCCGCTGATTGTCAGTTCATTTTGTTCGGGGCGCAAGCGATAGAGCTCAGGATCCTGATTGTTGAAGAGGGATGCTGCACTCTGTTGGCGCTCGATGTTGGCTTCGGTCAGAAGGACGAAAACGCCCTCGCGTGGCTGCATCAGAGCAGGGAATCCCCAGCGGTTGTGGTCGTTGCGTCGGTCGAAGAAGGGCCACTGTTCGGGTTCTTTGCCGGAGGTGGCGAGGGGATAGAAGTCTTCGTAGCCGTCTGTCCAGTGAAGGAACCAGCGACGGGTGCCTTCAGGTATGCGATACGTGGTCTGTTCCTCGGGCAGACGCTGGCTTTGGAGGTCGCGGAGCTCATAGCGGAACGCAAGGCCGTCGTCGTAGAGACGAACACGAATGGCCTGTGTCGGCGAGAGTGCTGCCACGTATTCATTGGCGCGGTTGGTGCAATGCAGGCGTTTGCCGATGAGCATGTGGTAGTCGGCTTCGATCTTGCCGGAGGATTGAAAGTCAAGTGCTCCGGAGGTGCCGTAGCCTACGACGGGAATATCCAAGACCTGCTGTCCCTGATAGCTGAGGCGGATGCCCTGTGCTTCTGTGGTGAGGGTCAGACGGCCGTTGGGTGACTTCATCTTGCGAGCTGCCAGCGGGGTCGTGGCCAGCAGCACCATGGAAAGGATAACGAAAAACTGCTTCATAATGGTATTTGTGTTTATTGTTAGGGATTGTTGTCGGAGAGGACGAGGCTGTCGGCCAGCTGGAGGGTGAACTTCGTGGCGCCCTCGCGGGTGAGGTGGTCGGGGTCGAAGAAATCGTCGTCGAGGTAGGCACTGTCGCGCTCAAAGTCCAGGACGCGGGCACCGCCCGTCTCGATGCAAAGCCGACGGGACTGGCCAATGAAGTCGCGCTGGCGGCTGGGGATGCCGTTGGAGTAGGCGCGATAAACGGGCGTGGCGACCAGCGTGAGCTGGAGCTGGTGGTCGCGGCAGTAGCTGGCGATGCAGAGGAGCAGCCGTTGGTTCTCCTGGGCTTGCTGCCAGTCGCTGCAGGTGTGGCGGCCAAGGACGCGTTCTACCTGAGTGGTGTTCCATTCTGCCTGATTCTTTTGGTCGAGGCTTTTTTCTGTATCCCAGCCGAGCGGGGTGCAGTCGGGATGCCGCTGCTGCCACCATTTCTCTATCTTGCCGCGTGCGCTCTGGAAGTGGAAGAGTTCGAGCCAGTAGCGGGGACGGTAGTAGGGTCCCAGGTGCATGTAGCGCCGGTAGTAGGCGCAGCGGAACCATTCGTCGGTCTGCTGCATGGGCAGGTCGAAGAGGTTGCTGTTGTCGAGTGTCAGAACGATATGTCGCAGGCGAGGGCAGCGGGGTGCATAGTGCTCCAGCAGCAGGAGGTCGAGATCCAGTGTCTGGGAGACATTGGCGAGATTGACGGCGCAGTCGGCCAGCAGCTCTGGGCGTATGCCGCTGTAAGCGTGGCTGTTGCCGAGAATGATGGTCTCGACGCTGTCTTCCATCTGCTCCATCGTCTGCCGCTTGATGCGGTAGCTGTTGGGGAGGCTGCGGACGTAGAGCTCTGCGGCGGCGGCAAGCAGCAGCAGGGGCAGCAGGAAAAAGACCCACCCCCGGCAGACCCACCCCCCTGCCCCTCCCTCAGAGGGAGGGGAGTAGTTACCTTGAAGGGAGGGGGGCCTCTGGGAAGAGGGATTTATGGGGTTGTTATTTGACATTTCGATATTTCGAGGTTTTATTAATCGTTAATGGTTCAGAATTGGAAATAGATGAACGCCTGTTCGTCGGCATGACAGAAGAGGAGCAGGGCGATGAGCACGTAGTAGATGGTCCAGCGGACGGCACGCAGGCGCAGGAGTCCGCAGGAAGGGAAGTCGAGGGCGTGGGCACGATGGCGCTGCAGCCACTCGATGAGCAGCAGGGCGGCGCTCCACAGCAGGGCCTGCTTACCCATCGTCAGGGAGGAGACGGCCGTGAGGGAAGAGAGGTGGGTGAGGCCACCGATGTAGTCGCTGAAGGCCGTGAGGTCAGGGGCGCGGAAGAGTATCCAGCCGAAGGCGACGAGGAGGAAGACCCACCCCGCCCTTCCTATGAGGGAGGGAGTGGTTACATTAGACTGCGCGTCCGCATGGTGTGCCAGATTTTTCACGACCTCGTTGCCTGGTGCCTGCCCTTCGAGGTCATTGCTCCCTCCCTTACAGGAAGGGCTGGGGGCGGGTCTGTTGATACTTCTTTCTATGCAGACCAGCAGCCCGTGGTAGAGTCCCCAGAGGACGAAGGTCCAGGCAGCACCGTGCCAGAGGCCGCTGAGGAGGAAGACGATGAGGATGTTGGCGTATTGCCGCTGATGGGAACAGCGGTTGCCGCCGAGGGGGATATAGACATAGTCGCGCAGCCAGGTCATCAGTGAGATGTGCCAGCGTCGCCAGAAGTCGGCGAGTGAGGTGGCGAAATAGGGGGTGCGGAAGTTCTGCATCAACCGTATGCCGAAGAGGCGGGCACAACCTACGGCGATGTCGGAATAGCCGGAGAAGTCGCCATAGATCTGAATGGTGAAGAGAAAGGCTCCCACCACGAGGGCGAGGGCGCTCTGTTCGCCTGGCGACTGCCAGATGATATCGACCGCCATGGCACACGTGTCGGCAACGAGCATCTTCTTGCAGAATCCCCAGAGCATCTGGCGCAGCCCATCGACAGCATCACCATAATTTAAGGTTCGCGTGCGCAGCATCTGCGGCAGCAGCTGGGTAGCCCGCTCGATGGGACCAGCCACGAGCTGGGGGAAGAAGGCGATGTAGGCGAAGAAGGCCAGGACATCGCGCGTGGCGCGGAGGTGGCGTCGGAAGACGTCGATGGTGTAGCTGAGGGCCTGGAAGGTATAGAAAGAGATGCCGACAGGAAGGATGAGGCGCAGCGTGGGCAGGTCGGCGTGGAAGCCAAGCAGGCCCATCAGGGCGGAGAAGTTGTCGGCGAAGAAGTCGTAGTACTTGAAAAGGGCGAGGATGCCGAGGTTCAGCACGATATTGGCGGCAGCCACAAGGCGGCGCCTGCCCTCATGTCCCTCGAAGCGCTCAATGACGAGGCCGCTGGCGAAGCTGGCTGCAGTGGTCAGGGCGATAAGTCCCAGGAAACGCCAGTCCCACCAGCCGTAGAAGACGTAGCTGGCCACCACAAGCAGGAGGTTCTGCCAGCGCTGGCTGCGATGCAGTGCCCAGTAGAGCGCGAAGACTGCAGGCAGGAAGAAGAGGAACTGGAGGGAGGTGAAGGACATTGAATTGAAAATTTAAAATTTAAAATTGAAAATTATAGGGGTTTAATGGGTTTAATGGGTTTAATGGGTTTAATGGGTTTAAGAATAAATCGTAAAATCGTGAATTCGTGAAATCGTCAAATACAGATGATTGTGAATTCGTCAAATAAAGAGATTAATCATTGATGGCTCCGCAGTGGGGGCACTGCCCTTTTTGCCGCAACTTGGCACCACAGCGGCCACAGAGGTAATGGGCGCGGACGTGGCGGAAGTAATGGATGAAAGCCAGGAGGACGTAGGTGAGACAGAAGATGCACCCGATGATGAAATGTGCCTGCGAGGCAAGGGTGAGGAGCAGATAGATGAAGGCACAGAGGCCAAGCAAGGTCAGCAGGTAAACCACCGCCTCTGCCAGGCGCAGGAGACTGAAAGCCGCATTGATGACAGCAATCGTCAGCAGCAGCAATGCCCAGACTCCGCACAGGAACACACAGAGGATCAGCGGCTGGGACAGCGGATTCAGCGTGGGGTGGAAGTAGAAATCCACCCACAGGTGGGGCGCGAACTGCTGGATATAGGCGTAGAGCGTGGTGTTCAGCGCGAGCGTGGAGGTGAGCAGGGTGGGGTAGGCGCTGGGGATGTCGCTGAAGTGAAGCAGCGAGATGTGGCGGCGGCGCAGCTGACGGATGGCAATGGCCACACAGGCCACAGTGATGAACAGGAAGAACCAGAGGAGGTGGCGGTTGGAGAAGATGCGTATGAACTGGCTGATGGGGTCGTCGGGCGAAGATGCCGTCAGCAAGTCGCTCTCATGAGTCCACCCCATAGTGCCCTGGTCGCGAGCCACCTTCACCCATACGCTGTCCACACAGTCCTCTGGAATGACGATGATGGCGGCAACGACGAGGCGGTCGTCGTGCATCACCCAGAGGCTGTCGCTGGTCTGAGCCACCCCTTGACACCAGTGCATAGGCCGGTCTTCCTGCAGCAGGAGGCTGTCGGCGTGGACAATGAAATTGTAGCCAACGCCGTAGGGACGCACGCTCTCATCCTCGTCGTAGGAAGCGGCGGAGTACTGCGAAGGTCTGCAAGCTGCAAGGAGCAAGAGCGGCAGAAGGAATGATAGGCGAAGGAGGCTGGAGCGCATAAGGCGTAGGGGTTAAAATTCTGGAGTGAAATGTGTGCCCGTCGGCGGCAGGACTTGCATCTCGCAACGTTTGCAGTCGAAGTGCAGAGGGAAGCGGCGACCGTCGGAGAGCCGAAGAGCGAGGGGGCCGCGCAGAGTGGGATGCTCTTGGAGACATTGACCCAGGGCGTGGCGAATACAATAGCGGCAGGTCATGAGAGGACCCACCCCCAGCTCCTCCTGTGAAGGAGAGGAGACCTCAGGATCGCGAGCAGGAGGCATGGCGCCCGCTTTTCCCACCTTGACGGGAGAGATGCCAGACGGGCTGGATTTAGCTATTTCTTTTGTAAGCTCTCTGCGCCACTCCGCAAGGGTCGAAGCAGGGATAAAGAAATCCGCAGAGAGGCGGAGGGTGATATCCGCTTCGGCGCAGACAAATGGGGTGTCGCCAAGACGGAGCAGCTGACGGCAGATGGCATCGGCTTGCGGAGTGCGGGCGAGCTCATGGGGGTATTCAAAGGTTCGCGAGACGCTGCGGCCGTTGTCAGTACAGGTGAGGGTGAGGCGGAAGCCCGAGGGTACATCCTCAAGAAGCCAGCAAACGGAGAGGCGGCGCTCGGCAGTGGGGCGCGCGAGCTGGTGCTCGAAGGCGGCGTCGAAATTACGGTAGAGGGGAGTGCCCTTGCGCAGGGACGAGAGTACGGACGGGTCGGCAGGGAAGAGATGTCCCTGCTGGTCGACACGATTGACGCGGAAGCCGACAAGACGGCGGTCGGAGTCAAAGAAACAGAGGCCGTCGCCATTGGCGAACGTCGCTGTGCCGGCAACAGAAAGCGCAGGTCGCACCTCCTTTATGGTTCCTACGGGCTCGCCAATGGATTTCGGCGTTGCGTGGCAGGCGAGGTCGCTGGTGCGGCCATGCAGGAAATAGGAGGTGAAACCTCGGTTGAAAGATTTCTGAGGATTGGGCGTGAAGGAGATGGTGCTCTTTCCGTAGGAGGCGCGGCAATAGTCGTCAGGGCGTCGGACAAAGAGGGCGTCGAGCTGTTGGCGGTAGTAGGCGGTGATGTTCTTCACATAGGCCACATCCTTCAACCGCCCCTCAATCTTCAGGCTGCTGACACCAGCATCCAGGAGGGCTTCAAGGTCGGCGGAGCGGTTCATATCTCGCAGCGAAAGGAGATGACGCTGCTTCTGGATGACGTGTCCGTCGGCATCGATAAGGTCAAAGGGCAGGCGGCAGAACTGAGCACACTCGCCACGATTGGCACTGCGGCCAAAGCAGTATTCCGAGGCATAGCAGCGACCGCTGTAGCTCACGCAGAGGGCGCCGTGAACGAAGACCTCCAGCGGCATCTCGGGCACTGCATCGTGGATGGCACGGATGTCGTCGAGCGAGAGTTCGCGGGCGAGGACGACCTGCTGGTAGCCTTCAGCGAGGCGCGAGCGGACATCGGCAACGGTGCGATTGTCCATCTGCGTGGAGGCGTGCAGAGGAAGTGGCGCAGACAGCTGGGAATTAAGGGAGATGAGCCTCGGGTCCTGGGTGATGAGGGCATCGGCGTGGATGGCGGAGAGCTCATCCATCAGTGCCTGAACCTCAGGGAGTTCGTCGTCACGCAGGAGGGTGTTGAGGGTGACGTAGATACGTACGCCAAAGAGGTGGGCATACTCCACGAGCCGGGCGATATCACTGATGCTGTTTCCTGCTGCCGCACGGGCGCCAAAGCGCGGCGCACCGATATACACGGCGTCCGCTCCGTGACGAATGGCTTCGAGACCACATTCGAGGTCGCGGGCAGGAGCAAGGAGTTCTATCGGACGGGGCATCGTGGTCGCTTAGTGGATAGAGGTGATGTCGTAGGGAGTCTCCTGATAGACGTAGTAGTTCAACCAGTTGGTGAAGAACAAGGTAGCATGAGCGCGCCAGGTGACGAGGGGACCCTGATCAGGATCGTCGTTGCGGTAATAGTGCTGCGGTTTCTGGATAGGAAGATTCTTGGCGAGGTCGCGCCGGTATTCGCTGTCGAGGGTGAGAGGCGAGTACTCGAGATGCCCTGTGATGAAGAATTCACGGCCTTCGCGAGCCATCACGATGCTGACTCCCGACTCTTCGGATTCAGCGATGATATGCAGTCCCTCAACGGCTTCTATATCCGCTTTATGAATCTCGGTGTGACGACTATGAGGCATCTGGAAGTAGTCGTCGAAACCTCGGAAGATGGGAAGCCGCAGGTCGGCAATCGTCTGTGCGAAGATGCCGAATTTCTTCTCCGGCAACGGATATTTGGGAACGCCGTAGTGATGGTACAATCCAGCCTGCGCAGCCCAACAGATGTAGAGGGTGGAGGTGACGTGGGTGCGTGCCCAATTGAAGATTTCCTGCATCTCGTCCCAATAGTTGACGTCTTCGAACTCCAGGTGTTCCACAGGAGCACCCGTGATAATCAGGCCGTCGAACTTCTGGTTGCGCAGCACCTCGAAATCGTGGTAGAATGCCTTCATGTGTTCCACGGGAGTATTCTTGGAGGTGTGGCTCTTGATCTTCATAAAGGTGAGCTCCAGCTGCAAGGGCGTATTCGAGAGCACGCGGATGAGGTCGGTCTCCGTAGTAATCTTTATGGGCATGAGGTTCAGCACCACGATACGCAGGGGACGAATATCCTGCGTCGTGGCGCGTGAAGTTCCCATGACGAAGATGTTCTCCTTCTTCAGGAGGTCTATCGCGGGTAGTCGGTCAGGGAGAGTGAGAGGCATGTTCTTGTTGAGACGTTAAACATTAAACCTTAATCTTCCAGGTTTACCAGATGGTGACGCGTTCGGCCTTAGGAACGAACATGGGGTCGGATTCAGTGATTCCGAAGGCCTCGTACCAAGCGTCGATGTGAGGCAGGGCACCATTGACGCGCCAGCGGCCGAGGGCATGTGGGTCGGACTTGGTGCGGTTGCGGATTTCCTCGTCGCGGATGTTTCCTGCCCAGACGCCGGCATAAGCGAGGAAGAAGCGCTGCTCGGGCGTGAAGCGGGAAGCGGATGTCTCCTCAGCTGAGGCTTCAGGAGCGGCTGCCTTTGCGTTCTGGAAAGCCTGGAAGGCTACCTGCAGACCTCCGTGGTCGGCCATATTCTCGCCAAGTGTCAGCTGGCCGTTGGCGAAGAGGCCAGGCAGCACCTCGATCTTATTGAAGAAGTCGCGCATCACGTGGGTGCGTTCCTCGAAGTTCTTGGTATCGTCGGCGGTCCACCACTGGCGCAGATTGCCGTCCTTGTCGAACTTGGCGCCCTGGTCGTCGAATCCGTGGGTCATCTCATGACCGATGACTACTCCGATGGCACCATAGTTGAAGGCGTCGTCGGCCTGCATATCGAAGAACGGCGGCTGCAGAATACCTGCGGGGAAGCAGATCTCGTTGGTGGTCGGGTTGTAATAGGCGTTCACCGTCTGGGGAGTCATATACCAGACCGTATTGTCCACGGGCTTGTTCAGCTTCTTATCGATCATGTCGTGGATGCCCCAGATGGCGGCAGCCTTGATGTTCTCCCAGTAGTTGCGGCCGATCTGGAGGTCAGAGTAGTCGCGCCACTTGTCGGGATATCCGACCTTGACGATGAAGGCATCGAGCTTCTCATGTGCCACTGCCTTCGTGGAGTCAGACATCCACTCCTGAGCATCGATGCGCTGGCCGAGGGCTACTTGCAGGTTGCGCACCAACTGCGTCATGCGTTCCTTGGCGGCAGCGGGGAAGTACTTCTCGACATACAGCTGACCTACAGCCTCGCCGAGTGCTCCTTCTGTGGAACTGACGGCACGCTTCCAGCGCGGACGGTCTTCCTGCTTGCCAGACATGACTGTTCCGAAGAAGGCAAAGTTCTGGGCACGCATCTCATCGTCGAGGAAGCTGGAGGCGGCATTGATGAGCTGCCAGCGGACATAATCCTTCAGGACGGCCAGATCGGTCTCTGCCCACAGTTTCTCCACGGTCTGGATGAATTCGGGCTGACCTACGCTGACTTCCTTCACTCCCTTGGCGCCATGGATACTGAAGTAGAAGCTCCAGTTGATACCTGGGAAGGCGACCTTCAGGGAATCGTAGGACATCTTATGATAGTTCTTTTCGTCGTCGCGGAGTTCTGTGCGGCTGCGGGAGGCCTTGGCGAGCTCTGTCTCGAAGGCAAGGACGGCGTCCACGCGAGCGGCAACAGCTGCCTCGTCGTTCTCCAGTTCGCAGTATTTGAACAGACCTGCCATATACTGCTTATAAGCCTCACGGATAGAGGCCGTGGCGGAGTCGGTGTCGAGGTAGTAGTCTTTCTGTCCCATGACCAGTCCCGACTGCCAGATCTGCACCAGGTTCATGGCGCTGTTCTTGATGTCGGCATCGATGTAGAAGCCGAAGAGTCCGTCGATGCCCTCAGCTTGCAGGCCGGAGTACAGGCGGAACAGCTCTTCCTTGTCGAAGCATTCCTGAATGCGCTGCAGATCCTCGCGGATGGGTTCTGTGTGTTGTGCATTGAGGCTTACAGAGTCCATAGCGCTGTTGTACATCTGGGCAATCTTGTCTGCGATGCTGCCAGGCTCGTTCTGCTGGGCTGCAGTGCTCTCAATGAGCTCACGCAGCTGGACTCTGTTGTTTTCTGCCAGCTGGTCGAAACTGCCGAAACGGGCATATTCAGGGGTGAGGGGATGGCTGTCGGTCCAGCCGCCAGTGGCGAAACGGTAGAAGTCTGTGCCAGGAGCAGCGGTGGTGTCGAGGTTGGCGAGGTCGATGCCTGTGGTGAGAGCGGCTTGTCGTCCTCCGCAAGCAGTGAGGAGGGAGAGTGCCATAAATGGAAGAATGTTTTTGATTTTCATACTATTATTGTTTTAACGATTTGATTTATACGCTATAATGGGAGTTCAGAGAGGGCCTCGGAAGCTTCGAGCCAGTCGGCTTCGGTGGTTTCGAGTTTCGCTTTCAGGCGGGCGTGGCGCTCGTAGAGAGAGGTGTCTGCGGCTCCTTCGGGCGTGGACATCCGGTCCTCGAGCAGGTGGATGGCGGCTTCGATTTCAGCAATCTCGGCTTCGGCTTCAGCCACCGCACGCTCCAGCTTCTTGCGCTGACGGGCTATCGCCTTGCGTTCTTCGTAGGAAGACCCTCCCCCCGCCTTAGACTGGGCGTCCGCATGGTGTGTTAGATTATTACCGACCTCGTTTCTCTGCACATGCTTTTCAGAGGGAGTGGAGGGGGTGGGTCTGGTGGATGCTTCTTCTGCCTGTTGGCTACGTATCCAGTCGTAGATGCCGCCGAGGTGTTCGCGAACGCGACCGCCACCAAAGGCGTAAACCTTCTGTACCAGCCCGTCGAGGAATTCGCGGTCGTGGCTGACGACAATGACGGTTCCGTCGAAGGCGGCAATGGCTTCCTTCAACACATCCTTAGAGCGGAGGTCGAGGTGGTTGGTGGGTTCGTCGAGAATGAGGAAATTCACGGGCTCCAGCAACAGCTTGATCATCGCCAGGCGCGAGCGCTCGCCGCCCGAAAGTACCTTGACTTTCTTGTCTGAGGCCTCTCCTCCAAACATGAACGCCCCAAGGATATCGCGGATGCGGGTGCGGATGTCGCCACGGGCTACGCGGTCGATGGTGTCGAAGACCGTTAGTTCAGGATCCAGCAGCTGTGCCTGGTTCTGTGCGAAATAGCCAATCTTCGCGTTGTGTCCCACCTTCAGGCTTCCTTCGAAGGGAATCTCGTTCAGGATGCACTTGACGAGGGTGGATTTTCCCTCGCCGTTGCGCCCTACGAAAGCCACCTTCTCGCCACGACGAATGGTGAGGTTCACGTGAGCGATGACTTCGTGGTCATAGGCCTTGCGGAGTTCCTCGACGATGAGCGGGAAGTCTCCGCTGCGCTCGCAAGGAGGAAACTTCAGGTGGAGAGAGCTGTTGTCGACATCATCTACTTCGATGGGAATGATGCGGTTGAGCTGTTTGATGCGCTCCTGCACCTGCACGGCCTTCGTCGGCTTGTAGCGGAAGCGTTCGATAAAGTCCTTCAGGTCGGCGATTTCCTTTTGCTGGTTCTCATACGCCCTGAGCTGTTGCTCGCGACGCTCGGCCCTAAGCCGCACATATTCATCGTATTTGACCTTGTAGTCCCATATCCTGCCACACGTGATTTCTATGGTGCGCGTGGTGACATTATTCATAAACGCGCGGTCGTGGGATACCAGCACCAGAGCGCCGGCACGCTGCTGCAGATACTGCTCCAGCCATTGAATACTCTGAATGTCGAGGTGGTTGGTGGGCTCGTCGAGCAGCAGCACATCGGGCTGTCTGAGCAGCAGCTTCGCCAGTTCGATACGCATGCGCCATCCGCCGCTCAGCTCACGGGTGGGGCGCTGGAACTCCCAACGCTCAAAGCCCAATCCGAGTAGCGTGCGTTCCACCTCTGCGTGGAAGTTCATGCCTCCCATCAGCTGGAAGTGTTCTTCAGCGTGGGTATAGCGTTCCACGAGCTGCATGTAATCATCACTCTCGTAGTCCGTTCGCTCGCTCATCTCCTGCTGCATCCGTTCGATGTCGGCCTGGAGTTCGCGGATATGGTCGAAGGCGAGCAGCGTCTCTTCCATCACCGTCCGTTCGTCGGCCAGCTGCATCACCTGCGGCAGGTAGCCGACCGTGGTGCCTCGTGGAGAACTGATGCCTCCAGAGGTGGGAGCCTGCTGTCCTGCAATGATTTTCATCAGGGTGGACTTGCCAGCCCCGTTCTTGCCTGTGAGGGCGATGCGGTCGCGGTCATTGATGACGAAGCTGACATCGTTGAAGAGCGGACGGGCGCTGAATTCTATGCTGAGGTGTTCGACGGATATCATGATGAATACGAATGCCTGAGGAGCTTTTTATACGAATGCCTGTCGGGCTTTCTTGAGGAGGTCTGAGGCAAAGATGAAGTCGGTGAGAGACTGGTTCTCAGACGTGGCCACCTGTGTCTTGTCGCCTCGCCACTCCAGGTGGCCTTCCTTGATGAAGATGATGCTGTCGCCGATGCCCATTACAGAGTTCATGTCGTGGGTGTTGATGATGGTGGTCATCTGATATTCCACGGTGATGTCATGGATGAGTGCATCGATGACGAGCGATGTCTTGGGGTCGAGTCCACTATTAGGCTCGTCGCAGAACAAGTATTTAGGATTCAGCGCAATGGCTCGTGCTATGGCCACGCGCTTCTGCATGCCTCCTGAGATTTCTCCTGGGTATTTCTTCTGGGCGTCGATAAGATTCACGCGGTCCAGACACTGCTGTGCTCTCTTCTCCCTTTCTCTCAGGGTCATATTTGAGAACATGTCGAGCGGGAACATCACATTTTCCAGCACACTCATCGAGTCGAAGAGGGCTGCTGACTGGAAGATCATGCCCATCTCGCGGCGCAGCAGGGCTTTTTCCTTCTTTTTCATCGCCACAAAGTCGCGGCCGTCGTACAAGATCTTGCCTTCCGTGGGCGTGAGGAGTCCTACGATGCACTTCATCAGCACCGTCTTGCCGGAGCCCGACTGCCCGATGATGAGGTTTGTCTGCCCATTATCGAAGCGGGCGCTGATATCTTTCAGCACTTCTCTTTCCTCGAAGGATTTCTTGATGGATTGGATTTCTATCATAGTGCGTGCAGAGATTTCATGAGAGGAGTTTGGTGAGGAAGATGTCGGCGAAGAGAATGAGCATTGAGCAGTGAACGACGCTGTCCGTAGAGGCTTTGCCCACCTCGACCGAACCGCCCTCCACCGTGTAGCCGTAGAACGAGGAGACCGAGGCAATGATGAAGGCGAAGAAGAACGACTTGATAATGGACATCCACACAAACCACTGGTTGAAAGAGTGTTGCAGTCCATAGGTGAGGTCCTCGGGAGTCAGGATCCCAGCGAAACTGATGGCGTAGGCTCCGCCGAATCCTGCAGCCATGGAGAAGGTGACGAGCACGGGAATCATCGTCAGCAAGCCCATGATTTTCGGCAGGATAAGGAACGAGGCAGAGTTGACGCCCATGATTTCCAGCGCGTCGATCTGCTGCGTAACGCGCATGGTTCCCAGTTCCGAGGCGATGTTGCTGCCCACCTTGCCGGCAAGAATCAGACACATGATACTGCTCGAGAATTCCAGGAGCAGGATTTCGCGGGTCGTGTAGCCGGTGGTGAAGCGCGGCATCCAGGGGCTCTGGATATTCACCTTCATCTGGATACAGATGACGGCGCCGATGAAGAAGGAAATCATCAGCACGATGCCTATACTGTCAACGCCCAGTTGCTGCATTTCCTTAATATATTGTTTAAGGTACATTCGCAGACGTTCTGGCCGGCTGAAAACCTTGGCCATAAGTTGGAGGTATCGGCCGAAAGTGGCGAGGGGTTTAAAGATACTTGTCATAGTCAAAAAATACCTGCAGGAGAGTACTCCCGAAGGGCTAATTGTGCGTATTTGGCTGCAAAAGTACTGAAAAAAGACTAAAAGAAGGGTGCTAACGAGCAGTTTTTTTGCCGAAAGTGGCTTAAAGTAACAAGTTTTATGTAATTTTGCGCACTCAAATCGTAATGATGGCAGAACAGAACGCTCAAATAGTCCCCTGGAAGCTCCCTTCCGACGACCCGCGGAGCACGCGCTGGAAGGCCCCTCATCAGGCCGACCGCTTGTGTGCCGAGAACTTAAAGAAGATCTACGGCAAACGCACCGTGGCCGATGACGTGAATTTCTATGTCGACCGAGGTGAGATCGTGGGATTGCTGGGGCCCAATGGTGCCGGCAAGACGACATCGTTCTACATGACCACGGGACTGGTGATTCCCAACGAGGGTCGTGTGTTCATCGGTGAGGAAGAGGTCACCGACCTGCCCGTGTACAAGCGTGCTAACAAGGGCATCGGCTATCTGGCTCAGGAGGCAAGTGTCTTCCGCAAGATGTCGGTAGAGGACAATATCGCCAGTGTGCTGGAGCTGCGCACCGACTGTTCGGAGCAGTACAAGCGCGAGAAGCTGGAGAGCCTGATTGCTGAGTTCCGCCTGCAGAAAGTGCGCCGAAACCTGGGCGACAGGCTCAGTGGAGGCGAACGCCGACGCACCGAGATTGCCCGCTGTCTGGCTATCGACCCGGCATTCGTGATGCTGGATGAGCCCTTTGCCGGCGTAGATCCCATCGCCGTGGAGGATATCCAGCTCATCGTCTGGAAGTTGAAGCAGATGAACATCGGCGTACTCATCACCGACCACAATGTGGAGGAGACGCTCTGCATCACCGACCGCGCCTACATGCTCTTCGAGGGGCGCATCCTCTTCAAGGGAGAGCCCCAGGAGCTGGCAGCGAACCCCATCGTCCGCGAGAAGTACCTGACCAACAGCTTCGAGCTGCGCATGAAGGACTTCGAGGCGATAGAGCGCGAGCGCGAGGAAGACAAGATGTCCGGCTGACGCCGACAGGCCGCTCCGCCAAAGACGTCCCGTCGATCTGGCAAAGATGTCCAGCCGATTTGCCAAAGACGTCCTGTCGCTACGGCCGAGACATATATACGTAAGGCGCTCACGTATATACGTAAAGGCGCTGACATATATACATAAAGCCGCCGACGTCCATACGTCTCCCAGACGGCAAGATAACATAGAACAAAAAACAACAATTACAAAGAATAAATTGAATGGAAATCAAATTTGAAAAGACAAGTACGGTGGCAGCTGAGCTGACCATCGAGATGGAAAAAGCAGATTATCAGGAACGCGTCGAGAAGGCGCTGAAGAACTACCGCAAGAAGGCCGCTATGCCTGGATTCCGCCCAGGTCAGGTGCCCATGAGCCTTCTGAAGAAGCGTTTCGGTGGTGAGGTTACTGCCGAGGAAGTGCAGAAACTGCTCTCAGAGAAACTCTATGGTTATCTCCGCGAGGAGAAAATCGATATGCTCGGCGATCCCCTCGCCAGCGAGAAACAGCAGGCTATTGACTTCGAGGCCGAGAAGCTGGTGTTCATCTTCGATATTGCCCTCGCTCCGCAGTTCGACGCCAAGCTGACCGCCAAGGATAAGATTCCCTACTACACCATTGAGATCACCGACGAGATGGTCGACAGCCAGGTGAAGGCCTACACTCAGCGTGGCGGTCACTACGATAAGGTCGACACGTTCCAGGAAGGCGACATGACCAAGGGACATATTGCCCAGCTCGACGAACAGGGCAACATCCTCGAAGGTGGTATTCAGAAGGAGGACGCCGTCATCCTTCCCGGTTACTTCAAGAACGACGACCAGAAGAAGAAGTTCGATGGCGTTCAGGCAAATACGGTGCTCACCTTCAACCCCGCCCAGGCTTATGAAAACAGCGCTATCGAGCTGTCCACTCTTCTGGGTATCACCAAGGAAGAGGCCGAGAACGTTCGTGGCGACTTCAGCTACCAGATCACGGAGATTACCCGTTGGATGCCTGCCGAACTGAATCAGGAGTTCTTCGACAGCGTGTTTGGCGAAGGTGCCGTGAAGAGTGAGGAGGAATTCCGCGCTCGCGTGAAGGAACAGCTGCAGGAGCAGTTCGCTGAGGACAGCGAGTTCCGCTTCCTCATCGACGTGCGTGAGTACCTGGAGAAGCGCATCGGCGACCTCGAATGGCCCGACGAGCTGCTCAAGCGCATCATGCGTGCCAACAATCCCGATAAGGAAGAGAGCTATGTCGAAGAGAACTATGCAGGCAGCATCAAGGAGCTCCTGTGGCACCTCATCAAGGAACAGCTGGCCGACCAGACCGGCATCAAGGTCGAGCAGGCCGATGTGCTGGAGACGGCTAAGGCACAGACCCGCGCTCAGTTCGCACAATACGGCATGGGCAATGTTCCCGATGAACTCATCACCAAGTACGCTGCTGAGCAGATGCAGAAGAAAGAGCAGGCCGAGGCACTGGTGGCCCGCACCGTAGAGCACAAGCTCCGCGAGGCCCTGAAGCCGATAGTGAAGCTGCAGCAGAAGACGGTCTCTATGGAAGCATTCAATAAACTTTTTGAGAAGAAATGAGAAGATCAGACTTTTATAAATTCGCCACTGGGCACCTGGGAATGAACGGCCAGGTGCTCGATGACGTGATGAAGGTTCAGGACAACTACCTGAATCCCTACATCCTGGAGGAACGTCAGCTGAACGTCACTCAGATGGACGTCTTCTCCCGCCTGATGATGGACCGCATCATCTTCCTCGGCACCGAAGTCAACGACTATACGGCCAACACCCTTCAGGCCCAGTTGCTGTACCTCGACAGCTCCGATCCAGGCAAGGATATCAGTATCTATATCAACTCCCCTGGCGGCAGCGTGTATGCAGGTCTGGGAATCTACGACACCATGCAGTTCGTGAACTGTGACGTGCAGACCATCTGCACGGGTATGGCCGCCTCGATGGCTGCCGTATTGCTCGTGTCGGGTAAGGAGGGCAAGCGCAGCGCTCTGCCCCACAGCCGCGTGATGATTCACCAGCCGCTGGGTGGTGTCTCTGGTCAGGCCTCGGATATCGAGATCGAAGCCCGCGAGATACAGAAGCTGAAGAAGGAACTCTATCAGATCATCTCTGACCACAGCCACACCGATTTCGACAAAGTGTGGGCAGACAGCGACCGCAACTACTGGATGACGGCCGAGGAAGCCAAGGCTTACGGGATGATTGACAACGTACTGCAGCGCAAAGCGTAACCTCGCGCGCGTGCGTACCTTAATATTATAATTAAGGCGTTTTATGGCAAAAAGTTTACAACGCTGCTCTTTCTGTGGACGAACAGACAGAGAGGCCCGACTGCTGATAACAGGTGAGTCGGGCTGCATCTGTGATGCTTGCGCCATTCAGGCATACGAAGTAGTGCAGCAGAACCTGGAGAGCCTCAATGGGAACAGGAAATCCCAAGGGAAGTTCTCTGCCCTGAAGTTGGAAGCGTTGCCTCGTCCGTCAGAAATCAAGGCCTACCTCGACCAGTATGTCGTTGGGCAGGACGATGCCAAGCGCTATCTCTCTGTGGCTGTCTATAACCACTACAAGCGCTTGCTTCAGCCCTTCACCGACGACGGTGTGGAGATCGAGAAGAGCAATATCGTGATGGTCGGTCCCACAGGTACAGGAAAGACCCTGATGGCCCGCACGATTGCGAAACTACTGAAGGTGCCCTTCTCGATAGTGGATGCCACGGTCTTCACGGAAGCCGGCTACGTCGGCGAAGATGTCGAGAGTATCCTGACACGACTGCTGCAGGTGGCCGACTTCGATGTGGAACAGGCCGAGCGCGGCATCGTCTTCATCGACGAGATCGATAAGATTGCCCGCAAGAGTGATAATCCCAGCATCACCCGCGACGTTTCAGGAGAGGGTGTGCAGCAGGGCTTGCTGAAACTGCTTGAAGGCACCGTCGTCAATGTGCCTCCTAAGGGCGGACGTAAGCATCCTGACCAGGACTATGTGCATGTGGACACGCGCAACATCCTCTTTATCTGTGGCGGCGCCTTCGACGGCATCGAACGCAAGATTGCACAGCGCCTGAACACCCACGTGGTCGGTTACTCTTCAGTTCAGAACGTGGCACAGATCGACCGCAATGACTTGCTGCGGTACATTCAGCCCCAGGACCTGAAGTCTTTCGGATTGATACCCGAAATCATCGGCCGTCTGCCGGTGCTCACACATCTGGACCAGCTCGACCGCGCAACGCTCCGCAGTATTCTCACCGAGCCCAAGAATTCCCTGATCCGTCAGCAGCAGAAGCTCTTCAAGATGGATGGCATCGACCTGCAGTTCGATGATGATGCCCTGGAGTATATGGTCGATAAGGCCGTGGAGTTTAAACTGGGTGCCCGTGGGCTTCGCAGCATCGTGGAGGCCATAATGATTTCTCCTCAGTATGAGCTCCCGTCGTCGGGCCAAAAGGAGTTCCGCGTGACCCGCGAATTTGCCCGTCAGCAATTAGAGAAGTCCACGGTGGTCTTCCAATAGGAAATTACGTCAAACCTCCCCCCTCGCAGGGGGCAAAATACAAGCTGAAGCGCTTTCTATCTCAAAAAATGAGGTTGGAAAGCGCTTTTTCTATAAAAAACTATGGAAAAAAGTTGTATCGTTGGTGTTTTTTTGTATAACTTTGTAACGCACTTTAACGAGAACGCATGAAATCGAACGCAGACCTTACCTCTCAACTGAAGCATTATTTTGGCTTCGACACCTTCAAAGGTGACCAGGAAGCCATTATCCGAAACTTGCTCCAAGGGCGGGACACTTTTGTCTTGATGCCTACGGGCGGGGGTAAATCCCTATGCTATCAGTTGCCGGCTTTGTTGATGGATGGAACGGCCATCGTCATTTCACCGCTCATCGCATTAATGAAGAACCAGGTGGATGCCATCCGTCAGGTCAGTGCTGACGATGGAATCGCTCATTTCATGAATTCCTCGTTGAACCGTTCGGCCCTGGATCAGGTGAAGAGCGACGTGCTCGCAGGGCGTACGAAGCTGCTGTATGTGGCTCCCGAGTCCTTGACAAAAGACGAGAACATCGACTTTCTCAAGCAGGTGAAGATCTCGTTCTACGCCGTCGATGAAGCGCACTGTATCTCGGAATGGGGGCATGATTTCCGCCCTGAGTACCGCCGTATTCGTCCCATTGTCAATGAGATAGGTATCGCACCAGTCATAGCCCTCACGGCTACGGCTACAGATAAGGTGCGCGATGATATCAAGAAGAATCTCGGAATGCCGAATGCCGATGAGTTCTGCAGCTCATTCAACCGCCCCAACCTCTACTATGAGGTCCGTCCGAAGACCAAGGATGTCAACAAGGACATCGTGAAGTTCATCAAGCAGAATCCAGGCAAGAGCGGCATTATCTATTGCCTCTCGCGCAAGAAGGTAGAGGAACTGGCAGAGGTCCTGCGGGCCAACGATATTGATGCCCGCGCCTATCATGCAGGTATGGATACTCCCACCCGCACGATGACGCAGGACGACTTCGTGATGGACCGCATCAGCGTCATCGTAGCCACCATTGCTTTCGGTATGGGTATCGATAAGCCGGATGTCCGCTTTGTCATTCACTACGATATTCCGAAGAGTCTCGAAGGTTATTACCAGGAGACCGGCCGTGCCGGACGTGATGGCGGCGAAGGAAAATGTATTACTTTCTATACCTACCGCGACCTCGTGAAGCTGGAAAAGTTCATGGAGGGCAAGCCGGTAGCGGAACAGGATATCGGTCGCCAGCTCCTGCAGGAAACCGCTTCATATGCAGAGACTTCCGTTTGTCGGCGCCGTGTGCTGCTCCATTACTTCGGTGAGGAATATACCGAGGATAACTGCCACAACTGCGACAACTGCCTGCACCCGAAGGCACTGATCGAGGCCAAGGAAGACCTGAAGCTGGTGCTCGAGGTCATTCGCGACATCAAGGAGAACTTCAAGGTGCCTCACGTTCTGAATGTCCTGACCGGCAATCCCACGGAAGAGGTCATTGCCCACAAGCACGACGATCTCGAATGCTTTGGCTGCGGCGACCAGAAGGATTCGCGCTACTGGAATACCGTTCTGCGTCAGGCACTGCTCAACGGCTTCATTTATAAGGAAGTAGAGAATTACGGTCTGCTGAAGCTGACCGACGAGGGACGGGCCTTCATCAAGAAGCCGCAGTCCTTCATGATCTCTCTGGACAACGACTTCGAAAGCGATTATGTGGACACCGATGTCGCCGGAACTGCCGCTTTGGACGAAGAGCTGCTGGCGATGCTCAAGAGCTTGCGCAAGCGCGTATCCGAAGAAAAGAACATCCCGCCTTATGTTATCTTCCAGGATCAGAGCCTCGACGCTATGGCCACCGTTTATCCCGTGACCATCGAGGAGCTGAAGAATATTCCTGGGGTAGGAGAGGGTAAGGCCAAGCGCTACGGCAAGGAGTTCTGTGAACTCATCATGCGCCACTGCGAGGAGAACGAGATCGAGCGGCCGGAAGACATGCGGGTGCGCACGGTCATCAACAAGAGTAAGAACAAGGTTGCCATCATTCAGAGCATCGACCGCAAGGTGGACCTCGAGGTGCTGGCGAAGAGCAAAGGCCTGGACTTCGACGAATTCCTGGATGAACTGGATGCCATCGTCGACAGCGGCACGAAACTTGATATCAACTACTATCTGAACCAGATTATGGATCAGGATCAGATTGATGATATCTTCGAATACTTCCGCGAGAGCGAAACCGATGATATTGATGATGCGCTCGATGAATTGGAGGACGATTACACCGAAGAGCAGATACGACTCGTCCGCATCAAGTTCATCAGCGAATTGGGCAATTAAAATTGCACTTTTTTCCCCGTCATAGTTCGTCAAAAACCTATTTAGGGCACGGAATCCGCGAGATTTCGTGCCTTTAACAAAATATCACCCTTCTCTTTTGGTCGTCTCGCAGAAATTCCGTACTTTTGCGCGCAATAAAACAAAATCTTACTTATATGGCAGACTTTATTGCAGATCGCATTGTTATGGACGGACTCACATTCGATGATGTCCTCCTCGTTCCCGCTTACTCCGAGGTGCTTCCCCGCACCGTGGATCTCACCACTCGTTTCTCACGCCACATAGAGCTGAAAGTGCCTTTCGTCACTGCAGCTATGGATACCGTGACCGAAGCCACGATGGCAATAGCCATCGCCCGTGAAGGTGGCATCGGCGTCATCCATAAGAATATGTCGATAGAGGAACAAGCCCGTCAGGTGGCTATTGTCAAACGAGCCGAGAATGGTATGATCTACCATCCTGTCACCATCCTGAGCGACGCTACGGTGGCCGATGCACTGGACCTCATGGCAGAGTATCATATCGGTGGTATTCCCGTGGTTGATAAGGAAAACCGGTTGGTGGGTATTGTCACGAACCGCGACCTCCGCTTCGAGCGCAACATTGGCCGACCCATCGACGAAGTGATGACCAAGGAGAATCTGGTCACCACCCACCAGCAGACCGACCTCTTCGCCGCTTCGCAGATCCTGCAGGAGAATAAGATCGAGAAGCTTCCTGTTGTGGATGACGAGAACCACCTCATAGGTCTCATCACCTATAAAGATATCACAAAGGCCAAGGATAAGCCCATGGCGTGCAAGGATGAGAAAGGTCGTCTGCGCGTAGCTGCCGGCGTTGGCGTGACGGTCGATACGTTGGAACGCATCACAGCCCTCGTGGAGGCTGGTGCAGATGCCATCGTCATCGACACCGCCCACGGTCATTCCAAGGGCGTTATCGACAAGTTGAAGGAGGCGAAGAAAGCTTTCCCGAATATCGATATCGTGGTCGGAAATGTGGCAACGGGCGAAGCCGCTCTGGCACTCGTTGAGGCTGGCGCTGACGGCATTAAGGTGGGCATTGGTCCCGGTAGTATCTGCACCACACGTGTGGTGGCAGGTGTCGGCGTTCCTCAGCTCTCTGCCGTCTATGACGTGGCAAAGGCCCTCGAAGGAACAGGTGTTCCCCTTATTGCTGATGGCGGTCTCCGCTACTCGGGTGATGTCGTGAAGGCAATCGCCGCTGGCGGCTACTGCGTGATGGTCGGCTCTCTGGTGGCTGGCACCGAGGAGTCTCCTGGCGACACGATAATCTTCAATGGTCGTAAGTTCAAGAGCTATCGTGGTATGGGTTCGCTCGAGGCCATGGAGAATGGCAGCAAGGACCGCTACTTCCAGGCTTGTGAGAAGGACGTGAAGAAGCTCGTTCCCGAAGGCATCGCCGGACGTGTACCCTACAAGGGCACCGTTCAGGAAGTCATCTATCAGCTTATCGGAGGCCTGCGCTCAGGTATGGGATATTGTGGTGCCGGCACCATCGAGGCACTGCATCATGCCAAGTTCGTGCGCATCACGAATGCCGGTGTGCTCGAGAGCCATCCCCACGATATCACGATAACCAGCGAGGCTCCCAACTATAGCCGTCCGCAATAAGCTGGAGAATTGAAACACAGAACATTGAATACTGAAAGAATGAATGTGATGAGACGAAATTATTATCTTTTCTCTTTCCTCTTTTCGCTCTTGTCTCTGTCGACATTTGCCCAGGAGAATGATCCTATTGTGATGCGAATCAACGGCAAGGATGTGCCGCGTTCGGAGTTCGAATATCACTTCAATAAGAACAATACCGATGAGGTCATCGACCGCAAGTCGGTGGATGAGTACGTTGAGCTCTTCATCAACTATAAGCTGAAGGTGGAGGCCGCCCTCGATGCAAAACTCGACACGCTGTCCAGCTATCAGCAGGAATTCCGCAGTTATCGCGACCAGCAGATCCGTCCGCTGATGGTGACTCCCGAGGCCGAGGAAGCAGAAGTACGTGCGTACTACGAAAACATGCTCTCCCAGCTCGAAGGCAAGCAGCTCATTCAGCCCGCACATATCTTTGTGCGCGTTCCCCAGCAGTCGTCTGCCGACCAGCAGGCTGCCGCCAAAGCCCGCATAGACAGCATCTATTCTGTCATCATGGGCGGACAGGACTTCGCCGAAGTGGCTGCCCGCGCTTCCGAGGACCCGAGCACAGCACAGCGCGGCGGTGTCATCGGATGGATAGGTCCTCATCAGTTGTTGAAAGAAATTGAGGACGCAGCCTACGCTTTGCAGGTGGGCGAGATAGGTCAGCCGTTGCAGTCAACGGTGGGTTGGCACATCCTTAAGCTTATGGACCAGAAGCCCTTGGAGCCCTACGACACGTTGGCTCCTCGTATTCGCACTTTCCTCGAGGCACGGGGCATGCGTGACCGAATTGCTGATACTATGGTCGACAGTCTGGCGAAGGCCAGCGGCGGAGAGAAGACCGTACAACAGGTTCTCGATGAACAGGCAGAGCATTTTGCCGCACAGGACGCAGAACTGAAGTACCTCATTCAGGAATACCACGACGGCCTGCTGCTCTATGAGATCTGCCAGCGTCAGGTTTGGGAACCTGCAGCCAAGGATACCGCGGCCCTAGAGAGCTATTTCAAGAAGAACAAGAAGGCCTATGCCTTCGATAAGCCCCACTATACGGGCGCCCTCCTTCAGGCACAGTCTCCCGCCCTGTTGAAGCAGGTGCAGAAAGCCCTGAAGAAGCAGAAGGACGAGAGCCGCTGGGCCGACCTTGTGAAGACACAGTTCAACAAGGATTCCGTGCAGGTGCGCTTCGAGCGCAGGATGTTCACGCAGGGCGACAATGCCCTCGTTGACTCCCTGGTCTTCAAGGTCCGTCAGGGAAAGACCAAGCTGAATCCCCGCTATCCTGCCGTTGGCGTGCAGGGCCGTATGCTCAAGAAAGGCCCCTCCTATTGGTATGATGTCAGCAGCCAGGTGGTTGCCGACTACCAGGCACTCAAGGAACAGGAGTTTGTCGAAGAACTGCGTAGGCGCTATAAAGTAGAAGTGTTCAAGGACGCTATTGCCACCGTAAACAATCATTAAATGAAATCCCTAAGTATCAGAAGAATACTCCTGGCTGTGCTCCTCACCCTGGGGACGCAGTTATCCTCCTTCGCCCAGCTGAACAGCACCATTGATGAAGTCGTTTGGGTGGTAGGTGATGAGGCTATATTCCGCAGCGAAGTGGAGAAGATGCGCCAGCAGATGCAGCGCGTCAGCGGTAATCCCTATTGCACCATCCCCGAGAATCTTGCCTTGCAGAAACTCTTCCTCCATCAGGCGAAGATCGACTCTATTGAAGTGCCTTCGGAAACCGTGAACCGCTATGTCGAGATGTACATCAACGACTGGATTCAGACCGCAGGTTCCAAGGAGAAGCTCGAAGAGTACCGTGGGCAGACGTTGTCCCAGATTCGCGAAGAGACCTTCGATATGGTGCGCGACAACCAGGTGATGAACGAGGTGCGCAAGTCCCTGACGAAGGATATCAAGGTGACGCCCGCTGAGGTGCGCCATTTCTTCAAGGACATTCCTGAAGACTCCCTGCCCCTGATTCCCACACAGGTGGAAGTGGAGCTGGTCACCGAGCATCCGAAGGTGCGCCAGGAAGAGGTAGACCGCATCAAGGGTCTGCTGCGCGAATACACCGAGCGTATAAACTCCGGCGAATCCTCGTTCTCAATGCTGGCCCGCCTCTACAGCGACGACACCGAGTCTGCCAAGCAGGGCGGCGAAATGGACTATATGAGCAAGATGGAGCTGGACCCCGCCTTCGCGAATGTGGCCTGGAGCCTCACGGATCCGAAGAGGGTCTCGAAGATTGTAGAGTCGCAGTTCGGCTACCATATCATTCAACTCGTCGACAAGCGTGGCGATAAGCTGAAGCTGCGCCACATCCTCAAGCGCGTTCACGTGGATGATAACGATGTGGAAGCCGGCCTGTTACGTTTGGATTCCATCATGACGGATGTTCGGGCAGGAAAGTTCACCTTCGAGGATGCCGCCAGCGCCCTTTCTGACGATAAGGACTCCCGCAACAACCGCGGCCTGATGTTCAACGTCACCCAGGACCCGGCCACCGGCGAACGCATGCGTACCTCCCGTTTCAAGATGGCGGACCTTCCCTCAGAGATTGCCCGCGTCGTCGAGACCTTGGAAGTAGGCGAGATCTCCAAGCCCTTCAAGATGTTGGATAGGGCAGGGAAGACCCAGTGTGCGGTCATCAAGCTCAAGAGCCGCATCCCCGCTCACACCGCCACCATCACCGAGGACTTCCAGGTGCTCCGCCAGATTGTTCACGACCGACGTGCCGAGGAGTTCATCGACAAATGGATACGCGAGAAACAGCGCACCACCTATGTTCGCATTCATCCCGACTGGCAGAACTGCGAGTTCCAGTATCCCGGATGGATTAAGGAGTAATCCCGCCAGAACACCGAAAGCTTGGCATTGAGACATTCAGATCATAGCAAGAACCCTGCACGGGGAGAGGCATCACGCAGATTGCGCCGTGCCTCGCTTTATCTGTGTGGTATGCTGTTCCTGCTTCAGGCCACGCTTTTCGCCTTTCCTCCTGCCCAGAAGAAGGGCACACAGCCCCGAAAGAAAGGCACCCTCATCCATCTGCTGCACTCCGATGAACTCTACTACAACCAGCGCCTGAACCGCGAGGCCCAGATCCTCGTAGGTCACGTCCGCTTTCGTCACGACGATGTCATCCTCACCTGCGACAGTGCCCTCTACTACAAGCAGTCCAACTCCTTCGATGCCTTCGGCAATGTCCACATGAATCAGGGCGATACGTTGACCCTGGTCTCCGATGTGCTCTTCTACGACGGCACCGACCAGCTGGCGCGGGCCCGCCATAATGTTATCCTGACCCACAACAAGATGCGCCTCTATTGCGACTCGCTCGACTACGACCGCCTCTACGAACTCGGCTACTTCTTCAATGGCGGCCGGCTGGTGGACGGCGACAACACCCTCGAGAGCGAGTGGGGCCAGTACAGCCCTCCCACCCATGAGGCGGTGTTCAACTATAATGTGGATATGCGCACGCCCAAGAGCACCCTCGTTTCCGACACCCTTCACTACAACACCGAAACCGGATGGGCGCGTATCGTGGGACCCTCGAATGTGGATAATGGCGACAACCACATCTACAGCGAGAACGGCAGCTACGACACCCGCGGCGAGCGCGTGTACCTTCTGGACCGTTCCATCGTCAGCAACAAGGGCATCAGCATCGAGGCCGACTCCCTCTACTACCAGTCCGACAGCACACTCTCCAAGGGCTACGGCAACGTCGTCTATATCGACCGCGATAACCGCAACGAGCTGCGTGGCAACTACCTGCTCTACAGCGACTCCCTGGGCTATGCCGAAGCCGCTGACAGCGCCATGTGTGTCGACTATTCCCAGCGCGACACCTTCTACATCCACGCCGATACGTTCAAGCTTTTCACCTATTATTTTGACCTCGACAGCCTGCAGGCCCGTCAGGATTCCCTGCTTGCCGAGAAACGTAAGCTGCAGCCTCGCGACTCCCTGTCGCTGCCGCTGAGCCCCGACACCCTGCACGCCTCCCGTCCCGACTCCCTGCGAGCCACCCTTCCGGATTCGCTGCTCGCTTCCCTGCCGGACTCCCTGAGTGCCTCGTCCCCCGATTCGTTGCACGCCTCCCGCGCACCCTTCCCCGCAGATACCCTCGCTGCGACTCCCGCTCCGGCTCCCGTTGACAGCACTTGGCGCGAGGTGCGGGCCTACAATCATGTCCGGGCTTATCGTCGCGACATACAGGCCGTCTGTGACTCCATGGTCTTCATCTCCAAGGATTCCTGTATGACGATGTACAAGGACCCCATCCTCTGGCAGGAGGGACAGCAGCTGCTGGGTGAGGAAATCAAGGCGTGGGTGAATGACAGCACCATCGACTCCACGCACGTCATCCGCCAGGCGCTGTCTGTGGAACGTGTGGATTCCATGTGCTATAATCAGGTGACAGGCGCCCTGATGCGCAGCTTCTTTGTGAAGGGACAGATGGACCGCTCCATCGTGGAGGGCAACGTCCTCGTCAACTATTTCCCCTTCGACGAAGACAGCCTGATGATAGGAATGGTGCATGCCGAAGGAACCCTCCTCCAGCTCTTCATGGGCAAGAAGTCGGTGGACCAGATCAAATTCATCGGACAGGTGGACGGCTGCATGCATCCCCTCGCCCTCATACAACCCAACGTCCGCTACCTCGAGAACTTCCAATGGTTCGACTATGTGCGGCCCGTCAGCAAAGAAGACATCTTCCATTGGCGGCCCAAGAAACCAGGCACAGAGCTCAAAATCACCGTCACCCACTCCGCGCCAAAGCCCAAGTTGCCCTCGAGGAAACCAAAGTGATTTGACGAATTCGCGAATTTACGGATTTGACGATTTGACAATTTCACGATTTATTCTTAAACTCATAAACCCCTTAACCCCCAATTATACATTATACATTATCAATTAAACATTAAAATAATTTTCAATTTCCAATACCTCCATGTCCCTCTTCTCCTCCCGCAGTCCCCGCCGTTTTCGCGGCGTTCACATCTACACTTCCGAACGCAAGGATAAACTCGACCGCCTCGTGGCCGAAGCCAAGCGCGAAGAACAGATAGCAAATGGCGAAACGCCAGAATATACGCCCGACATCGCATCCTATCGCGGTAAGTTTGCCCAGAACCTCAAGAAGGCAGACCCCAACCGCAGGCGCCTGCATCCAGGCTTGGCAATCGCCCTCATCGTGGTGCTCATCATCCTGTGGCACTACCTCATGACCGGCTCCTTCCGCTTCTAAACACTCAAAACAATAACCCAATAACCCACCAGGCTCCAGCCGCTCCCCTTCGGGGATTCAAGGGCGGGTCTTCACAATGGACCTCATACAACTCCTTCCCGATAGTGTCGCCAACCAGATTGCTGCAGGCGAAGTCATCCAGCGTCCCGCCTCGTTGGTCAAGGAACTGGTGGAGAACGCCGTAGATGCCGGTGCCCGCCGCATTGATGTCATTGCCATCGATGCCGGACGCACCAGCCTCCAGGTTATCGACGACGGCTGTGGGATGAGTGAGACCGATGCCCGCCTGGCGTTCGAGCGTCATGCTACGAGCAAGATCCGTGAGGCCGCTGACCTCTTCACCCTCACCACGATGGGATTCCGGGGCGAGGCCCTTCCCTCCATTGCCGCCGTCGCTCAGGTGGAGCTCCAGACGCGTACTGCCGAGCAGGAACTGGGCACCCACATCGTCCTCGAGGGTTCGCGTGTGGTGTCTCAGGAGCCTGTGGCCTGTCCCGTAGGCGCCAACTTCCTCGTCAAGAACCTCTTCTATAATGTCCCTGCACGACGCAAGTTCCTCAAGACCAACGCTACCGAGCTGGCGAACATCTCTTCCGAGTTCGAGCGTATCGTCCTCGTGCACCCCGAGACCGCTTTCACCCTCACCTCCAACGGCGCCACCCTCCTCAGCCTCACGCCCTCATCGCTGAAGGCCCGTATCGCTGCTGTCTTCGGCCAGCGGCTCTCCGACAAGCTGCTGCCTGTCGATGTAGAGACCCCTCTGGTCACCATCCACGGCTTCGTGGGTGCTCCCGACTCCTCCCGCAAACGTGGCGCCCAGCAGTATTTCTTTGTCAATCACCGCTACATGCGGCACCCCTATTTCCATCGTGCCGTGCAGGAAGCCTTCGCGCAGCTCATCCCCTCCGACGAGCAGGTGCCCTACTTCCTCTATTTCGAGGTGGAACCCGCGGAGATTGATGTCAACATCCACCCCACCAAGACCGAAATAAAGTTCGAGAACGAGCAGGCCATCTGGCAGATACTGCTGGCTGCCGTGCGCGAGAGCCTTGGACGCTTTGCCGCAGTACCCTCCATCGACTTCGACACCGAGGGCCGTCCGGCAGACATCCCCGTCTATAATCCTCTCGACCACACGACCACCGCACCCCGCCAGCCCGTGGTGCCTGTGAATCCCAACTACAATCCCTTCGATACCCCTTCCCGCCGCACGACGCCTACGGGCTGGGAAGCCCTCTACGAGGGACTCTCGAAATCACCTGCGACCCCAGCGCCCTCGGCATTCCCGGAGCCTGCTGCAGCCTTCCCCTCTCTGCCCGAGGATTCCGCGTCCTCGCTGAGCCAGTACCGCGGCCAGTATCTCCTTTCTGCCGTGGATCAGGGCCTGCTCTTCGTCGATCAGCATCGCGCCCACATCCGCGTGCTCTACGACCGCTACCTCGCGCAGTCAGAGGCTTCGGCACTGCCTTCCCAGCGCCTGCTGTTCCCCGATGTGGTGCAGCTCTCTGCCACCGATGCCGCCACCTTTGCCGACGTGCAGGCCGACCTGCAGTCCCTGGGCTTCGATCTCAGCGACCTCGGCGGCGGCAGCATCAGCATCCTCGGCATCCCCGCCGGCCTCGAAGGTCTCGACCCGCAGGCCCTCTTCCTCGACCTCCTGGCAGCTGCTGCCGACCGCGGCACCCTGCCTTCCGAGAGCATCCACGGGCGGCTGGCACTCACCCTCGCCCGCGCTGCTGCCATCCCCGTAGGTCAGATCCTCGGACCCCTCGAACAGTCTGACCTGATGCGGCAGCTCGCTGCCACCAGCGACCCCATCCATACCCCCGACGGCCACCTCATCCAGGCCGTGCTTTCACAAGACACCATAGAGAAGCTATTCAAATAGACCCACCCCTCACCCTCCCTGTAAGGGAGGGGGTGATTACACCTGTAGATCAGACTTTTACTCCTGTAAATCAGAATAATAAAAATATTATATAAATATTATGAGCGAAAACAATCAGTCAAATCATTCAGCTCCCTCTCTAACAGAGAGGGCGGGGGGTGAGTCTATCATCCTCACTGGCGACCGTCCCACCGGTCCACTCCACATCGGACACTATGTAGGTTCCCTGCGCCGTCGCGTAGAGTTGCAGAACTCCGGCCTCTACGATAAGATCTTCATCTTCGAGGCCGATGCCCAGGCGCTCACAGATAATATCGACAACCCCGACAAGGTGCGCCAGAACGTCATCGAGGTCGCCCTCGACTACCTCGCCGTGGGCCTCGATCCCGCCAAGTCCACCCTCTTCATCCAGAGCCAGATTCCCGAGCTCTGCGAACTGACATTCTACTTCATGGACCTCGTCAGCGTCAGCCGCCTGCAGCGCAACCCCACGGTGAAGACCGAGATCCAGATGCGCGGCTTCTCCGGCGAGAGTATCCCCGTAGGCTTCTTCACCTATCCCATCTCCCAGGCTGCCGACATCACCCTCTTCAAGGCCACTACCGTGCCCGTTGGCGAGGACCAGGAGCCCATGCTCGAACAGTGCCGCGAGATTGTGCGCCGCTTCAACAATATCTACGGCGAGACCCTCGTGGAACCCAATATCCTGCTGCCCGAGAACGCTGCCTGCCTGCGTCTGCCCGGCACCGACGGCAAGGCAAAGATGAGTAAGTCCCTCGGCAACTGCATCTACTTGAAGGATAGCGCCGACGAGGTCGAGAAGAAAGTCAAGAGCATGTTCACCGACCCCGATCACCTGCGCGTCAGCGACCCCGGAAAGGTCGAGGGCAACACCGTCTTCACCTACCTCGACGCCTTCTGCCGCGAGGAGCATTTCGGCCGCTACCTGCCCGAATATCCCAACCTCGATGAGCTGAAAGCCCACTATCGTCGCGGCGGTCTCGGCGACATGAAAGTCAAGAAGTTCCTTGCTGCCGTGCTCCAGGAGACCCTGGAACCCATCCGCCAGCGTCGTGCAGAGTTCGAGAAGGACATCCCCGCCGTCATCGAGATCCTGCGTCGTGGCACTGAAGTAGCCCGCGAGGCCGGAGCACAGACGATGGATGAGGTGCGCCGCGCCATGCATCTCGACTACTTCACCGATGCCTCCTTCGCCGCCGAGCAGACAGCCAAGTTCCAGGCCTGATTCCCATACATCCCTGTAAAGATTTGCCCTGAAAAACGTTGAGTCAGCAGCCAACGTCTTTCAGGGCATGATCGTCTATGCCCTTGTTTGTTTGTTCGTTTGCCTTTGTTTTACACCTTCTCGTCAGAACTGACCCTCTTGCCCTCCTCGTCAAAGTTCAGCTCATACACATCGCCGAAGATGCCGTCGATCTTACCCAAGAATTCCCGCACCATCTCCAAATTGTCGGCGGAACTCTTGATGGAGCCGAGCTGGCCGTTTATTGCTGAATCAATCATCTGATTGTTAGCATCGTAGAGTGTATAGGAATAGTCGATAAAGTTGGAGTATTCGAACGCGTTCAGGTTATATACCGAGTCCCTGAAAGCTTCCTTTACCTCAACCTCGCGCCAGATCTTGAATTGTGCGGGGAGCTTGGATACAAACAGATTCGTCCTGAAATAGTAAGAGTCCGAGTCGGGAGAGGCCTCTACCAGCTCCTCGCTGAGCACGTTGCTGTAGAACACTCGCTGCCCGTTGCTGCACTTCACGACGATGTCGAGATAATTCAGCATATCTGCCTTGTTCTCCACGAAGAACTGCACCTTCACCTTAGCCGGAACCTTCTTTTTGGGTTCCTCAGCGGGCTTCTCCGGTTCTTCGGGAGTCTGAGGCTCGGGAGGTTCATAGTAACTCCCGCAGGCGATGAATCCTGAAGTAGCCATTGCGCAGCATAGAACAGCTGCCAGTGTCTTCACAATCTTTTTCATTCTTCTACCTTGATAGGGGGTCCTTTCTACACGGACTTCTTCAATGTCGTCAAACCGCAGGTAAGGCCTTTTCCCGCGGGATATTATTCTGTAGTCGCCGCAAAGATACAACTTCTTTTCGTAAAATGGCCCTTTTCCAATGTTAAAAGTTTCGAAATGCGGGCTGAATGGTAGCAATTTGACATTTCACCCCGTTTTTTGCACTCTTAATTTCTTAAATTGTGCTATTGGACCCCATAAAAAGGGCTGTTCCGAAGAACAGCCCATTTATTGAAAAAAGAATTACGTCGAACTCCTTATTTAAGTAGGTGATCAAAATTAGTTTAATGTATTTTATCTTCTATTTGGATGCAGATTTTTCTTTTCGCCGAAGGAGCAGAGCGAGCTCTGTAACTGAGGTGAAGAGGAAAAAATGCGCCAGAGAGTGATAAAATACATAAACACACTACTGTCCCGTTAAAGTGGACTAATCGGTCTTTGAAATAATTGAATTAAAGTCTTTTATGAGCAATTTTGGGAGTCAACGGTTTTGAATTTGTACCTTTGCAGCCAAATTCTATGGACTGCAAT
>Ga0310696_10000714_pt1 | contig 50025 bp, 34 predicted proteins | sample AusTroGonzalo_MG_4_FD_203885 | JGI IMG/M metagenome (GOLD analysis project Ga0310696, IMG submission 203885) | Bovine rumen microbial communities from tropical cattle in Woodstock, Queensland, Australia - Gonzalo_02 (v2) (version 2) | ecosystem: Host-associated > Mammals > Digestive system >...
CTCAGAACGCATCGGACATGACGCTCGTAACAGAATACACCACGACCAAGCAGTCGCTCGACGCTGAGACGGAACGCTTCTTCGAACTGTCGGAACAGTTGGAGGAGGTGAAAGCTCAGATGTAGAAAAGAATAAAACGAGATACAATTAATATACAACGTTATGAAAAGAAAACTATTGACAATCATGGCATTAGCAACCATGGCCGTCACTGCGACGGCACAACTGCGGTCGGGTATCAATCTGGCCGACATGGACACCAGTGCGAAGGCTGGTGACGATTTTTATACTTACGCCTGTGGCGGTTGGATGAAGGCCAATCCGCTGCCTGCCGCTTATTCGCGCTTCGGCAGCTTTGACCGTCTGGCCGAGGATAATAACAAGCGCATCAACGGCATCCTGAAGGAACTGCTGGAGAATACCTACCCTGAGGGGACGACGGAGCGCAAGCTCAGCGACCTCTATAAGCTGGCGATGGACTCTGCCCGTCGTGAGCAGGAGGGACTGGCTCCCGTCATGCCGCTCATCAAGAAACTGGAGGCTGCTAAGACCATGCAGCAGCTGAACGACGTGCAGCTGACAATGGCTCCTTATGGTGACATGCAGTTCTATCGTGCCGGTATGGGTGCCGACGAGAAGAACGCTTCACAGAATATCCTCAGTGTTGCTCAAGGTGGTCTGACGCTTGGTCAGAAGGACTATTATCTGGAGACCGATGAGGCAACGACAAAGATTCGTGAGGCCTACAAGAAGCACATAGTCCGCATGTTCCAGCTCTTCGGCTTCTCGAAGGGCGCTGCTACGAAGAAGATGCAGAACGTATGGAAGGTAGAGCTGGCGCTGGCTAAGGTGTCGAAGAGCCGCACTGAACTGCGCGACCCGCAGGCCAACTACAACAAGACGACACTCGCTGAGTTCCAGAAGAGCTATCCCCACCTGCGTCTGGAGGAGGTAATGAACGCTCAGGGCCTGCAGTCGAAATATATGCAGGAACTCGTTGTGGGACAGCCTTCCTTCATGGCTGGCGCTGAGGCTATTGTGGCTAAGATGAAGCCCGCTGAGTATCGTGACTACATGGAGTGGGGCGTCATTGTGGGCGCAGCCGGCCGTCTGACCGACGAGCTGCGCGAGGCCAACTTCGACTTCTTTGGTCGCACGATGTCAGGCCGCAAGGAGGACTATCCTTTGTGGCGTCGCGCTACGAGTGCCGTGCAGGGCGTTATGGGCCAGGCACTGGGCAAGATCTACGTTGAGAAGTACTTCCCTGCTGCCGCCAAGGAGCGCATGCAGAAGCTGGTTAAGAACCTGCAGATTGCCCTCGGCGAGCGTATTGCCGCCCAGGACTGGATGGATGATTCTACGAAGGTGAACGCTCTGCTGAAGCTCAGCACATTCTATGTCAAGGTGGGTTATCCTGATAAGTGGATTGATATGTCGCGCTTGACGATTGACCCGAAAAAATCTTACTATGAGAACATGATGGAGTGTGCTCGTTTCTGGAACTGGTATTACATTGATCATACTGCCGGAAAGCCTGTCGATATCGACGATTGGTACATGACGCCTCAGACGGTGAATGCATACTATAACCCTACCACGAACGAAATCTGCTTCCCCGCTGGTATTCTGCAAGTTCCGTTCTTTGATATGACAGCCGACGATGCCTTTAACTATGGTGCCATCGGCGTGGTTATCGGCCACGAGATGACTCACGGTTTCGATGACCAGGGCCGCCAGTATGACAAGAATGGAAATATGCATGACTGGTGGAAGGAATCAGACGGAAAGAACTTTACAGAACGTACGGACAAGTATGCTGATTTCTTCTCGGCTATTAACGTTCTTCCCGACCTGAAGGCTAACGGCCGTCTGACACTGGGTGAGAATCTGGCTGACCACGGCGGACTGCAGGTGGCCTATGCTGCATACAAGAATGCCACCAAGAACAATCCGCTGCCCGTTATCGACGGTCTGACCGCTGACCAGCGCTTCTTCCTGGCCTATGCCGGCGTGTGGGCAGGCAATATTACGGAGGCTGAGATTCGCAACCGCACGAAGAGTGATCCCCACTCATTGGGCCGTTGGCGCGTGAATGGAGCACTGCCTCATATCGATGCCTGGTACGAGGCCTTCGGTGTCAAGGAAGGTGACAAAATGTATATCCCGAAGGAGCTGCGTTTGCAGTTGTGGTAGACCGAATATAGACGAAAATATCAAAAATGCCGTCGTAAATGTAAATTTACGGCGGTTTTTTGTTGTGTTTCATATTTTTTTCGTATCTTTGCCCCAATCATTGCTAAAAACAGACATGCCATGACTGAAAATACTACAATAAATCACAATAACGGGGTCGTTGATGAGTTGCAGCTGCAGCGCGACGAACTCGTCCGAACACAGGAAAATGAAGCGGAAGAAAAAGTCCAGCCGTCCATCCAGACGACTGAAGGCATTGCTTGTCCTTTCTGTGGCTCAGTGAACGAACTTGGGGCGGTGTTCTGCCTGTCGTGCGGTAAACCTTTGAGTAAGGGTGCTTGTCCCAATTGTGGTAGTGAGATGGACATCGATGCAGACTTCTGTGAGGTCTGCCATCACTACATCAAGTCTGACGTGTGTTCTTTCTGTGGTGCCACGCTGACAGGTACGGAAGCCTATTGCCCTGAGTGCGGCAGCCCTCGTGGCGGTATTGTCTGTCCGACTTGTCACACGCTGAACGACTTCGCGTTCTGTAAACAGTGCGGAACGCCGTTGACAGAGGAAGCACGGCAACTGGTGGCCGAGATAAGTGAACGCCCTGACTACAAGGAGATGGTGCAGCTGGCTCGTGAGTATGAGGAGCTGCAGATGGAACTGCCTTATTCGTCAGAGCGCGACCTCGTTCGCGACCAGATGAACTGCAAGTTGCGTGAGCGTGTCCTGTCGTTGTTGGCAAAGGACCGAGGGACGTCGCAAGACCTCAAAATAGAGGTGCCGAAGCGTATGTCCAAGGAAGAACTGCAAAACCTGAAGAATGAGAAAATAGAGAAACTGACCAGCTTGCTCGAGTCGATGGCGCAGCCCTCGGAGACATCGCCGGTGAAAGCCCGTAACTATGCGATGGCGTTGAAACCCGTTGGCGTTCGCATGGCATGGGTGTGTAACTACAAAGGTGCCGTGCATAGCAGTCCCTGTGGTTGTGCCAAACCGCAGATGGGCGGCAAATGGATCGTTCTGGGCAAGAAAAATACTCAAGAGAAAAAAGACGACAAGTCATGACAGATAAAACAATAGTAAACCCACAAGGCAATTCGATGGCGGCTGAAGAAGAAAGCCTCGCTTCAACACTGCGCACCGTTCGTGTTGTCGAAGGATGTAAACCAACAGACCTCTCACAGACCCTCAGGTCCCAGTCAGCGGGCAATAGCGGTCTCTCGGAGAGTGATAATTCGTTCTTCCAACTGAAGGGTGTCAGTTACCGTAATCTCGAGTGTCTGAGCGAAAACTCGGGTGAAGCACAGGTTTTTCTTGTCGAGCGCGACGAGAAACCCTTTGTCCTGAAGGTATATTATCCGAATTTCGATATCAACAAGAAGATGCTCCAGGTCATCCGGTCGTTTGACTTTGAGATGATTGTCAAGGTGTATGACTTCGGTAAGACCTACGTAGATGGTAAGCACCGCTATTACGAGCTGATGGAATACATGGCAGGCGGTACGCTGAGCAATTACCGATTAGACGGCAACCTGAACCAGTTCCGTCGAATCGCCTTACAGGCTGCAGCTGCGTTGGCTTATTGCCATAACTACAATATTCTGCACAAGGACATCAAACCGTCGAATTTCTTCTTCCGCGACAGCGACCACGAGCAACTTGTATTGGGCGATTTCGGTATCTCGAGTATGTTGGATAACGACGGCACTTCCCACCGTACCTCGCAGGCTCGTACCCCCATCTTTGCAGCGCCGGAGATGTACTCCGACGTGATTGACGGCGTTGTCGAGGTGACGTCTGCCGCCGACTTCTATTCGTTGGGTATTACGCTGTTCTCGCTTTGGATTGGCGATAATCCGTTGAGTTCGAACGAGCGTGTCATGATGCGTCAGAAGAACGAAGGTCGTCTGCCGCGCCTGAACGAACTACCTGATACGGTGAAAACCCTCGTACAGGGACTGACTGTCGTCAACCCTCAGAATCGTTGGGGCTATGACGAAGTGGAGCGCTGGTTCCAGGGAGAAGAGGTTGAAGTCGATATGTCGTCGCCCTTCCTGAGATACAAGAGCTTTATTGTTGATCCTGACCGCAATCTCGTGGCCGATAATGTTCATGAACTGATACCGCTCCTGCTCGACAATGAGCGTCTGGCCATCGGCTATCTCTATAATGGACGTATCAGTCAGTGGTTGGAGTCGTGTGGTAACCAGAAATTGGCTACGGCGGTGAGCGATATTGTCGTGAACCGTTATCCTGCGGATCAGCACGCCGGTCTGATGGCCTGCGTTTATACGATGGAGCCGACCTATCCGTATAAGGATATTCAGGGTACACTCTGCGAAGATGTCCATTCGATAGCCGTCTCAGTACTGAGCTTTGTTGACCAGTATGGCTTGCTGTTAAAGCATCCGAACGATAGCTTGTACCTTTATTTGGAAACCCACACAAAGTGTGACGTTAAGCGTCTGCGCTCTTATTTCACAAATCAGGATGCGACCGATTCCGACAGTACGCGAAAGGCTATTATGAGGCTGGTCTATGAGATGGACCCCGAAATTCCATTCCTTACAAGGTATCCGTCCTCGTCGGTGTCACAGATTGTCCATGCGTTCGGCTATGGTGATCTGCCTGAGGATGCCTGGATAAGTCTGACTGACGGTCGCTTGTTGTCGTGGATGTATAGTCATGAAGATGTTATGGCTTGCGAAAGCCTGCGCATCATGACAAAGGGCCAGCCTTTCTCCATGACGTTGGCCTATAAGGTGCTGTACAATATGGATCGTGATGCCGCTTACGACCTGCGGTCGGCTGACACTCCCGAGAAAGTGGGCTATCTGCTGAAGGAACGCCTGAAGAATGCCGAGCACATGACGCCGGAGGATTTCGAGAAGGAGATGGACGACGTGGCCAATCTCGACGGACGTTTCGTCTATTATGCGCAACTTCATGGTTGGATGCCTCAATTGGCTGCCGCCAATCATTGCTTCGATATGAAGTCGGAGGAGAATCGTGAGCGGTTAAGTGCTTATGATCTGCCGACAGCCGTCTATCGCTTCTGCAGTATGCTGGGAGTCCAACCGACTTATCTGCTGCCTAATGGTACGGAACTGACCGACGGCTTACAGATAGAGTCTGGCAATAATGGCATCATTCGTAAAGAGATACGTAACGGCTATTTCGCACAATGGCTGTCGCTCTTCTATCATGAGAATCCAGAGGCCGACTTCAGCGAGGAGTATAGCTATGAGCACTCGCTGGAAGAATGGGTGATGACTTTGGGCTCTTACGATAAGAACCAACGTCATTACAAGCGTCTCATGGAAGCCCGCCGGCAGACGGAGGAAAAAATGAGTTCCGTCAAAATCGGATGGCAGAATGCTCAGCGTAAGGAACAAACCTGGCGTCATCTCTTTTATGCCCTGTGTGGCCTGTGGATGTTGCTGGTGCTCATCTTCGGAATCACGGGTCGCGACTTCCTGCTTCGTCACTCGTTCATCACGATAGGCATTCCCTTGGGAGGCGTAACCCTGCTCATTGCCGCTATGCGTGCCTACTTCCGAGGCTTCGGCTTTGTCATGTCGGTATTATGCGGATTGCTGGGCGCTCTCTCGTGTATCATACCGATTCAAATCCTGAAGTTCATCAACGGAAGCTTGCCCGGTGTGTTCAATATCGCCGTTGTGGTGATAACGCTGGTCTATATGCTCATCTGTCATCTGACGGACTTCCGTGGTGACCAGAAGGTTGACAATAAGCTGATTAGTGAGGTCTTCGATGACGATATCAAGTCGTCGTTGCTGGAGCCGCTCTATTATACATTCAAGACGAAGTCGTTCAAGTACAAAGGTTCTAAGTTTGCTGTACTCGATGATGTCACCGACCAGATTCGCTCTATCAGCGGTGAGTCTGTGATACATTATATATTATGGAGTACGCTGGTGGCTATCCTGGTGGCAGAGTTTGTCATCTTCAGTCCCAGTCTGTTGAATGTCCGTAATCCCTATCTGGATAATAACTGGAAGTTGCAGCCTCATAAAATTATCAAGCAATTAGAGAAAGACGTTGAATGATATGCGAGCACTGTCATAAGGAAAATCGCAGTATTGCGAAGTTTTGCAAGTGGTGTGGAAGACCGCTTGCAAATCAGCATGTGCTTGACAAACTCGTGGGACTGAAGGAGGTGAAGGCCCAGTTGAAGACCATTGTCGATACCTACGCCTATCTCCATTCGCGAAAGGATATTGCCAATGTGCGCCTATCCGTCAATACCATTATAATCGGTGAGACGGGAACGGGTAAGACTGCGCTGGCAGAACTCCTGCGCGACTATTTCTATCAGCATAAGATCATTGAGAAGCCCAAACTCACGATGGTCGATGCTGTGGACTATTCCCGTTTCGTTGACAAGTGGGACGATAACATCAAGAAAGCCCGTGGCGGCCTTCTGTTCTTTGATAATGTGCAGAAGCTGTTACCCGATAAGTATTCCAATCAAGTGAATCCGCTTGACAAGCTGTTTGTCGAGATGGATAAATGGGACGACAATCCTATTGTCATCATGGCAGGTTTGCCGAAGGGACTGGATGATTTCCTGGAGAGCAATCCGGCAGTGAAGAACCGCTTCAAGTATATGTTCCGTCTGCCAACGCCCAGCTATCAGGAACTCTGCGACATTACCAAGCTTGACCTCCGTGTGAAGTATGGTATCACCAATTTCTCGCCAGAGGCCGATCTGCAGTTGCAGCGCTACTTCAAGTACCAGATTAAGAAGAAGGACGACACCTTCGGTAATGCTCATGTGGCCATGAAGACTGCCGAGGATATCTTTACGGCCTTCATTAGTCGTGGTACTAATGCCGACACGGTAGAAAAAGAGGATATTCAGGGCTATGTGCCTGAAGAACGCTCGCTGGAGCAAATTCTTGACGATATGAACTCGTTCATAGGAATGGACGAGGTGAAACATGCCGTCCGTGAGATTGCCTATGCCGTACAGAACAGCGTACAGCGTGCTGAACGAGGACTTGGTGAGCAGGATAAGATGTCGATGCACATCATTCTGACGGGTAATCCGGGTACGGGTAAAACAACGATTGCCCGCAAGATGGGAGAGATTCTTGCTGCCATCGGTTATCTGGACAGTGGTCATGTGGTGGAGGCCGATCGTGCTAAGATGGTCAGTCCTTATCAGGGAGAGACACCAAAGGTGGTTGACCGTCTCTGCGACAAGGCGATGGGCGGCATCCTTTTTGTTGATGAGGCCTATACACTGGCTCCTATCAGTCAGGCCGGCGACCGCGACAATCAGGGCGCTCAGGCATTGGAGAAACTCATGAAGCGTATGGAGGACGACCGCGGTAAGTTTGTTGTCATCGCTGCCGGTTATCGTGCGGAGATGGATAATCTGTTCCGTGTGAACCCCGGTTTCAAGAGCCGTTTCAATTATTTCTTGAACCTCGATGACTATACGCCCGACCAGCTCTACGACATTATGCAGGTCTTTGCCCGCGAGAAGAAATATGTGTTCTCAAGTGGGGCAGAGACGTTGGCGCGTAAGTGCATCAAGCAGATGTATGAGTCGCGTGACAAGGATTTCGCCAATGGCCGTTCCATGCGAACACTGTTCGACCAGATATGTAAGAAGCAGGCCAAGCGTCTGCAGAACGATGATATTACGTCGATGTCCGACGAACAACTGATGACCATAGAGGCTGAGGATGTGCCCTATGAGGAGCCGCAATCTGTCGATTACGACGAGTGTCTGGAGAAACTCGACGGACTTGTGGGACTGGCTTCCGTCAAGAAAGAGATTTCTAATCTGGCAGCCTTCCTCAATCTTCAGATACGTCGAGGCGAGAGCAACACATTCCTCGGAAAACATTATGTCTTTACGGGCAATCCTGGTACGGGCAAGACGACGGTCGCTCGAATCATGGCCGATGTATTCAAGACATTGGGCATCATCAGCCGTGGACAGCTCATTGAGGCCGACCGTGCGAAACTCGTTGCCGGCTATAGTGGTCAGACGGCTATCAAGACCAACCAGCTCATTGATTCTGCTCTTGGCGGTGTCCTGTTCATTGATGAAGCCTATACGTTGCGTTCCAACGAGGGTGATACCTTTGGCGCTGAAGCCATTGATACGCTTCTGAAGCGTCTGGAGGATGACCGCGGCAAGTTTATCTGTATCGTTGCCGGTTATACAGACCAGATGCACGACTTCATCGACTCTAACCCCGGACTGAAGAGCCGTTTCACGCAGACCATCCACTTCGATGATTATACGCCAGATGAACTGACGAAGATATTCCTGAATCTTGCGACTGCCAAGAACTTTACTATTGATGACGATACACAGGCTGCTATTTACCGTCAGTTTGAGCAGTTGTACTTGCGTCGCGACAAGAACTTCGGCAATGCCCGTGAGGCTCGCCGCATCTTTGAGGAGACTGTTGAGAAGCAGAGTCAGCGACTTGTAGGACTGATGGGACAGCCCGGCTTCCAGGAGCAGGATATGTTCCGTATCACGGCCGATGACCTGCCGATGGCTCAGAGTGAGAAAGCCCGTCCGTTGGATGAGGTGCTCAATGAACTGGATGAGTTTGTCGGTATGCGTTCCGTGAAGAACAGCATCCGCCGTCTCGCTGTTCAGAGTATGTTCATGAAGCAGCGTGCCGCTATGGGAGCTGGCAATGTGCAGCAGTTGGCGATGAACTTTGTGCTGACAGGTAATCCTGGCACAGGTAAGACCTCTATTGCTCGCAAAATGGGCGAGGTGCTCCATGCTATGGACATCCTTCCCACCAGTCGTGTGCTCGAAACCAGTAGGGCTACGCTTGTGGGTAAGTATCTTGGTGAGACACCGAAGATAGTCAACAGTAAGTGCGACAAGGCGATGGGAGGCATCCTCTTCATCGATGAGGCCTATACACTGTCTGACCAGAACGACCAGTATGGCAAGGAGGCTATCGATACGCTGATGAAGCGCATGGAGGATGACCGCGGCAAGTTCGTGGTTGTCGTGGCCGGCTATAAAGACAAGATGGAGGATTTCCTTCAGCTGAATCCGGGTTTGGCCAGTCGCTTCACGCACAAGTTGCATATTGATGACTATAACGAAGACGAACTGCTCGCTGTTTTCAAGAAAATGGCCCAGAAGGAGCAGTATACGCTGTCGCCGACGGCTGAGTTTAAGGCGCTCGATGTTATCTATAAGATGGTGATGATGAAAGACCCGACGTTTGGAAATGCCCGTGAGATGCGTAATCTGCTCGATGCTACCGTTCAGCAGTTGTCGCAGCGTGTGTCGCAGCTTCCTCCCGATCAGATAACGAAGGAGACCTACCAGATTATATTACCGGAAGATATAGAAGATAAATATGATAATTTGTCCAAATTGTAAAGAGGAAATTGAGGACGATAGTCACTATTGTGATCAGTGCGGTCAGGCGCTGCTGTTCTGCAAGAACTGCGGCAGGGTAGGCGTGGGCCGACGCTGTACGCAGTGTGGCGGCATCATGCTGTCGGCTGATGAGTTCATGCGTGACGTCGGTAAGACGGACTATGCTTCCCACATGTCGGCCAGCCTCTCGCAGAGTATGTCTACGACAGCTCCTACCAGCAACCCCATAGGACCGAAACCTGTGGCGCAGGGTGTTCCCGTGCTGTCGCTTTCCAATGCCAGTTTGAACATACATATCTATGGCATCAACGGTGCCGTCATTGGTCGCCGTCAGGGACCTTATGTTCAGTTCTTTGCGCAGCACATGTATGTTTCTGGCGTTCATGCCCAGCTGAAGTATAATGCCGGCTCAGGGTGGTGTGTCGTTGACAAGCACTCCTCCAATGGAACAAAACTGAATCAGCATCCCTTGCAGCCCGATGTGGAGATGTCGCTCAGAAATGGCGATATTCTTACTATTGCCAATATCAACCTGCAAGTAAATGTCAATTAAAAAGGTCAGGAGAGAACGATGAAACTCAGTATATCAGCAGCCAGTTATGTAGGCAGCGTCCGCGAGAACAATGAGGATATGATTCTTGTGGACCAGAAGTTCATCAGAAACGATAAGTTCTGGACAATGACCGATACTGCCGAAAACGACCGTTACCTCATTGCATTGGCCGACGGTATGGGCGGTCACAGCAGTGGCGAGGTGGCCAGTAGCGATGCGCTCCACAACCTGCAGTATTATTTCAGCGACCTGCCTCCGAAACTGTCGGTTGAGGACTTTAACGAGGCAATCTTCGGATGGCTGACGTCTATCAACAACATTATCGAGTCGATGGGCCACTCCGATGCTCGTTACGACGGAATGGGAACCACACTCGTGGCGCTGGCGTACTATAACAAGAACTTCTACTGGATGAATTGTGGTGACAGCCGCCTCTACCGCTTGCATGGTTCTGCTCTGAAACAGGTTACTACCGACCACTCACTGAGCAACCTCGTTGGTTCAGAGGAACATTCTAATGTTATTACCAATTGTATTGGTGGCGGTTGTAAGATGTCATATATTGATATGGTACAGTGTACGCCGGAAATCGTTTCTGGCGATGTGCTGCTGCTCTGTAGCGACGGTCTGACCGATATGCTGACCGATCATGAGATTCTGATGTTGCTGGAGAGTGGTGCCGATGCCACCAAACTATGCAAGGCGGCCGATATGGCCGGCGGTTTCGACAATATATCGGTCGTTGTCATCAAAGTTGTTTAAGTGTAAAAAGATTATATTCAAAATTAAATTATGCCATTAAGACTTCCCGACAGATTACCAGCCATCGATATTCTCAAGCGCGAGAATATTTTCGTGATGGACGACACGCGGGCCCACACTCAGGATATCCGCCCGCTGCGCATTGTGATTCTGAACCTGATGCCGCTGAAGATAACTACCGAGACTGACCTCGTGCGTCTGCTCTCCAATACGCCTCTTCAGCTGGAAATCAGTTTCATGAAACTACAGAGTCATACACCTAAGAATACGCCGATAGAGCACATGATGATGTTCTACCGCGCTTTCGAAGAGATGAAGGAAGAGAAGTTCGACGGTATGATTATTACCGGTGCCCCGGTGGAACAGTTGGAGTTCGAGGATGTAGGCTATTGGGAGGAGATGAAGTCTATTTTCTCATGGGCTCGTACGCATGTAACGAGTACCTTATATATATGTTGGGCTGCTCAGGCTGGCCTCTACTACCATTACGGCATTCCCAAATATCCGCTGCCGAAGAAAATGTTTGGTATTTTCCCGCAGTATAAGCTCGATGCCCAACTGCCCATCTTCCGTGGGTTCGACGATGTGTTCCAGATGCCTCACAGTCGCCATACGGAGTTGCACCGCGAGGATATACTGGCCAATCCCGAGCTGCAGCTCATTGCCGAGTCGCCCGACTGTGGCGTCAGCATGGTGATGGCGCGTGGTGGCCGTGAGTTCTTCATTACTGGTCACTTGGAGTATGCTCCCGACACGCTTGACAAGGAGTATCGTCGTGATAAGGACATCCGCAGGGATGTTGATATTCCGCAGAACTACTATCGTCATAACGACCCGTCGCAGCCGCCGTTGGTAACCTGGCGTGCTCATGCAAATCTGTTGTATTCCAACTGGATTAACTACTACGTCTATCAGGAGACACCGTTTAATATTGACGATATCAAGTAAGAGGTAGGAAGTACGAAGTGAGAGAATTAGAGTTGTTGGCTCCGGCCAAGAATCTGGAGTGTGGTAAGGCTGCCATCGACCATGGTGCCGATGCCGTTTACATCGGAGCACCGCGCTTCGGTGCCCGTGCTGCTGCCGGCAATAGCCTTGCCGATATTGCTGAACTCTGTCGTTATGCCCATCTGTTTTCGGCAAAGGTCTATGTCACTGTCAATACCATTGTCTATGATGACGAACTGGAGTCTATCCGCAGTCTTCTGCATGACCTTGCTGAGGCTGGTGTCGATGCCGTTCTGGTGCAGGATATGGGCTTGTTAAGGCTGGCTCAGGATGCCAGGCTTACTGTTCACGCCTCTACGCAGACCGATAACCGCACGGCTGAGAAGGTGCGCTGGCTCAGCTCTTTGGGCTGCCAACAGGTGGTGCTTGCCCGTGAACTCTCCATCAGTGAGATTGCTGATATCCACCGTCAGGTGCCTGATACGAAACTTGAAGTCTTTGTTCACGGTGCTCTCTGTGTCAGCTATAGCGGTCTCTGCTATGTTTCGCAGAATTGTTTTGGCCGTTCTGCCAATCGTGGCGAATGTGCGCAGTTCTGCCGTATGCCTTTCGACCTCATTGATGCTGACGACCGTGTAATAGAGCATGACCGTCATCTGCTTTCGTTGCGCGACATGAACCAGATAAACAACCTCGAGGCTCTGGCAGAGGCCGGCGCAACGTCGTTTAAGATAGAAGGTCGCCTGAAGGATGTCGGCTATGTGAAGAACGTGACGGCGGCTTATAGCCAGCGACTCAACGACATTATCCGTCGTCATCCTGACCGCTATTGCCGCACTTCCCGCGGTCGTAGCACCTATACGTTCACACCCAATCTGGAGCGTACGTTCAATCGCGGCTACACCACCTATTTTGCTCATGGCCGACAGCCCGACATTGCCTGCTTTGATACGCCGAAAGCGATGGGCGAATTCGTTGGAACCGTCAAGGAGTTACGTCGCGATTCGTTCAATGTGGCAGGTACCGCCAGTTTCGCTAACGGCGACGGTCTGTGCTTTGTAGGCGCTAACCGCCAGTTGGAGGGCTTCCGTGTGAATAGGGTAGAGGGCAACCGCCTCTTCCCCCAGCACATGCCGCCTGGTTTGCGGCCAGGCTTGCGTCTCTATCGCAACAATGACCAGGAGATGGAACGTCTGCTCTCGCGTCCCAGCGCTGAGCGTAAAATACTTATCACCATGCGGTTACGGCCCACTGCTGATGGTTTCTGTCTTTCGGCTGGTGATGTCAGCGTCAGTATGGCCATTGAACACCAGACGGCGGAGAAGCCGCAGCGCGACAACATTGTGCGGCAACTGACAAAACTCGGCGGTACTCCTTATGAGTGCCATGATGTCGAGATGCCCGCCGACTTTAATTACTTCATTCCCAGCAGTCTGCTGGCGGAGCTGCGCCGACAGCTGGTAACCAAGCTGACAGAGAGCGTAATTCCCGGAATTCCCGGAAATCCCGAAATTTCCGGATATTCCGGATTATCCGGAAAACCAAAGTACCCCCAGCCCCACCTTTATAATATCGCTAACCGCGAGGCCTGCCGCTTCTATGGTGTGGCTGCTCCCACAGCCTATGAGCTGCATCCGTCGCGTGAGGCTGTGCTGATGCAGTGTCGCCATTGTCTGCGCTATGCTCTGGGCTACTGTGTGAAGCATGGTGGCGAGCGCCCTTCATGGAAGGAACCTCTGTATTTGTGTCTCGGCGATGGTCGCCGTTTCCGTCTGGAATTTGATTGCCGTAATTGTCAAATGAATGTCTATGCATCGACTCGTTAGTATTCTTGTCATCCTCGTGCTGCTGACATCGTGTTACAATCGCGGTCAGCAGACGCCCGACGCTCTGTCGCTGACGGAGACGCAGATAGACAGCATCTCCTTCTATTCGACTCATCACTACACTGAGGGCTATAACTTCCGCGTGCATGCCGATTCGCTGCCCATCATTCAGCAGCTGCCTGCCGAGGTTGTCATCGATATGCCTGTCGATACGCTGCATCTCTATAAGAAGGATGTGGTGGTGGTGGCCGATATCGTCACCGTTCCTGCCGATACCATTGACTCCGTGTGGGTGAAGGTGGCTCGCGACGAGTTCATGCTTGGTTGGATTCACGAGAGCGAACTGCTGCCGGGTGTCTCGCCCGACGACCCCATCTCGGCGTTCATCGATTTCTTCTCCGATGCCCACCTGCTCATCTTCCTGGGACTGATTGCTGTTGTGGGGGCGCTCTATGTGTTGCGCCATCTCATGCGCCTCAATGCGAAGATAGTCCACTTGAACGATATTCCCTCGTTCTATCCTACGCTGCTCTGTCTGTTGTTGGCTACCTCGGCTACACTCTATAGTAGCATCCAGCTGTTCGACCCTGAGAAGTGGCGCCACTTCTACTATCACCCGACGCTCAATCCCTATGCCGTACCCTTCTGGCTGGGCCTTTTCCTCTGCTCCGTTTGGGGTATTCTCTTGATAGGTGTGGCTACCGTCGATGATGTGCGTCGTCGTCTGCCATTTGGTGAGGCATTGCTCTACCTGCTGGGACTGGGAGCCGTTTGTGCAGTTGTCTACGTAGTGTTTAGTATCTTTACCTTGTATTTTATTGGCTATCCGCTTCTGGTTGCCTATATCGTGTGGGCTGTGATGCGCTATAAAAAACAGCCCCGCAGTCGCTTCCTTTGTGGCAACTGCGGAGCCGAACTCCAAAAGAAAGGTCGTTGTCCCCACTGTGGGGTGGTCAACGAGTAGTTATCTTTCTTTTATTATCAATCAATTGTGAATTGTTAATTATCAATTGTCAATTGTGAATCTTCGATTCACCTTACTCGCCCTTGATGGCTGCAACACCGGGGAGCACCTTACCCTCGATAGCCTCGAGCAGAGCACCACCACCAGTTGAGATGTAGCTCACCTGGTCAGCGAGACCGAACTTGTTGACACAAGCCACAGAGTCACCACCACCAATCAGTGAGAATGCACCCTCAGCAGTAGCCTTGGCGATAGCGTCGCCGATGGCACGTGAACCAGCAGTGAATGCGTCGCACTCGAACACACCGGCAGGACCGTTCCACAGAATGGTCTTGGCACCAGCGATGGCAGCCTGGAAAGCCTTCTGGCTCTCAGGACCAGCGTCGACACCCTCGAAACCAGCGGGAACCTTGTTAGCGGGGCAGGTAATGATCTCAGCACCATCCTTCACGCTCATCGTGCCGAAGTCGAGACCGTTGGTAGCGGTGCAGTCAGTGCCAAGTACCAGCTCAACGCCGTTCTTCTTGGCCAGCTCCTCAACGCCCAGAGCAACGTCCAGCTTGTCGAGCTCAACGATTGACTCGCCAATCTCGCCACCGTGAGCCTTCGAGAAGGTGTAGGTCATACCACCGCAGAGGATGAGCTTGTCAACCTTGCCGAGCAGGTTCTCAATGATACCAATCTTAGAAGATACCTTCGAACCACCCATGATGGCTACGAACGGGCGCTTGATGTTCGAGAGCACGTTGTCAACAGCCTGTACCTCCTTCTCCATGAGCAGACCCAGCATCTTGTTGTCAGCGTCGAAGTAGTCGGCGATAACAGCCGTAGAAGCGTGCTTGCGGTGAGCGGTACCGAAGGCGTCCATGACGTAGCAGTCAGCGTAGCTGGCCAGAGTCTTAGCGAACTCCTTCTGAGAAGCCTTCATGGCCTTCTTGGCCTCGTCGTACTCAGGTGTACCCTTCTCAACACCAACGGGCTTACCCTCTTCCTCGGGGTAGTAGCGTAGGTTCTCCAGCAGCAGGGCCTCGCCCATCTTCAGAGCCTTGGCAGCGTCGGCAGCCTTAGCGCAGTCGGGAGCAAAAGCAACGGGAACACCCAGAGCCTTCTCCACAGCCTCACGAATCTGACCCAGCGACAGCTTGGGGTTCACCTTACCCTTGGGCTTACCCATGTGCGACATGATGATTGTTGCACCGCCGTCAGCCAGAATCTTCTTCAGCGTGGGCAGGGCACCACGAATACGGGTGTCGTCAGTGATCTTACCATTCTCATCGAGGGGCACGTTGAAGTCAACGCGCACGATAGCCTTTTTACCGGCAAAGTTCATTTCGTTGATTGTCATAATGATGTAATATTAATGATATTTGTAATACTTTGTTCTTTTGAGAGCGCAAAGTTACGACATTTTATCGAGAATCATACACCCGTTGCCTAACATTTAGCGTTTTTTTGCGCTCAATTATTAATAATGTAAGGCGTGGTTTGCAAAACATGATATTTTAGCGCCGACCATCAGCCAACAGCCGGGTTGTGGCACGTTGCCATAGTCCACGTATCGGGTGTTCAGCAGGTTGTTACCTTCTACGTACAGAGCATACCTCTCGGCCTCCCAACTCAGTCGGCTGTCGACGATGGAGTAGGGACGGTAGTCTCTTGCCTCACCGCTGGTATCTGTATAACTGCCCGTGCGGTCCTGAAAACGGTATTTCACCGTCAGCGACAGCCGTCTGGTCAGTGGCATTGCCAGCGAGGTCGTCAGCTTGTGGCGCAGGTACTCCAGCGAGTATTGCGATTGCAGGTAGGGCTCCTGCTGCTTCTGCTGGTGAAGATGGCAATATGAACTATGAACTGTGAATTTTGAACTATGAACTGAAAAGCTGACCTCCTGTCCCAGGGTGTTCACTTTTGTCAGGTTTACGCTCTGCCATTCGGCCTCTGGCTCTCGCGTGTCCATCACCCAGTCAATCATGTTTCGGCAGTGGTTGTAGAAGATGCTGGCCTTCACGGTGATAAGGGGCGAACTGTACTTAATGCCGCCCTCCAGAGCCTGCAGTTCCTCGGCCTTCAGGTACTTGTCGGCCTTATGTCCGCCCACGCTGTAGTAGAGTTCTGTGAACGACGGCATGCGCAGGTTGGAGTTGTAGGAGGCATAGACCTTCAGGTGGTTGCTCAGACGGTAGCTGGCGTCGATGCCCGGATAGAGCGTGAAGGGCATCTCGTTCCATGTGTTCTTGGCTGCGATGAAACCTGCCGACAGTGTGAGGCTATGCAGCAGGACGTTATGCTCCAGATGGAGGCTGAGGTTCGAACGGTTCAGCCCTTTCATATAGTGTCCTGACGGCTTGTTCAGCGTCTCTCCGAGATTGCTACTGACAATGTCTTCGTTGCGGAACTCTGCCCCCAGCGCCGTACGTCCCAGTTGCCAGTCGAACCAGCTGTGCAGGTTTATACCGAATACGTCCGTGCGGTGGTGGTTGAAGGGCACTCTCGCCTCGCTGCCACGTATCAGTTCGAAGCGGTCCCACGAGCGGTTCCAGTAGATGGCAGGCTTCAGGTGCCACTCTGCCGTCCTGCTTCCTTCGTCAGTCATCTTGCATCTCACATCAGCCTGCAGGGCAGTGAACAGTTTTGTTGTTTTTTCATACTGCTCGTCGTACTTTGCGCTGTAGAAGGTGTTCGAACCAAAGCCCTTCGTGCTCACGCCGGCATAGTAAGATATATCAGAGGTGAGGGGTGAGAGGTGAGGGGTGATAGAATAATTGCCTTGGTAGAAAGCCTTTACACCCTTGTAGTCGGCATTGAGACTACCGCTTTTTGCTCTGCTGTAGCCATCAGAGCGAGTGTAGCTGGCGCTGAGACTCTGCTGTGGTAATGCAGCCCGTCCTGCCGTTGACAAGTAGCCGAACGAACCACCCTCCATCCGTACCTGTGCCTGACTCCCCCTCTCTTTGGAGGGGGCTGGGGGAAGGCTTGTCACGATATTAATCGCTCCGCCCATTGACGATGTGCCGTATGCACGTCCTGCAGGTCCTTCGAGCACTTCTATCCGCAGAATGTCGCTGATGTCGCACGGCAGGTCCATCGTGTTGTGTCCCGTCTGCGGATCGCAGATGTTGATGCCGTTCAGCAGTACGGTCATCTGTTCCTGCGTGCCTCCGCGGATGCTTACATCCGTCTGTGCTCCGATGGCACCACGCTGTCTGACGTCGACGGCGCATACCATCTTCAGTAAGTCGTTGATACTTTGTACCGGCGCCGCCTGAATGTCCTCGCGGCTCAGTACAGTGACCATTCTCGCAGCTTGCCCTGTGGCAAGCGGAGCCAGTGAGCCCGTGACCTCCAGGTCGCGCAGCTTCACCTCCTTGTCTGTCGACTGGTCGTCGTCTGAGAGTTCCACCTTTGTGGTGACGTCGTCTGTAGCGGCACTTGCCGACTTCAGTGTAGCGACGCTGAGCACGCTGATGGTGACGACACGTCCCAGACAGGCAAAGAGAGCCCACCGTTTCCGTGTAAACTGTCGGAAACGCAGGGCCGGCTGTTGGTTGAATCGATGTTTGTACTTCATACTTTTTTTGAAAAACGCCGCGAAGGTACTACTTTTTCCTCAAAGCACAAAGGAAAACAGGCATTACTTTTCCTATAATTGTCGTTTACTTCAACTCAAGCTCCTTCTGCAGGCGGATGATTTCGTCGCGATACTGCGCAGCCTGTAGGAAGTCGAGCTTCTTAGCGGCTTCCTTCATGAGCTTCGTGGTGTCGGCAATGCTCTTCTCGAGTTGCTGGCGTGTCATGCGCTCAATAATCGGATCGGCAGCGAAGGCCCCTTCCTGCGGTCCGATGTAAATCTGCTTGGCGGTTGTTCCAGTGTCTGTTGTTCCGTCTGGCGACGACAGGTTGCTGTGCTTGAGACCCTTGACGATTTGTGTCGGCGTTATGTGGTGGGCTTCGTTGTATTGTAGCTGTTTGGTGCGTCGTCTTGCAGTCTCGTCGATGGTGAGTTGCATTGAGGCGGTGATGGTGTCGGCATACATAATGACCTTGCCGTTGACATTACGTGCAGCTCGGCCTGCTGTCTGAATGAGGCTTCGGCGACTGCGCAGGAAGCCTTCTTTATCGGCATCAATGATGGCTACCAGCGACACTTCGGGCAGGTCCAGACCTTCACGCAACAGGTTGACGCCTACCAGCACGTCGTACTTACCGCCTCGCAGGTCGTCGAGGATTTGTACGCGGTCAAGCGTTGCTACATCGCTGTGGATGTAGGCTGTCGGTATGTTGTGGTTCAGCAGGTATTCCGAGAGCTCCTCTGCCATGCGTTTTGTCAGCGTCGTCACCAGCACGCGCTCCTTGTGTTCCCGACGTGTCTGTATCTCTTCCATGAGGTCGTCAATCTGGTTCTCGCTGGGACGAACCTCAATTTCGGGGTCGAGCAAGCCCGTAGGTCGGATAATCTGCTCTACTACAACGCCCTCGGCCTCAGCAAGTTCGAAGTCGGCAGGCGTTGCTGACACGTAGATGACTTGATTGACCTCTGCCTGGAACTCATCGAACGTCAGCGGACGATTGTCGAAGGCGGCGGGCAAGCGGAATCCGTATTCCACGAGGTTGGTCTTACGGGCACGGTCGCCACCATACATGGCATTGATTTGCGGTACCGATACATGGCTCTCGTCGATGACCAGCAGGTAGTCGTCGGGGAAGAAGTCCAGCAGACAGTAAGGGCGCTCGCCAGCCTGTCGTCCGTCGAAGTAACGCGAGTAGTTTTCTATGCCCGAGCAGTGGCCCAGCTCCTTGATCATCTCCATGTCGTACTCCACGCGTTCTTTGATACGCTGTGCCTTGATGTGGTCGCCCATCTCGTTGAAGAACTCCACCTGCTTGACCAGGTCGTCTTGAATCTGCCGGATGGCGATGTTGGTCTGCTCCTGTGATGTCATGAAGAGGTTGGCGGGGTAGAGCTTGTAGTCTTCGAATGATGCCAGACGAAGGAATGTCTCGCTGTCCAGTTCTTCGAGACTGTCAATCTCGTCGTCCCAGAACGTCACGCGTAGCACCACCTCGCTGTAGGCCATCGCAATGTCAACGGTGTCGCCTTTTACGCGGAAGTTACCGCGTTGCAAGTCGAGATCGTTGCGGACGTAGAGCGCTGCCACCAGCTTTCTCAGCAGCATGTTGCGGTCCAGCTTCTGTCCGCGCTTCAGAACGATAACGCCTTCTGACAGGGCAACGGGACTTCCCATGCCGTAGATGCAGCTCACCGACGACACCACGACAACATCGCGACGGCCTGAGAGCAACGACGATACTGCCGACAACCGGAGCCGGTCGATTTCTTCGTTAATCGCTAAGTCTTTCTCAATGTAAGTATCGCTTGAGGGCAGATATGCCTCTGGCTGATAGTAGTCGTAGTAGCTGACGTAATACTCCACGGCGTTATCGGGGAAGAAGCCGCGCATCTCGTCGTACAACTGCGCTGCCAGCGTCTTGTTGTGGCTCAGGATGAGGGTAGGGCGGTTTACGTTTGCAATGACGTTTGCCACAGTGAAAGTCTTACCCGAGCCCGTGACGCCCAACAGCACTTGTGAGCGGTCGCCCCGGTTAAGACCGTCCGTCAGTTCGCGGATGGCCTCGGGCTGATCGCCTGTCGGCTTGTATTTCGACGTGAGTTTGAAGTCGGCCATCGGCGTTGTCTGGATTACTTGATGCCCCTGTCGTTCAAGGCCTTGGAATAGCGTGCAGCATTCTGCAAGTGCTCCTGATAGGTAGTGGCAAAGTTGTGTGTGCCGGAGAAATCCTCCTTTGCACACATATAAAGATAGGTGTGCTCCACGCGGTTCAGCACGGCATCGATGCCCTTGACCGAGGCTATCTTGATTGGGCCTGGTGGCAGTCCTGCATAACGATAGGTGTTATAGGGGCTGTCGAAGGTCAGCATATTGTGGTAGATGCGGCGCAGTTCAAACTGCTTCAGGGCGAACTTTACCGTGGGGTCGGCCTGCAGAGGCATCTGCTGCTTCAGACGGTTCAGGTACATGCCAGCCACCATGGGCTTCTCTGCTGTATTGGCAGTCTCTTCATCGATGATGCTGGCCAGTGTGCATACCTCATTGGGTGTCAGACCGATGGCCTGCGCCTTCGCATTACGGTCACCCTGCCAGAAGGCATCGTGCTCCTTCTGCATGCGGTTCATGAGTTGTTCGATGCTCAGGTCCCAGTACACTTCGTAGGTGTTGGGCACAAACATACAGGCAATGGTTGCCGTGTCGTAGCCGTAGGAGGCCGTAAATTCCGGGTCGGCAAGTGCCGTCGCAATGGTGGCCGAGTCGAGCATCAGTCGCTGCGACAGTTGTGCAGCAAGCCTGTCCATAGTGCGACTCTCGGGGATAGTGAGCATCATGGGCTGCTGTCGACCGTTCTTGAGCTGACGGAACACGCTGACGGTTGAAGCACTTGGCTCTATGGCATAGCGGCCAGTGTGCATATTGTCAGCATAGCAGGTGTGGCGCAGCATGGTGGACAAGGCCATTCTGCCGTGCACTGTGGCTATAGGCTCCAACTTGCAGAACACGGAGTCGGGCGTGTCGTCGTTGTCAATATAGACATACTGCGTCTCGTTGTGCTGTGAGAAACTGGTGAAGAAAAAGTAGTAAAGCAGAACAAAAATGCTCGCCAGACAAAGGGCTGCCGCCCAAAGAAAGTATTTGGCTTGTACCTGTTTCATTGTTGTATTTTTGTTTTTTCGGCTGCAAAGGTACAAAAAAAGGTAAAAAGGTAAAAAATTAAAGCGGTAAAAAAGGTAAAAAGACGAAAAAGTTGTATCTTTGCAAACAACCAATCTGAAACAATGAAACTGAAGTTTACAATACAATATGGTACGCAGTGGGGTGAGAGCCTGCATGTGGTGGTCGTCTATCGCAGTCAGGATGGTACCGAGCGTACGGCTAACCTACTGATGCTCACCGAGGACGGTATGCTTTGGACCATTGATACCGCCATTGTGACCTCCCGTCAGCATCCAGTGTCGGAGTTGTCCTATCACTATCAGGTAGAGGATGCCGACGGGCATGTATTGCGTCGTGAGTGGACACTGCTGCCGCGCTGCTATGGCTTCGATGCGTCGAAGAGCTATGTCTTTGCCGACCAGTGGTGCGACCGTCCCCTGAACGCCCATCTCTATAGCAATATTTGTCTGACAACGCTTCACCGTCCGCTGGGCGAGACGATGAAGGCGCTGGCAGTGCCTCTTTATCGTAAGACGGTACTCTTCCGTGTCTCTGCACCTCAGTTGCAGCCGGGGCAGTCGATTGCTCTTATAGGCAGTCATCCCGCTATTGGCAGTTGGAATGAGGCCCGTTATCTGCGTATGGAGTACATGGGACAGGGCGACTGGCTGCTTTCTGTCAACATGGCAGCCGTCCTGATGCCACTGGAATATAAATATGTCGTCGTTGACGACAAAAGCCACAGTCTCGTGACATGGGAGGAAGGCGACAATCGCATGGTGGACAGCGAGTTGGCTGATGGTCAGGTGCTTGTCTGCTATGGCGGTGGACTGCGTCTGCGCGAAAACCTTTGGCGTGCTGCCGGCGTTGTGGTGCCGGTATTCTCGCTGCGTAGTGACCACAGCTTCGGCATTGGCGACTTCGGCGACCTGCGTCGCTTCGTTGACTGGGCGGTGGCTACTGATATGAACGTCATTCAGTTGCTGCCTGTCAATGATACCACCACTGATGGCCATTGGCACGACTCCTATCCTTATAATATTACCTGCAGTTTTGCCCTTCATCCGCATTACATAGACCTTGAACAATTGGGCGATTTGCGTGACAAACAGCGTATGACAGCTTATCGGCGTCGTCAGCGTGAATTGAACGCCCAGGCTCTGTGTGACTATGAGGCTGTTGGTCGCGTGAAAAACGACTACCTGCATGAGTTCTTTGCAGAACAGGGGGCTTCCACCCTTGCCAGTGCCGACTACAAGACGTGGCGTGAGGCTAACAGCTGGTGGCTGGAGCCTTACGCAAAGTGGCGTGTGGAGAATCAGTCGGGAACAGCCGGGCAGTCTGATTTAGACTTTGTTTATTATGTTCAGTATCACCTCCACCTGCAACTGAAGTCTGCTGCTGAGTATGCCCGTTCAAAGGGCGTGTCGCTGAAAGGCGATTTACCTATTGGCGTTAACCGCCATAGTGTGGAGACGGCCACACATCCGGAGTTCTTTAATCTTGACTGCCAGACGGGAGCTCCGCCCGATGCTTTTTCGCCTCATGGTCAGAACTGGGGCTTCCCTACCTATAATTGGAGCAACGAGGCACTGATACCATGGCTCCGTCGCCGTTTTCAATGGATGGAGCAGTACTTCGATGCCGTCCGCATTGACCATGTGCTTGGCTTCTTCCGTATCTGGGAGATTCCGCAGGATGCCGTCTATGGATTGTTGGGACATTTCTCGCCTGCGCTGCCCCTTACTGAGAACGAAATAGAATACTTCGGACTGCCTTTCCGCAAAGAGTTGCTGACGCGTCCGTTCGTTAACGACCGTGTGTTGGAACGTCTTTTCGGTATGCATGCCCAATATGTGCGAGAGACTTTCCTGATGTCGCAGTCGTACGGATTGTATGTTATTAAACCTGAGTATGATACGCAGCGGAAAGTTCAGCAATACTTTAATGGACGTAATGACGAGAATAGCCTATGGATTCGTGAGGGTATGTACCAACTGATCAGTAACGTTCTTTTTGTTGAGGACTCTCGACAGCCGGGTATGTATCACCCTCGTATTCAAGCCTATCGAGAGCCCGTTTTCGATGCTCTTAGCGCTGATGAGAAGGAGGCCTTCATGCGTCTCTATAACAACTATTTCTATCAGCGTCATTCCATGTATTGGGGTGGGGTGGCCATGCGCCGTCTGACCGATGTGCTTGCCGATAGCCGCCTCCTTGTCTGTGCCGAAGACCTCGGTATGCTGCCCGATTGTGTCAGTCCCGTGCTTGATGCCCTGCGTATCCTCACGCTGGAGATTCAGACAATGCCTAAACAAAATGGACTGGAGTTTGCACATCTTGATGCCAATCCATACCGCTCGGTGGCAACGGTCTCTACCCATGACATGCCGCCTTTGCGCCTTTGGTGGGAGGAAAGTCCTGAACGCACACAGCGCTACTACGTTACCATGCTGCAAAAAGAAGGACGGGCTCCCGCACACCTTCCTGCTCATTTGGCTGAGGAAATCATTGCCCGACACCTGTATTGTCCTTCCATGCTTTGCCTGCTTTCACTGCAAGACTGGCTCGCCATGGACGGCGAACTGCGCTCTCAGCAACTGCGACAGGAACGTATCAATGTGCCCAGTGATCCTTATAACCGTTGGCAGTGGCGTATGCACCTCACCATCGAGCAACTTCTCGCTGCCACACGCTATAACGGCAAGGTCCGCACCATGATTTCCCGCAGTCGGCGCTCGCATCGGTAATCTCATATTTCTCATACGCTACAATTAAAAGAGTAGGAAAAGTGCAATAAAACGTGCTAATTTAGACTTTTTATTATTTGAAACGTACGAATTCCGAACTTTTTTGAGTACCTTTGTGCGGTTTATGAAGTTATGAGAAGATGAAAGAAAGCGTTAAGACAGCTGTAGAGCATATCCTGGACAGCTATCTCGAGATGAATAATCATCGCAAGACGCCGGAGCGTTATGCGATACTGAACGCCGTTTATAACACCACAGGACACTTCTCGCTGGACGAACTGAGCGAGAAACTGGCGGTGGACTATAAGTTCCCGGTGAGCAGAGCGACGTTATACAATACGTTGAATCTGTTTATGGAACTGCGCCTGGTCATCCGTCACCGTTTTCAGGGAACCACGATGTACGAGGCGTGCTTTGACAACAATTCGCACTGTCATCAGATGTGTACTGTCTGCGGCAAGGTTTGCGAGGTGAAATCGCCCGAGATAACGGCTGCCATTGATGCGCTACACCTGAAAAGGTTCCGTAAGGACGGCTATACATTATATATATATGGCATTTGTTCAACGTGTCAGTCGAAATTGACGCGAATGAAGAAGACTGCAAGGAAAAAGGAAACGATTAAAAATACAAAGAAAAATGAACAAAGGTAAGGTTGACGTCCTGCTGGGATTGCAGTGGGGCGACGAAGGTAAAGGAAAGGTGGTCGATGTACTGACCCCGAAGTATGACGTGATTGCCCGTTTTCAGGGTGGCCCGAATGCTGGTCATACGTTGGAGTTCGAAGGACAGAAGTATGTGTTGCGTTCCGTTCCCTCGGGCATTTTTCAGGGTGGCAAGGTGAATATCATCGGTAACGGTGTGGTGCTGGCTCCCGACCTCTTTATGGACGAGGCCAAAGCATTGGAGCAGAGCGGACATGAGTTGAAGAACCGTCTGCATATCTCGAAGAAGGCACATCTCATTATGCCGACACACCGTGTGCTGGATGCTGCCTATGAGGCTCAGAAGGGTAAGAACAAGGTGGGTACTACCGGCAAGGGCATTGGTCCGACCTATACCGACAAGGTGAGCCGTAATGGTCTGCGCGTTGGTGATATCCTTGAAAACTTCGAAGAGAAATATGCTGCTGCCAAGGCCCGTCATGAGGCTATTCTGAAGTCGCTCAACTTCGAGTACGACATCACTGAGGTGGAGAAGAAGTGGCTGGAGGGTATCGAGTATCTGCGCCAGTTCCCCATCGTTGACAGCGAGCACGAAATCAATAATATCCTGAAGAGCGGACAGAGCGTTCTCTGTGAGGGTGCTCAGGGCACCATGCTCGACATTGACTTCGGTTCATATCCCTTTGTGACATCTTCAAACACTGTTTGTGCAGGTGCTTGCACTGGTCTTGGTATTGGTCCCAACAAGATTGGCGACGTCTTCGGTATCATGAAGGCCTACTGCACACGTGTCGGTGCCGGACCGTTCCCCACGGAGTTGTTCGACGAGACCGGCAAGAAGATTCGTGACCTCGGCCACGAGTATGGTGCTGTGACAGGACGTGAGCGCCGTTGCGGTTGGATTGACCTCGTAGCTCTGAAGTATTCTATCATGGTTAACGGCGTGACGAAGCTCATCATGATGAAGAGCGATGTGCTCGACGGCTTCGACACCATCAAAGCCTGTGTGGCTTATAAGCAGAATGGTCAGGAAATCGACTATTTCCCCTATAACATTGAGGATGGTATTGAGCCTATCTACAAGGAACTGCCGGGCTGGAAGACTGACATGACGAAGTTCACCAGCGAGGAGCAGTTCCCCAAGGAGTTCAGCGACTACATCGCTTTCCTGGAAAAAGAATTGGAAACGCCCATCGCTATTATCTCAATTGGTCCGGATCGTGACCAGACAATCGTAAGAAAGTAATAAAGTAAATAAAGATGGCACAAAAGCCCAGTATACCTAAAGGAACACGCGACTTCGGACCACAGGAGATGGCCCGTCGCAACTATATATTCGACACCATCAAACAGGTGTATCGCCTGTATGGCTTCCAGCAGATTGAGACGCCGGCGATGGAGACTCTTGGAACGCTGATGGGAAAGTACGGCGAGGAGGGCGATAAGCTGCTCTTCAAGGTACTGAACTCCGGCGACTTCCTGACAAAAGTCTCCGACGAGGAATTACAGGAACGCAATGCGCTGCACCTGGCAGCTAAATTGTGCGAGAAAGGTCTGCGCTACGACTTGACGGTACCCTTCGCCCGCTACGTGGTGATGCACCGCGAGGAACTTCAGCTGCCGTTCAAGCGCTATCAGATGCAGCCCGTGTGGCGTGCCGACCGTCCGCAGAAGGGACGTTATCGCGAGTTCTGGCAGTTCGATGGTGACATCGTCGGTTCTGATTCGCTTCTGAACGAGGTGGAGCTGATGCAGATTATCGACACAGTATTCACCCGTTTCGGTGTCCGTGTACAGATTAAGATTAACAACCGCAAGATTCTCAGTGGCATTGCCGAGGTTATCGGTGCTGCCGAAAAGATTGTTGATATCACCGTAGCTATCGATAAGCTCGACAAGATAGGCAATGACAATGTCAATGCCGAGTTGCGTGAGGACGGACTCAGTGAGGAGCAGATTGCCAAGCTGCAGCCCATCATTCTGCTGGAAGGTACGAACGAAGAGAAACTCAATACAATTGCCGAGGTGCTGAAAGACAGCGAGACAGGCCTGAAGGGTGTTGAGGAACTGCGTTATATCCTGAACGCTCTGACCATGCTGAACAATGAGCTCCAGCTTGACTTGACGCTGGCACGTGGTTTGAACTACTACACAGGCGCCATCTTTGAGGTGAAGGCCCTCGATGTTCAGATTGGCAGTATCACTGGTGGCGGACGCTACGATAATCTGACTGGCATCTTCGGTATGCCCGGCATCTCGGGTGTCGGTATCTCGTTCGGGGTTGACCGTATCTATGACGTTCTCAACGCCCTTGATGCCTATCCCAAGGATGCGCAGACGGGTACTCAGCTGCTGTTCATCAACTTTGGCGACAAGGAGACGGCATACGTTTTGCCTGCTGTGGCAAAAGCCCGTCAGGCCGGTATCAACACTGAGCTCTTCCCTGATGCCACAAAGATGAAGAAACAGATGGCCTATGCCAACGCCAAGCAGATACCGTTTGTGGTGCTTGCCGGTGAGAACGAAATCAATGAGGGTAAGCTGACCCTGAAGAATATGTCGACGGGCGAACAGCAACTGGTCACCATCGAAGAACTGATAAACAGCGTTAAGTAAACCACATACGTGAAATTACGTAGGATAGCTTCACCGCTGCTGCTATCCGCAGCTTTACTATTGGGCGCGTGCTCGGAAACGAAGTACGTGCCTGATGGTATGTATCTGCTTGATGGTGTGAAGGTGAGGGTGGACGGCAAGAACTATGAAGGTGTGAATCCCGGACAACTGAAGAACTATGTCCGACAGCGTGGTAATGCCCGTTGGTTCTCAACCGTTAAACTGCCGTTGCTCGTCTATTCGCTTTCGGGACAAGATACAACCAAGTGGTTGAACCGCACATTGCGTGGTATCGGCGAGGCTCCTGTCTTGTTGGATACCGCCTTGGTGCGACTCTCGTGTCGTGATATGCGGCAGTCGCTCAAGAACATCGGCTACCTGGATGCAGAGGTGGAGATGCTGCCAATCACTCACGGTAAGAAGGTGGTGGCCAACTACATGCTGCAACCGGGAAACGCGTATTATGTGGGACAGGTCGATTATCGTATTGACGACCCGCAGATTTGTCAACTGCTTGAACTCGACGATACGACAAAGCGTGGCATACGCAGCGGTCAGCAGTTCAATGTGACACAGCTGGACCAAGAGCGTAAGCGCCTGACACAACTGCTGACTGACAAGGGCTATTTCCGATTCCATAAGGACCATATTACGTTTCTTGCCGACACATCGGCACATTCACAGCTTGTTGATGTCACGCTGTGGCTCCGCAATTTCAAGAATGTCCAGAAGGAAGATACGCTGCACAGCCGCTATCGTGTGGCTTCCATCAGTTATGAGAGCGGCAATCCCAAGGACAGTGTCATACACCTGCGCCAAGGCATTCTTGAGGAGTGTACTCATTTCGATGAGGGCGATTTCTATTCGGCCACGGCACTTCGTAACACCTATAACCATTTCGGGCGCCTCGGTGCCGTGCGCTATACGAACATCTCTTTTGCGGAACGGCCCGATACGTCATCGTTAGACTGCGTCATACAACTGCAGACGAACAAACCATCGACGCTGAGCTTCCAGCCGGAAGGCACGAATACTGCCGGCGACTTGGGAGCTGCCGCCTCGCTGACATACCAGAACAGGAATCTCTTCCGGGGTTCCGAGAATCTCAGCATCGAACTGCGTGGTGCCTATGAGGCTATTCGCGGACTTGAGGGCTACAGCAATCAGGACTTTGTGGAGTATAGTCTGGAGACGCGACTGCAGTTTCCGCGTTTCATCATCCCCTTCCTGAGCAAGCAGGTGCGTCGTAATGTCAATGCAGCGAGCGAGGTGTCGTTGCTCTATGATTTGCAGAACCGTCCGGAGTTTCATCGCCGTGTTGTTTCTGCAGCCTGGCGCTACAAATGGCAACAGCAGGACAAACGTCATCAGTATCAGCTGGATATGCTCGACTTGAACTATGTGTTTATGCCATGGATCAGTGAGACCTTCCGTACGCTCTATCTCGATGATGTCACCAGTCGAAATGCCATTCTGCGCTATAATTATGAGGACCTCTTTATTACGAAGATTGGTTTCGGCTATGGTTATAACAACGGACAGACGGCCATCAAGACCAATCTGGAGACGTCGGGAAACCTGCTGGGTGCCGGTTCAAGGCTCTTCGGTGCTGAGAAAGACAGCCACGGACAGTACCGCGTCTTTAACATCGCCTATGCCCAGTATGTGAAGGCCGATATTGATTTTACACGCAGTCTTCAGCTGGACTATAACAACCAGCTGGTCTTCCATGTCGGACTTGGTGTGGCCTATCCCTATGGTAACTCATCGGTGCTGCCGTTCGAGAAACGCTATTTCTCGGGAGGTGCCAATAGTGTTCGTGGATGGAGTGTCCGTAGGTTGGGACCGGGAAAATACAAGGGACAAGACGGGCGTATTGACTTCATCAATCAGACAGGTGACATGAAGCTCGACCTCAATGCAGAGTACCGTACACATCTGTTCTGGAAACTTGGTGGTGCGCTCTTCGTCGATGCCGGAAACATCTGGACGCTGCGTGAATACAAGGACCAGCCCGGTGGAAAGTTCACACTGCAGGATTTCCCCAGTCAGATTGCGGTCAGTTACGGCATGGGACTGCGCTTTAACTTCGATTATTTTATTGTGCGCTTTGATTTAGGCATGAAAGCTATCAACCCTGCTTTCCAGGCTGATGATTCAGAGCATTATCCTTTGCTGCACCCGCGGTTCAGTCGCGACTATGCTTTTCACTTCGCGGTAGGCCTTCCATTCTAACCTGCCACTTGCCGTCGCGTAGTACCGTTTTCAAACGAAATTCATCGCCACTGCGGAACTCTCCCGGACGTCCGATGCTGTCAATGGCCAAGTAGTCATCGACCTGCAGTAGCACTTCACAAGTAGTGTCGTTGATTTGCTCGCAGTCGAGGAGCTCTATCGATGCCGCCTCGCTACGGGTGTTCAGCATGTCGAGGTCCTCCTGGCTGGTGTTCGTTGCCGCATAGCGAATCCACTTCTCCGACTCTGGCGTTATCAGCTCGTTGGCACGCACATAGTCGTAGTTGAAATAGGCCTCGGCAAAGGACGTTGCAGAGCGACCGGCCTTCTCCTGAAGAGAGGACAGATTGTCGGAACAAGCCGTCAGCGTGGCGACGGCAACCATCAGTAAAGTGCTTTTTTTCATGGGTTAAAGTCTTAATAAAGTACAAAGGTAGTGATTTCCTTTGGTTATCCCGTCATTTTTTGTTACTTTTGCACAAAATTAACGACAAAATGCTTAGATTTATATCCTTTGGGAGCGGCAGCAGCGGTAATTGCTACTACCTGTTCACCGAAACGGATGGCCTGATAATAGACATTGGAGTAGGACTCAGAACACTGAAGAAACAGTTTTCCGACTATGGTCTCAGCCTTAGTAAGGTTTGTTATGTGCTGATTACTCACGACCACGCTGACCACATCAAGTCAGTGGGAAGTATCAGCCACGAATGTCATCTGCCTGTCTATGCTACCCAGCTTGTTCATCAGGGCATAGACCGTAACTACTGCGTACAGCGTAAGCTCGATTCGTCTATGAAGAAGAAGATTGTAGCAGGCGAGTCCTTCACCTTGGGCTGTTTTCAAATTACCCCATTCTCTGTTCCTCATGACGCCAGCGAGAATGTGGGCTTCTTTATAGAGACCGAGGGCGTCAGCTTCTGCATCATCACCGATGCTGGTTCAGTGACCGACGAGATGAAGTCCTATATCAGTAGGGCCGACTATCTGGTTATTGAGTCGAATCACGATGTGGAGATGTTGAAGAACGGCCCGTACCCCGCCTATCTGAAGACGCGTATTCTGAGCAATAACGGACACCTGTCTAACGCTGACTGTGCCCAGGCTATTGCTGAGAACATGACCGAGCGCTTGAAGCATGTGTGGCTCTGCCATCTCAGCGAAGAGAATAACCATCCGGAGTTAGCCCGTAAAACGGTGGAGACGATTCTCCGTCAGTATGGTATTATTGCAGGAAAGGATTTTCAGTTGGAAATCCTGAAGCGCAATGTGCCGATGGGTATCTTCGATTTGGTATAAAGCCACAGAGCGGGATACGGGAATCGAACCCGCCTCCCAGGCTTGGGAAGCCCGTGCACTACCGATGTGCTAATCCCGCTTGAATAAGATTCTTGAAAAAATTTGTTTGTGTAATGAGCCGATACCCGGACTCGAACCGGGGACCCACGCATTACGAATGCGTTGCTCTACCAACTGAGCCATATCGGCAAAAAAGTACACCCGCAGGGGCTCGAACCCTGGACACCCTGATTAAGAGTCAGGTGCTCTACCAACTGAGCTACGGGTGCATCATTATTTCAAAAAAACAGGAGGAACTCTGACCTCCCTTTGTACACCCGCAGGGGCTCGAACCCTGGACACCCTGATTAAGAGTCAGGTGCTCTACCAACTGAGCTACGGGTGCATCCGTTTTTCGTTTGCGGGTGCAAAGGTACACTTTTTATTTGATTCCCACAAACTTTTTGTGGATTTTCTTCAAAAAAAGTTGAATCTATCGCTGTTTGGCCACTTTATGGGCCCTGTGTACCCCTTCAATCCTCGCAAAAACGGCGTTTTATCGCAAGTCAATCACCTCGGCTGAGGGGAAGTCTTTGGCGTTGAAACGGAAATAGGCGTCGGGCAGTGACTCCTGTTTCAGATTGGAGACGTCGAAGGTGGTCCACTTCTTTCCCTGAAGCATCTTTACCTGCGAGGGGGTGTAGCTCTTGCTGTCAACGGTGATGAAGAGCTCCTGCACCTTCTTGGCTTTCGAGTCTGCGGTCAGGTGTACGATGTAGTTGCCGCCATCCTTGCGCATAGTGCTCTTGTAGCCCTTCTTGTACATATTGATAAAGTTATAGGGATTCAACGACTGTAGCTCGCTTTCCTTGGGATTGCTGACGTTCACCTCGTCGTTGCGTGTCATGTATGTCCACTGCGTCTTACCGTCGAACCACACCTTCGTGTGCTGGGTGGTAGCCATGAACTTATTGCCTTTGACGGCGATGGTACCGGTGATGGTGCCCTGCGGCATACTGGCCTTGAAGTCGGCCTTCACGCCGCTCTTGGCTGTTAGCTTCTGTGCGGCCTTGTCTAATACTTGTGTTGCTGTCTGCGCGTAACCTGTTGCCGTAGCCAGCAGAAGTGTCATTGCAAAAACAATCTTTTTCATCTTGTGTGGATTATGTGTGTTGTGAATTATCGGTTTCTGAACGTGCTCAGCAGGCTTTCAAGGCTCATCTCGTCCTGGATAAGCACCTCACGCGGCTTGGAGCCGTGGGCTTGACCAACGACACCGGCTTTCTCCAGTTGGTCCATCAGTCGTCCGGCACGGTTGTAGCCGATGGCATACTTGCGCTGGATGAGCGATGTAGAGCCGCTCTGCTGTAAGACGATGAGACGGGCTGCGTCCTCGAACAGCGGGTCGATGTGCTGCACGTCGAACTCGCCGCCGCCACTGCCGCCTTCCATGCCGTCGTCGGTCATCGGCTCCGGCAGCTCGTAAGTGTCGGGATAGCCCTGCTGCTGCGATATGAACTTGTTGATGGCGGCCACCTCGGGGGTGTCAACGAAGGCACACTGCACACGGATGGGGTCGTTGCCCTGCAGGAAGAGCATGTCGCCGCGGCCAATAAGCTGATTGGCACCCATGCGGTCGAGGATGGTCTTCGAGTCAATGCCCTGGCTGACCTTGAAGGCGATACGTGCAGGGAAGTTGGCCTTGATGGTACCCGTGATGATGTTCGTTGTCGGGCGCTGCGTGGCAATGATCATGTGGATACCCACGGCACGGGCCTTCTGGGCAATACGGGCAATGGGCAGCTCAATCTCCTTGCCGGCAGTCATGATGAGGTCGCCGTACTCGTCGATGACCACGACGATGTAGGGCATATAGCGGTGACCGTTCTCGGGGTTCAGTCGGCGCTCAATGAACTTCTTGTTGTAGTCCTTGATGTTACGCTCGCCGGCAGCCATCAGCAACTCGTAGCGGGCATCCATTTCCACGCAGAGCGACTGCAGCGTGCGCACCACCTTCGATGTGTCGGTGATAATGGGCGATGCGTCGTCGTCGGGCACCTTGGCCAGGAAGTGCTTGTCGATGTTCGCATAGATGCTGAACTCCACCATCTTCGGGTCAACGAGCACAATCTTCATCTCGGCAGGGTGCTTCTTATATAATAAAGAGGTGAGAATGGCGTTCAGACCGACAGATTTACCCTGACCGGTAGCACCGGCTACGAGCAGGTGAGGCATCTTGGCAAGGTCGAACATAAACACCTCGTTGGTGATGGTCTTACCCATGGCGCAGGGCAGTTCCATCTTCGACTCCTGGAATTTCTTGGAGTTTAGTATCGATTCCATCGAGACGATGGAGGGCTTGGCGTTTGGTACCTCAATACCGATGGTGCCCTTGCCGGGAATCGGCGCAATGATACGGATGCCGAGTGCCGAGAGGCTCAGGGCGATGTCGTCTTCCAGATTGCGGATTCTCGAGATGCGCACACCCTGTGCAGGTGTAATCTCGTAGAGGGTAATGGTAGGACCGACGGTGGCCTTGATGCTCGATATCTCCACGCCGAAGTTACGTAGCACGTCAACGATGCGGTTCTTGTTGGCCGTCTGCTCTGCCATGTCGATATAGGGCTTGCCGTCGTCGTCATACTCCTTCAGCAGGTCCAGCGTGGGGTAGTGGTAGTTCTCCAGGTCGCGCTTCGGGTCGTAGGGCTCCAGCTCTTCATCGCCCACGCTGACGAGGTTCTTGCCATCGGCCGTCTCCTCCTGCTTGCCAGTGTCAATGGTCATGTCAACATCCTCGGCATCGGCTGCCGGTGTCACGATGGTGGCAGCAATGGGCTTCTGTTCTGCGGGCGTGTCGGCAGGCTCGTGGTCGAAGATGACCGTCTGTGTCGTGGGGTCGTCAAAGGTCCCCGGGTCTTCCTGCGTCTCCAGATGGTATGTACCCTCAGGCTCCCCGTCTTCAGCATTGTTGTTTGTAATCTGGAAGGGAACCTTGCGGAACAGCGGCAGCGGGTTCAGCACTTTGCGGATGAAGTAGATGGTCTCGGCACTCAGATAGGTCAGGAAGGCAATAGCCACCAGAGCCAGGATGGCCGTCAGTCCGGGAGCACCGAAGAAACCCTCAATCTGCTGGCAGATAAATACGCCGTGGTCACCGCCGGGGTTGAAGTGGCTGTCCACAAACAGCGGCGACAGGAACTTGGCAAAGGTGATCGATGCCCAGAGCATCAGAATCATCAGCGACATGAACCACTTCAGGAGCTTCGACTTGAAGACGCGCATCAGTCGCAGTCCTGCTAAAAGCAGGAAGGCGGGAATGAAGAAGGCGGCCAGTCCGAAGCAGTCCTTCATAAAGAACGAGGCGGCAAAAGCACCGATAGAACCGCACGAATTGGCAAACTCATGCTGCTGGTTCTGAATCTCGCCAGCCCGCAGTTCGTCAATCATACTCTGGTCGGCGGCACCCGTCGTAAAGAACGATAAGAATGCCAGTATCAGGTAGATAGCCACAATGACAAAGATGAGTCCGAGGAAGAAGTTGACTCGTTCATTGTGGAATATATTCTGGAATCCAATAGCCTCGGCAAGTGAGGTTGCCGAACGCTCGGTTTTCTTTCTTTTCTTAGCCATAATTCTGCTTGTCTTTCTGTATTTCAGTGCAAAATTAGCGGAAAAAGTTTAGAATCTACCATAAATATCAATTTTTTTTGTAATTTTGCACTCCGTAAACGATTCGACAGATGAAAAAGACCATATACAACAAGTTTGACAAGTCCAGAATCCCTGCTCTGCCGCGAGCGCTCTTCGACGGACGCATCGAGGTGGTGGTGTCGGCATCGGAGGCGGCCAAGGCTGTGCGTTTCCTGCTGTCACAGGACATTTTGGGCATTGATACCGAGACGCGGCCGTCGTTCCGTCGCGGCGACATCCACCATGTGGCGCTGCTTCAGGTCTCTACCCGCGACATCTGCTTCCTCTTCCGTCTGAACCACACGGGACTGACACCCGACATCATCCGTTTTTTGGAGGACACGACGGTGCCCAAGATAGGCCTGTCGCTTACCGACGACATGAACGCCCTTCACAAGCTGGGCGATTTCACGCCGGGATCGTTCATCGACCTTCAGAACCATGTTCGCGAAATCGGTGTCGAGGATCTGAGCCTGCAGAAGCTCTATGCCAACTTCTTCGGACAGAAAATCAGCAAGCGTCAGCAGCTCAGTAACTGGGAGCGCGACGTGCTTGACGACAAGCAGAAAGGCTATGCCGCTACCGATGCCTGGGCGTGCATCATGCTCTTCGAGGAGCTACAGCGCCTGAAGACAACGGGCGACTATGAACTGGTGAAGGTCGCTGAGCCTGCGACCGTAAGTGCATAACGATTATTATTGACTATGAGACAGATACAACTCAAGCGAGGTAAGGAGGAAAGCCTCCGCCGTTTCCATCCGTGGGTATTCTCGGGTGCCATCCTGCGTGCCGACAAGGGCATCGAAGAGGGTGAGGTGGTGCGTGTTGTCACCGAAAAGGGCGATTTCATCGCCGTAGGACATTTCCAGCAGGGCTCTATCGCCGTCCGTGTTTTGTCGTTCCGCGATGTTGCTATCGACGATGCGTTCTGGAATGCCCGTCTGGCATCGGCGCTGAACATGCGCATTGCCATCGGCTTGGCCGACGCAGAAGGCCATAACGCCTATCGCCTGGTTCATGGCGAGGGCGATAACCTGCCTGGCCTCATTGTCGATATCTACAACAAAACGGCGGTCATGCAGGCTCATAGCATCGGCATGCACCTCCAGCGCCATGATATTGCCCGTCAGCTGATGGCAGTGATGGATGGCCGCATTGAGAACGTCTATTATAAGAGCGAGACGACGCTGCCCTTCATGGAGCCCGAGAATGGATTCCTCTATGGCGGCAGCGACGAGAACATCGCCACCGAGAACGGTCTCCGCTTCTATGTCGATTGGCTGCGTGGTCAGAAGACAGGCTTCTTTGTGGACCAGCGCGAGAATAGAGCATTACTTGAACAGTATTCGCGTAACAAGCGCGTTCTCAATATGTTCTGCTATACGGGCGGCTTCTCGTTCTATGCCATGAGGGGTGGGGCAGAGCTCGTTCATAGCGTCGATTCCAGCGCCAAGGCCATCGAGCTGACCAACCGCAATGTGGAGTTGAATTTCCCTGGCGACAAGCGTCATCAGGCTTTCTGTGAGGACGCCTTCAAGTTCCTCGACGGCATCAGCTCCGAACAGCCCTACGACCTCGTCATCCTCGACCCTCCGGCCTTTGCCAAGCACCGTGCAGCCCTGCACAATGCGCTGAAGGGCTACACCCGCCTCAATCAGAAGGCTCTTGAGAAGATGCCTGTAGGCAGTATCCTCTTTACTTTCAGCTGTTCGCAGGTGGTCACGAAGGACCATTTCCGCAATGCCGTCTTCACGGCAGCTGCCCTTGCCAAGCGTAAGGTGCGCATCCTCCATCAGCTGCATCAGCCGGCCGATCATCCCGTGAACATCTACCACCCCGAGGGCGAATACCTGAAGGGTCTGGTACTCTATGTTGAGTAAGCATCCTTGAGTGAAGTGTCCTGTGAAGCATAAAATCAAAGATTTTATCGAGCGACACCGACTGCTCTCTCCCGATAAGAAACAGCTGGTGGCCGTCAGCGGAGGCGCTGACAGCGTGGCACTGCTGTTGCTTCTGCAGCAACTGGGCTACACCTTAGAGGCCGTTCACTGCAACTTTCATCTGCGTGGCGACGAGAGCAATCGCGACGAGGATTTTGTACGTCAGTTGTGTGAAAAGCTGAATATCGTGCTTCACTTAATCCACTTTGACACAAAAACTTATGCCGAGACTCATCAAGTAAGCCTTGAAATGGCAGCACGCGCGTTGCGCTACCGCTATTTCGAGCAACTCCGACAGGATATCGGTGCCGAGAACGTCTGTGTGGCACACCATCGCGACGATGCCGTTGAGACGCTGCTCATGAATCTGCTGCGCGGAACAGGCATTCACGGCCTGACGGGCATCCGTCCTCGTAACGGCCATATTGTCAGGCCTTTGCTGGACGTCAGCCGTCAGGAGATAGAAGATTTCCTCGATTCCATCGGGCAGCCCTATGTGACGGATTCTACCAATCTCGTTGATGATGTTGTGCGCAACAAACTCAGGCTCAACGTGTTGCCGCTGTTGAAGGCCATTAATCCCAGGGCTTCCGAGAATATCTACAAGACCGCCTGCAGAATGTCTGAGGCCGAGCGCGTCTTCGATGCAACGATGGAATCGGCGAAAATGCGCGTCTGTCCGTTGGGATTGCCTGATTCTCAGCATGATGGCAGCATCGATATGACCGCCTTGCAGCAGGAGCCTTCGCCAGAGTATCTGCTCTTCGAGCTGCTCTCGCCCTTAGGTTTTTCGCCCGATTCCATCGAACAGATTGCAGCCCACCTTGACAGCCCTACAGGCCGTGAGTATCAGTCAGATAGCCACGAGCTGCTTGTTGACCGCGGACAGCTTCTCGTACAGAAGCGTCAGCCGCTGCCTCCCGTATTACGTGTTCCTGAGACCGGCGTCTATCAGTATGCTACTGGGAAGTTGCGTGTAGAGCAGACCAACGATGTTGAGATTAGTCGTGATGCGGCTGTTGCCACCCTTGATGCTGCCCTTGTCACCTTTCCGTTGACGGTGCGTCCTGTCCGTGATGGCGACCGCTTCCATCCCTTTGGAATGACGGGCAGTCGCTTGGTCAGCGACTACCTGACCGATCGTAAGGTCAACCTCTTCGACAAACGCCGTCAGCTTGTTGTCACTGATGCCAGCGACACCATTCTTTGGCTTGTCGGGCGTCGAACAGACCATCGTTTCCGCATTACCGATGACACATCCAGCATGCTCCGCCTCTCCTTTTGTTAAGATTTTATCAATCCCCTATTAAGCCTTGTTTTTGCGGCATTACCCCTCTGAAACCCCGATAAACACTGGGGCTGCGAGAGGGGCCGAGTATTGGTTGGCAGAGGCCGACTATTTCGAAATACTCGCCGAGTATTTTTCAAAACTCGTGCCCTGCTGAAAATTTCTCGTGGCCCTATGAAAAACGACATGCGCTTTGTAAATAAATTTCCGTATCACTACGAAAATGTTGATTTTTGCCCCCATTAGGCATATCGCCCCCTATACCCCTCTATATCATGGGTTCCCCCCTTATATAGGGGGGGGAACCATAGATATGAGGGGATGGGGGCTACCTGCCTTACCATGGGGGCGGGGCAAGGTCGGCCAAAGTAGTGCAGAAGATGACCTCACGACGAAGGAACTGTTTGCTGTGCAAGAAAAAAAGGAAAGATAGGAATATAACTCAGAATTTTTTTGTACCTTTGTACCCACATTCAAAACCTTAACAGTTTAATAGTACAAATAAAAGAATGAAAACAAGACTTTTACTTTCCATCGCCGTCCTCATGACGGTAGTCATCACCGCACAGGCGAGAACCTATCTTATTTATTTCGACAACGAAGCTGTACGTGTGACCGATGAGAACAAAGACAACCTGACCACCCTGCTCACCGATGCAGGACTGCTGACGGCCGGCACCGTAACGCTCTCCACAAATGGCGAAGTGCTTAAGCTGACGCTCAACGGCGCCAAGCTGCAAGCGTTGAATGGCGGCTATAACACCACGTTGGCTATCGGTGAGGATCTGACGCTGGAGTTGATAGGCGAGAACGAGATTGTGTACGATCTGGATAAAACATACGGCGATGCGCTTTGGTGCGGCAGTGACAAAAAGGTCACGCTGACCGGTAGCGGCACGCTGACCTGCAAGGCCCCCGCTTCTTCTATGCATGATGGCGTATTTATTAATAAGGGAGCAACCCTCCTGATTGACGGCAATGCCACCCTCATCGCCATAGGAAGGTCAACTGGAGTCTATGGAGACGAAAATGGAAAACTGATTATCAACTACGGCACGCTGAAAGCCTCGTGTGCCGACCAGTGGGGACGTAACCAGATAGAGGTGCTCAGCGGCATACAGCTTGGCGAGGGTGTCACCATCACTCAGCCCGCAGGAGCCTATTTCTCAGATGGCGGGATATCGATTGTCAATTCTGACGGTAGCATTATCCAGAGAGACACCGAAATCATTATCACGGGCGGCAAAGCATCGGGTATAGCCAGCACTACGGCCTCTGCACAGCACAGCGGCAGACGCTACAACCTGCAAGGTCAGCGTGTAGGCAAAGAATATCGTGGCATCGTCGTAGAGAACGGACGGAAGAGGGTGAGAAAAATGTAAAAATGTAAGGGTGACATGTGACCAGGTCCCTGTCACGATAGTTTTCCTATCTCAACGAGATACGATTCTATCTCATTAAGATACGCGGCTATCTCATTGAGATACGATTGAAATTCGTGGCTTAGCCCTGGAAAACGTTGAAAAGGTTACATGGTTACAGCTGTAACCATGTAACCATTCCGGAAACTTTACTGGATTCGTTGACACCTTTACTGAAAAGGTTGTCTTTTTTCCTGAGGGAGGTAGACGGGACGTATCATCATCACACCTCCCGTGCCTCAAACCCCTTGTGCATCGATGTTTCAGAGCTGTAATAGGGGTATGTGAGGTTTACTTGCGAATAAACTATTTTTTGTAAAATTGAGCAGTTCTTTTCGCGTTTTCTTGATTGATTGAAGAATAATTCTTATCTTTGTGCCGATAAAACTAAAAACTGATTATGAACCATGCAGGCCATCTTCGTTTTTCTTTAACTCATGTACACAAAAAGAACCATCCCTTTTGTGTATATGAACAAAATTGTTGTGAATCAAAAACCTGTGATTCTCTTGGCGTGAAGCCGGCAGAGCTGACGGCGTCCCAGATTCTTCAGGCGGACTCCACGGATTACCTACTTGGTGGAAGTCTGACGATGAAGAACGGCAGGATAGACAAGTACCTCTTCGACGGCGGCTATGCCCAGGCGACGGCGACGGGCAGTAATAACGACAGCTTCGCCTTCTACTACTATAATCAGGACCATCTCGGCAATATCCGTGAGGTGGTGGATGCCAGCGGCACGGTGCAGCAGGTGACGAACTACTACCCCTTCGGTACTCCTTACTTCGACGCATCCAGCACCAAGAATGCCGACATGCAGCCATACAAATACAACGGCAAGGAGCTGGACCGCATGCACGGTCTGGATACCTACGACTATGGTGCTCGCCAGTACGACCCGATACTGGCACGATGGGACAGGATTGACCCGCTGTGCGAGAAGTACTACGATGTCAGTCCGTATGCATATTGTGCGAATAATCCGGTGAATGCAATTGATCCGGATGGAAGGGAGATATTCATCCCCAAACAATTTCAATCCCAAATATTATCAATGATAAACTCCTTTTCAGAGACCCAGTATAAGGTTAATGAGAAAGGCTATATGTGTGTTGACAAAGATGCTAAAATAAATGAAAAGGGTTCTAACCATTATTCCGAAAGAATAGACGCAACGATTGCGGCAAAAGGAAAACTAACCTTAATGGTAAGCGATAAATATACCTTACCTAATGGGAAAACTTGTGATGTTGAAAAAGATTATGGGGGTGGACTTACAATTACCGAAAAAACAAAAAAGTCAGATGTGAAGACAGTGGTTACAGGAAAAGACCATTTAGTGCATGATACTAATGGAAACGAAACAAAAAAGCCTGCTGGAGAAGTTCTTATACATGAAATAGTCGGACATGCAGCACCGGCTATTGTAGGAACAGAAACGGGAAATGCTGTAAAAAATGAAAATATAGTTAGAAAAGAGTTGGGACTACCAGAACGTATAGTAAATAATCGTCATTATGAATAAGCTTTTATTTTTGTTGCTTCTATTCACCAAGTTAGGTGTACATGCAAATGATTCCATTCTTGTAGAAAAAGTATGGACAGAAAGGCGAACTATATTTTGTAATAAAGAGGAGATTGGTTCTATTGGAGAAGATACTTTGATAGAGAACTATGGTATAGCATGCGGTTATTGGGGGTGCAAAGAAATACTATTTTTTAGTAATCATCAGTTTAAAGAATCATATCCCGATGGTAGGGCGTATATGGGAAAATGGATGCTTAAGGATGATTTACTTACAATTGTATATAACAAAAGAGAAAGAGGAGAGAAGAAAAAACTCAAGTTCAAAATAAAGTATAGACAAAAGAAAGAATGTCCAACACTCTATTTGTTCGAAATAAAAGGACGCGTGCGTGTTTGTTATATTTATTGTAGTTACAATGATTAATTCATAAAGACATATCATGTTGGGGATTGTCACTCTGTGAGCATTGGTGGAAGTCAGACGATGAAGAACGGGAAGATAGACAGATACCTCTTTGATGGCGGCTACGCCCAGGCATCGGTTGCAAGTGCGACAACCGACAACTTCGCCTTCTACTACTATAATCAGGACCACCTCGGCAATATCCGTGAGGTGGTGGATGCCAGCGGCAATATTCTGCAGGTAACGAACTACTACCCCTTCGGTACTCCTTACTTCGATTCGTCCAGTACCAAGAATGCCGACATGCAGCCATACAAATACAACGGCAAGGAGCTTGACAGGATGCACGGTCTGGACGCCTACGACTATGGTGCCCGACAATATGACCCTATACTGGCAAGATGGGATAGGATAGATCCGCTGTGCGAGAAGTACTACAACATCAGTCCGTATGCGTATTGTGCGAATAATCCGGTGAAATATATTGATCCGGATGGGAGAAAGATCCGAATATGCCAGAAAGACAGGAACCAAGTTCTAGGATATATTAACAAATTAGCTCAAGGTACATTCGCTGTTGATAAAAGTGGATACCTATTTCTGTCAAAACCATCAGATTCTAAAGGTTTTTCTAGAACATATACAGAATCTCTCGTGAGAGCAATAAACAACAAAGAGAAAACAATTATGGTTTTTGTTGATAATTATTATCTTGACAAAGATGATAATAAACAAGATATTTCCCTAAAAGGAGAAGGTACTACTAAAGAATTCTTTAATGGCAATATATCTGTAGTAATATCTGGGAAAACATATAATGGGTTAGTTGACAAAGATGGCAATAGCATATCAGATAAACCTGAGTTCATTTTAGCTCATGAAATTGCAGGACATGCAGAACCCAGACTTAATGATAACGGAAAAGGAGATGTTGTGAATGCTGTTGAAATTGAAAATGCAATAAGAAGAGAAACCAACGAGAAAGAAAGAAAGGAGGAACCAGAACATGTGCAGTAGTATGTTTGTTACTTGTTTGTTGTGTTGGATTACTAACCTTTTAGGGTGCTGGCAACTTGGAGAGAGCTCTACCTATGTTATTAATCCAAATGGGGAGTGCAGTCTTATTTCCAAAGAAATATCAAACATTCCCCCAACGATATCATTCCTCTACAATGGAAAAGGAATTGTAAAATATTGCAATGGCAAAACACTTTCATTTAATTGGCAACAAGAGTTGGACAATAGTATATGTGTGGAATGTGATAGTATTGGAAAAAAATCTTTCATCGTTCAGATTACAGAGAGTAGATTGGTACTAAAGGAAGCAACGAATAATGGTTTGATTAATGAATACATTTTAAAACATTCTAATTTGAAAATTGAAGAATATGAAGGGCCTGAGATAAAAATAATGGATTTCGAATATGACTTCCTTAAAAACAAGAATCCATTTCCTGATTTGGCTTGTTTTGTCGTAAAAGGATATGAAAAAAACAATAGCACCTTGCTGATTGGAGGGCAAGAGTATTGGGAGATTATGAACGGCCTGCCATATACACAGTGTGTGGTGTTTGTCAAGGGTTCAAAACGTCAGCGTAATATTCCATGTTATCTTGTTTCAAGAGTTAAAAGTAAAAGCGGTATAATCCCCGTTGCAAATTATATTGGACACTTCAAACGATCTGCAATCACAGGGAATATCAGAAATCACAGAATCACAAAGATAAAGAATCAGCGGGGACTGGTACCTGTTTCACTCATAATGATTTCTTGACAAAACATTTGGGTGTTTAGAAAAAAGAATATACCTTTGTCCTTGTTCTTCTATACCGATAACCCAATGACACGACAGATAGTGGAAAACAGCAGTAGAATCATGGTGACAGATTTTGATTCCAGGAGTTACCTCTCAGTTACCTATGAAGTACCTCTATTCGTTATACCTGCCATTATGAAACACCGATAAACACAGGTATTCCCAAAGATTCTGTTAGGTATAGCCCGTTTTTCATCAAAACTATTTTTTACTGAATTGAGCAGTTCTTTTCGCGTTTTCTTGATTGATTGAAGAATAATTCTTATCTTTGTGCCGATAAAACTAAAAACCGATTATGAACCATGCAGGCCATTGACCAATGTCATCATGAGGGGCACCCCGGCATTCATACACGAGAGCGCATTTGTCGGATGCGACAACCTGAAGGACAGTCCGTATTCAAACGCCAAATGAGACATTTCAACATACCGACATTAACGGTTCTTGGAGTTTGTATCTTTTGTATGGAATCACAGGGACAGGTTTTTGATTCTTGAGGCAAAAAAAGCGTTTTACGTTTTTTGAAAAAGTAAAGTATTAGAAATTACTATGGATTATGAGAACCGTCCCCAATTTCTCATTTATCTCCGATTGTGCAAGCAACCACACGTTGGCACTCGAACAAAGTAAAGTGCTATGGATGTAGAGTGATAATTATAGTGCTTCGTCCTCGGGGCGAGAAATAGCACCTGTCTTCTGTCGAGGCAGGTGCTTTTTCTTGCGTAGCCACGCTGCTTTGCGGGCTTCGTAGTCGAGTTGATGCTGTTCCAGATAACCGTCGGCCATATATAGAACTATTGGTTCTTGTACTTGCCGTAAACGACCTTTAGCTGTATGGGGCTTTCGGTGGCAGTGCCGGCTACCAGGCGTGTGCTGGTGATGCTGAGGTTGTGCTCAATACCAATGGTGGTAGTGGTGCTGCCGTAGTAGGCGGAAGTGGTGGTCACCTGATCCAAATGGATGGGGATGAGCATCATCTTATTCCAGTTGGGGTGGTTCTTCTCCCAGTTGATGTCGTTCTTCAGTCCATCGGCCTTTAGCTGTGCAAGATGGGTGATGAGTGCCGAGATGTTTGAGAAGGAGTAGAGGTTCTCCTTGCTGCTATAGGTGCTCGTGAACGAGGTGACGTTATCGGCCAGCGACTTGTCGGCAAAGAAGTTGTTGACGCTGTCCTTGCAGATGAGCAGTACGTTCTGGGGAACGCTGAGGGTTGATTTCTCGTGTACCTCGTTGTTAATACGCAGGAACGAGACACTGGCAGTCAGCAGAGAGTCGGAGGTGTGGTTCTGCATCATTTCGTCGATGGGCAGTGTGACCTCGGTAAAGAGGCCTGCAGGCGACTTGAGGTAGGTGCAGGTGTTGTCCTCAGCCAACTGGCGGAGCTTGTCCTGCTCGTTGGTGATGCGGATGGTCTGCAGCACCTCGGGGGTTCCGGCCAGCGTTACCTGTGTGTTGTAGATGCTGTCCTCGCTGACGGCACGGTAGTGAATCTGCATGCCTGTGTAAGGTATCTGACTGTGGAAGCCAAGACCGTCGATAATCTCGTAGAAGAAACCGGGGCAGACGTTGCGGATAAATGCATCGGAGTTGCGATAATACTCCGGATGGAGGTAGTATTGCTGCAGCACATAGGTACCATAGTTCTTGTAGGTTGTGCCGTTCTTGTCTGTGTAAGGCTCGTTGACGGGGATGGTAATGTGGTTGTAGTAGGTATCCTCGGACTTCTCGGTAGCAGTGCTATACATATCGGCCCAGGTAAACATCTTGCTCTTCTGCAGACCGCCCTGGCGCAGATAGCCCAGACGAACGGGGTCGTAGTTGGAATAGAACTCCTGATTCTCGTCAATGGGGCTTGACAGTTCAGTCACCTTCATCTTCATGGCAGCCAGCGAATCGCAGAAAGCGGAGGCATCGCCAAGGTAGATAATCAGTTCGCAGGAGTCGGCTACAACCTGTCCGTTCTCCTTGCTGACGATGCTGTCTTTCTGGGGCAGCGAGAAGGTTTCGAGAATGTGGAATTGCGACATGAAGTCTGTCGTGATGTAGGCTCCTGTCTCGGGGTCTATCACGCGACCGAAGTAGCAGTCGCTTGTACGTGCAATGACGGAATCGACGGTAGCGGTGCGTGTGATGACGTTGAAATTGGCGGTCGTCACTTCCAGCTTGTCTGTCTCGCTGGTCAGTGAGGAGCCGATGTTGAGGTCGTCGTTATTACATGCAGAAAAAGCCATGGTAGCCACGGCCAATCCTGAAAGAAGTCCTTTGCGAATCATTTTATCCTGTGAAAACTATTCTTCTGTGTCTGGGCAAATCTGGTCATAGAACGACTCAAAGGCGTCGGCGAAGTCGTCGCCGCAGTATCCAAGTACGGGGATGTTCTTGTCCTTTGCGTATTGCATCAGTGCAGGATCAGTGTCTGCGTGACCCTGAATAACGCCGTCGCTGAAGTCGATGGCTAATTTGCTCAGTTCATTATAATCAAATGTGTCGTTGTAGCCGGCAAGCACTTCTGCGTTGGCGTCGCGGAACTCGATGCCTTGCTTGAAGTTTTCGCCAAAATTCTTGCTGAGTCCATTTGTGAAGAGTGATGTCACAACCTTCGTGTTGGCGAATGAGGGCTCGTCGTGGTATGCTGTCTTAATATAAAGAGGTACGACGGCGCTCATCCATCCCTGACAGTGGATGACATCGGGCACCCAGCGCAGTTTCTTGACGGTCTCCAATACACCACGGGCAAAGAAGATGGCACGCTCTCCGTTGTCATCATAGTCCTCACCGTTCTCGTCGGTAATCATGCGGCGCTTTGAGAAGTAGTCATCGTTGTCGATGAAATACACCTGTACGCGTGTGTTGACAATAGAGGCTACTTTGATGATAAGGGGATGGTCTGTGTCGTTAATGATGAGGTTCATACCCGAAAGACGAATGACCTCGTGTAACTGTCCGCGACGCTCATTGATGGTACCCCATTTGGGCATGAACGTGCGAATTTCGTAGCCTTTCTCCTGAATAGCCTGGGGAAGAGCCTTTCCCATGAGTGACAAGTCGGTGTCGGGAACGTATGGAGTAATCTCCTGATTAATGAACAGAATTTTCTTCTTTGCCATTGTTTATGAATTAATTCCCTGCAAAGGTACGAAAAAAAACTGGCAATTTGCGTATTTTTTATGCTTTTTTTTCCTTATTTCGCAAAAATGTTGTTTCTTTGCAGTGCTAAAACGAAAGAATAAATGATAAGAACAAAACTACTATTACTTCTCGCACTGTCGATGACAGTATCTCTAAACGCTCAAACGAACAGCCGCTCAACCGTTGATTTGAATTTCGGGTGGCGCTTCTCGCATGGTGATATTCCTGAAGCTGCAGCACCAGCCTACGATGACCACTCGTGGCGTGTTGTTGACGTTCCTCACGATTTTCAGATAGAACAGCCATGGGTGGCTCCTGCTGCAGATGAGAAGGCCGTCAACGATGACCCTGCTGCCAACATTAAAAGCCGTCTGTCGAGTCGTGGCTTTAAGGAAATGGGACGTGGCTGGTACCGCTACCACCTGACACCAGCCGACTCACTGCGTGGACGTCGGCTGCTCCTTGAGTTCGATGGTATTATGTACACGGGTGATGTATATCTTAACGGTGAACATATCGGTGGTACCGATTATGGCTATGTGGGCTTTCAGATTGATGTCACGGACAAGCTGCATATCGGTCAGGAGAACGTGATTGCCGTGATGGCCGATACGCGTGAGCCCGGTAACTCCCGCTGGTACACTGGTGGCGGACTGTTTCGCAACGTCAGGCTTGTGACGACGGCACGCGATCTCTACATGGAACGTCATCCGCTCTACGTGACTACTCGCGACAATCGTTTTGTCACCGTTGGCGTGGAGTTCACCAATCGTGGCAAGGACAAGAACACGTCTGTCGAGTTACGCATTTACGATCCTGACGGTGTAAAGGTATATGAGAACCGTGAGACGGCACGTCGTGTTTCGACATCGCGGACACAGGAGTTTCGGATAAAGGAGGCAGAGATTCAGAATGCCAAAGTCTGGGACACGGAGCATCCGTATCTCTATACCGCTGTGGTGACGCTGCTACGTGCCGACGGCAGTGTGGCCGATGAGTATGCTGAGCGTTTCGGAATTCGTACGATAGAGTTCTCGCCGTCGTTTGGAATGAAGCTCAATGGCAGAAAGGTTTTGCTGAAGGGCTATGCCAACCACCACTCGTTGGGTGCCCTCGGTGCTGCTGCCTATCCCCGGGCCATCGAGAAGCGTCTGCAGCTGATGAAGCAGTTTGGTATTAACCATATTCGTACCTCGCATAATCCATATAGCCGTGAGTTCATTGAACTGTGCGACCAATACGGCATTCTGGTGGTCGATGAGCTCTATGACAAATGGACACGTCAGCATACAGGTGGGCGCGTTCCTTTTGAATATCTTTGGCAGAAGGATGTTCCCGAGTGGATTAAGCGCGACCGCAACTCACCATCGGTGGTGATGTGGAGCTTAGGTAACGAGCTGCAGCAGGATGCCACAATGCCCTTTAACGACTTTGGCGTGACGATGTACCAGCTGATGCGTCCTTTGGTTGCCCGCTATGATTCTACTCGCAAAGTGACAGTGGCCATGCATCCCCGTTATCGTAATTGGGAGACTGACTCGCTGCCTTGTGAACTGGCCAAGATTACTGACATCCAGTCATACAACTATCGCTATATGTATTTCCCCGGCGACGGACGTCGTTTTCCCTGGATGACTTTCTATCAGAGTGAGGCTTCTGTGGCTGCTATGGGACAGAACTACTTTGAGATGGATCTGGATAAGGTCATTGGTCTTGCCTATTGGGGAGCTATCGATTATTTAGGCGAGAGTCAGGGATGGCCGGCAAAGGGATGGAATCAGGGTGTCTTCGATATTGCTCTGAATCCCAAGCCGAAAGCCTATTACATGAAGAGTTTCTTCCTGCCGGATGAGCCCGTGGTACACATCGGCATTATAGAAAAGAAAGGTGACCAGATGTGGAACGGCGTACAGACAGGCAACGATGGCATGAGCGACCATTGGAATAGGGTGGAAGGACAGAAACTGTCGCTGGTCACCTATACGAATGCAGATGATGTGGAACTGATCATGAATGGCAAGAGTCTGGGCGTGAAGAAAAACGATGTGAAGAATCCGAAGTCTCGTAACCAGATTGGCTGGAGTGATGTTGTATGGCAGCCTGGCTATTTGGAGGCTGTGGCACGTAAGAACGGTAAGGTTGTGGCACGTCACCGCATTGAGACCACTGGAAAGCCTAAAGGACTTGTTGCTCATGCAGACAATGCAACGTGGAAAGCCGACGGCATGGATTTGCAGCATGTGGCGGTGAGCCTTGTTGACACTAAGGGACGATGCATCAAGACCGCTAACGACCAGGTGACATTCCATGTGGATGGTGATGCCAGCATCGTTGGCGTCATCAATGGTGATATCAATTCTGAGGAGATGACGGTCGGCAACAGCCGACGCCTGTATAACGGTTCGTGTGTAGTCATCTTGCGAGCCGGTCGTAAGCCGGGACCAGTGACAATAACCGCTACAGCAGAGAAACAAAAGAGTGTGAAACTAAAACTGCAGACCTTGTAAGGCCTGCAGTTTTTTATTGGTTATGCCAGTGTGTGGTTGTCAAGATATGCTTGAACCTGTTCCTTGTAGTTGTCGGAGATGGGGATGAACAAATCGCCGAAGACAATGCGGAAACGGTCGATGGCCTTTACTTCTGGCATGTGGACAATCCACGAACGGTGGACACGCAGAAATTCGGGCTGGGGGAGGTATTCCTCCAGTTTTTTCATGCTCATCAGTGACATGATTTTCTCGCCTGAGCGCAGATAGATGCGTACGTAGTCTTTCAGTCCTTCAACGTACATAATGTCATCCAGACAAACACGTAGCAGCTTATAGTCGCTCTTGACAAACATGAAGCGGTCTTCGCTGGTCAGGTTCTGCTTGTTCTGCGATGAGAAATAATCCATTGCCTTGTCGGTTGCCAGCAGGAAATCCTGATAGGAGATGGGCTTGAGCAGATAGTCAAGTGCGTTTACCTTATAGCCGTCAATGGCGTATTGATTAAAAGCCGTCGTAAAGATGACCTTTGTTTCCTGGGGGATAATCTTGGCAAACTCGATGCCGCTGAGTTCCGGCATCTGGATGTCGAGGAACAGCAGCTGAACGGGGTGCTCGCGCAAATCTTTCATGGCGGTGATGGCACTGTTGTATGTGCCTTGTAGCATGAGATATGGCGTTTTTTTAACGTAGCTCTCGAGCAGGCTGGCTGCCAAAGGCTCGTCGTCAATAATAGAACATGTAATAGTCATAATTGTATTATTATTGTTGATTGATATTCTTTGTTGTCATCGCTGACGGATTTCTCCCATTTGTATTGTCCGGGATATGACAAATCGAGGCGGCGCTGCACTTGTTGCAAGCCAATGCCATGACCGCTGTGGTCTTCCGAGGTCTTCGGGTGGTTTGAGTTGGTGAGTTGGAACTCTATCTGCTGGTGCGTAGCATTCAGTTTGATGTGAATGTAGCTGGGCTCAGTAGAACTGATGCCGTGTTTGAAAGCATTCTCGATGAGAGAGATGAACAACAACGGTGCAACCTTGATGTCGGCTGATTCGTAGTTGACATCGAACTTCACATCGACAGTGTCGGCCAGACGAATTTTCATAAGACTGACATAGTTCTCAAGAAACTGTATCTCATCGCGAATAGATACGCTGACCTCCTGATTGTCGTAGAGCATGTGGCGCAGCAGACGGCTCAACTGCATGATGGCTTCCTGGGCACGGGCAGTGTCGAAAGCCGTCAGGGCATAGATGTTGTTAAGCGTGTTCAGAAGGAAGTGAGGATTAATCTGCGAGCGCAGGTTACGGAGCTCGACCTGAGCACGGGCAGCCTCTGTCTCTTTCAGTTTCTGGTCGGTGGTAACCCAACGGCGTGCGACGGCCAATGCTGTGGCTCCTCCGGCAAAGA
>Ga0310696_10000716_pt1 | contig 49865 bp, 46 predicted proteins | sample AusTroGonzalo_MG_4_FD_203885 | JGI IMG/M metagenome (GOLD analysis project Ga0310696, IMG submission 203885) | Bovine rumen microbial communities from tropical cattle in Woodstock, Queensland, Australia - Gonzalo_02 (v2) (version 2) | ecosystem: Host-associated > Mammals > Digestive system >...
AGTTTCTTTGGCTGGCGCCGTTTCTGAGTTTCTGCATCCGTTTCAAAGTTTCATAGATGTTGGTTATAAAGTTTTTTTTAATTTTGCACACTTAAATTAGTGTTATGACGATAAAGGATTTTGAAGATTTGAGAATTTGGCAGGATGCTCGCATTTTGTCAAAGGACATATATTCTATAACCAATACAGAAAAATTTAAAGTAGATTACAGGTTTTGTTCTCAAATCCGTGCGGCAGCAGGTTCTATTATGGACAATATTGCCGAAGGCTTTGAAAGAGACGGCAGTAAGGAATTTTTACAGTTTTTATATATAGCTAAAGCATCGTGCGGAGAAGTTAGAAGTCAATTGGCAAGAGCTTTTGATATTGAATACATAAACGAAGAAACTTACAATCAGTATAGGCAGAGGTGCATAGACGAAGCACAATCAATTTATAACTTTATCAAGTATTTGAAGGACACAGAAATAAAAGGTCTAAAATTCAAAAAATAACTAACTCAGAAACAATTAGAAACTCAGAAACGTGAAACCCAGAAACAATTAGAAACCTAGAAACGTGAAACATAGAAACTCAGAAACTATTTAAAAACATTATAAAATGACACAGGAAGATTTATTCAAGAAAATCGTATCGCACTGCAAGGAGTACGGTTTCATATTCCAGTCGTCGGAACTTTACGACGGACTGAGCGCAGTTTACGACTACGGACAGAATGGCGTTGAACTCAAGAACAACATCAAGGAATACTGGTGGAAGGCAATGGTTCAGCTTAACGAAGAAGTTGTCGGTCTCGATTCGGCAATTTTCATGCACCCGACAATCTGGAAGGCTTCGGGACACGTGGATGCTTTCAACGACCCGCTAATCGACAACAAGGATTCTAAGAAGCGCTATCGCGCCGATGTCCTTATCGAAGACCATATCGAAAAGTTCAACGACAAGATAAACAAGGAAGTAGAGAAAGCTCGCAAGCGTTTCGGCGATGCCTTCAACGAAGAACAGTTCCGTAGCACCAACCAGCGCGTGCTCGACTATCAGGCAAAGATGGACGCCGTGAAGGCTCGCTTCGTGAAGGCTTTGGAAGACAACGACCTTGATGGCATTCGCCAGATAATCATAGATGAAGGCATTGTCTGCCCGATTTCGGGAACCAAGAACTGGACAGAAGTCCGTCAGTTCAACCTTATGTTCGACACCAAGTTGGGTTCGGTTGCCGAAGGTGCAAATACCATCTATCTACGTCCCGAAACGGCACAGGGTATTTTTGTCAACTACCTTAATGTACAGAAAACCGGCCGTATGAAGATTCCGTTCGGTATCGCACAGATAGGCAAAGCTTTCCGTAACGAGATTGTTGCTCGCCAGTTCATTTTCCGTATGCGCGAGTTCGAGCAGATGGAAATGCAGTATTTCGTAAAGCCTGGTACCGAACTCGACTGGTTCGAAAAGTGGCGCGAAAAACGCTTGAAATGGCACAAGGCTCTCGGTATGGGCGACAACAAGTATCGCTGGCACAAGCACGACAAGCTGGCTCATTACGCCAACGCAGCCTACGACATCGAGTTCGACTTCCCATTTGGATTCAAGGAAATTGAAGGTATCCACTCGCGTACCAACTTCGACTTGTCGCAGCACCAGCAGTTCTCGGGCAAGAAAATCCAGTACTTCGACAACGAAGCAAACGAATCATACACTCCGTATGTTGTTGAAACTTCAATCGGTCTCGACCGTATGTTCCTATCGGTTATCTCGTCGGCATACTGCGAAGAGCAGGTCGGCGACGAAACCCGCGTAGTGCTTCGTATTCCTGCACCGCTGGCTCCAGTAAAGGTTGCCGTATTGCCGTTGGTTAAGAAGGACGGTTTGCCAGAATTGGCCGAAAAGATAATGAACCGCCTGAAACTCAACTTAAACTGCCAGTACGAGGAAAAGGATTCTATTGGAAAGCGTTATCGTCGTCAGGATGCAATCGGAACTCCATTCTGCATCACCGTTGACCATCAGTCGGCAGAAGACGGCACCGTAACTCTCCGTCATCGCGACACCATGGAGCAGGAGCGTGTTTCAATCGACGACATCGAGCGCATTGTTACCGAAAAGTGCGACATCAAGAATCTGTTGAGACAGTTGATGTAATGAATAGCTTTTGTCATGATAACAAAAAAATCCTCATGTTGATGGGGATTTTTTGCTTATATAATATTTGGTGTGTTAGAAATCATTAGATTAAATTTTTTGTTTTGCAATCTTATATATCAACATAAAAAATAAAAACCAAATCAAAAATTTTCTAATTAAAACAACTACAAGTCATTTTTTTTGTGTAGGTTTGCAAATCAAAAAATTAACAAAACAAAATAAAATTATTATGAATAACGCATTATTCTCATTCAGAGAGCCGAAGAACGAACCGGGATTCTCTTACGCACCCGGAACTCCAGAAAGAAAATTGTTGAAAGAAGAACTCGAACGTCAGTTCAACCAGTGCATCGAAATTCCTTGCATCATTGGCGGTAAGGAAGTTAAGACCGGTGACATGGGCAAGGTTGTTATGCCTACAAATCACAAGCACGTGCTTGCAAAGTACCACAAGGTTGGCAAGAAGGAAGTACAGATGGCTATCGACGCTGCATTGGCAGCTAAGAAGCAGTGGGAAGATACCCCATGGATTGAACGCGCTTCCATCATGATGCGTATCGGCGAACTTCTTTCGAAGAAATACAGATATGTGATCAACGCAGCAACTATGCTCGGTCAGGGCAAGAACCCGATGCAGGCAGAAATCGACAGCGCACAGGAAACTATCGACTTCCTACGCTTCAACTCGTACTTCGCATCGAAAATTTACGCTCAACAGCCAATCTCCGACAATTCGGTACTCAACCGCAACGAATACCGCGCAATGGAAGGATTCGTTTATGCAATCACTCCATTCAACTTCACATCAATCGCTTGCAACCTCAACATTTCGCCAGTATTGATGGGTAATGTTACTATCTGGAAGCCGGCAACAACCGCTATCCTTTCCAACTACTACCTGATGAAGATTTTCCAGGAAGCAGGTTTGCCAGACGGCGTTATCAACTTCCTTCCGGGCAAGGGTTCGGTTATCAGCAGTGTAGCATTCACTTCTCCTCACCTCGCAGGTATCCACTTCACTGGTAGCACATCTACTTTCAAGGCATTCTGGAAGCAGATTGGCGACAACATCGACAAGTACAACACTTATCCTAAGATTGTCGGTGAAACTGGCGGCAAGGACTTCATCTTTGCTCACAAGTCGGCTGACCCGCGCGAACTCGCAGTTGCAATCGTTCGTGGCGCTTTCGAATTCCAGGGACAGAAGTGCTCGGCAGCTTCACGCGCATACATTCCAAAGTCGTTGTGGGACGAAACCTTGAAGAATGTTAAGGAAATGATGAAGACCGTAAAGGTTGGCGATGTATTCGATTTCACAAACTTCGTAAACGCTGTTATCGACGAAGAATCGTTCGACAAGATTGCGGGCTACATCGACAGAGCAAAGAAGTCGCGCAAGGCTAAGATTGCTCTCGGTGGAACATACGACAAGAAGGTTGGTTACTTCATTGACCCGACTATCATTGTTACTACCGACCCGCACTACGAGGCAATCCAGGAAGAAATGTTCGGCCCGGTTATCACCGTTTTCGTTTACGACGACGACAAGTACACCGAAACACTTCACCTCTGCGATGAAACTTCACCGTATGCACTTACAGGTTCAATCTTTGCAAAGTGCCGTTACGCAATCATCGAAGCAGAAAATGTACTCCGTCACGCAGCTGGTAACTTCTACATCAACGACAAGCCGACAGGTGCAGTTGTTGGCAACCAGCCATTCGGCGGTGCTAGGGCATCGGGTACCAACGACAAGGCAGGTAGCGAACTCAACCTCTATAGGTGGATTAGCACCCGCTCGATTAAGGAAACCTTCTGCCCACCAACAGAATATGGTTACCCATTCCTCGGAAAAGACAAGAAATAAGAATCTTTTTCATAATAATAAAGAGCGACGGCAAATGCTGTCGCTCTTTTTTTTGTTTGCAGATATGTATTTATTTCATATTTTTGCGTTCTAATAATATTTAAACGTATAGAAGATGAGAAATTTATTTATGATTGCACTATGTGCAGTTTTTGCATTCGCTACAATAGATGCGTTGGGACAGAAACCTAAAAAACCGCTTCAGCAAACAAATCAAACATCGGTAACAGCATCACAGTTTCAATCTGTTAAGCCTGTGGGAACGACTCCGGCATGTTGGATGATTACCGGCAAAAATGGTGATATAGAATATCGTTGGGATACAGAGGCAAATGTAAGGCAGTGGATTAACGAAATGCGTACACAGCACAACGAAATTTACGAGTACACGACCAGTACAGCAAAAGATGTTGATGCTTGTGATGCAAAGAACGAAAAGCAAAATCCCAAAAAGTGTTGGAGAATAACAGCAAGCAAAAATGGACAGGGTTTTGAGCAGTATCTATGGTCAACAGAAACTGTTGCAAGACGCAAGGCTACATTGCTCCAAGGCGATGGATACCAACAAGTAAAGTATGTCGAAACATCTGACAATGATGAAAAATCATGCAATGCGTCCGACAATACAAATTCAGACGAGAGAGCTTGTTGGGAAGTTACAATAGGCAATACTGTTTCCTATATTTGGGATGTCGAATCTCAGGCGCAGACCATGGTAAACGAAGCACGGAATTCTGGACAGACAGCCTCGTACACGAGGACTGATTATAACCATGATACATGTATAAAGTATGGAGTACGATAGTATTGTGAGAATTGAAGTATATTAGCTTAATAAATAAGTTCTTATACTTCAATTCTTATTTATTTTGCCCTTTCCATCTGTTCGTACATATAAATGTCTTTACCTTGCAGCCGAAGCATTAAGTTGGCAACACACAAAACATCTTTTTCGCAGTAGATTGCAATACGGTCAACATCGTGTTCGCCGTAGTAAACGCCAGCAACCTCGCTACCATCGATGTCGTCTTTTGGTGTTGGAATATCGAAAAGGTCGGCCATAAGAGCAAGCGATGTAAAGTTCTTGTAATCACCAAATTTCCACAATTCAAGCGTGTCTATATGCTTTATTTCCCAAGGCTTCTTTCCTGCAAGGTCGAGAGCCTTTGGCAAATTGTACATACGGTTTACGAGCATACGCCGTGCAATGTATGGAACATCGAATTCCTTAATGTTATGTCCACAAAGCATCTTGTTGCCAAATGGATCCCACTTCGAAAGCATTTCGGCAAAACCCGAAAGGATTACCTTTTCATCATCGCCATAAAATGACTTAACGCGGAATTTCTCTCCAGCAACCAAACCTACCGATATGCACACAATCTTTCCAAATTCGGAATATATTCCGGCACGCTGGTAAACATCGGATGCTGTTTCTGTTTCTGCTCTGAAATTCTTCGATTTCTTGTCCCAGTGCTTCTTGAAGGCTTCGGGCATTTCATCAAACGAGGCACACATTGGCACCGTCTCAATGTCGATGAACATTACGTTCTTAAGGTCTATATCTTGCATAAATTTCTAATATTTACTATATTACAAAATTCTGTATCCCGCCCCCTGAGCGTAGTCGAAGGGGCGGTCTTTTTTTAATTGTTAATATGCTGATGAATGAACTTTGCCAAAAGGTTTACCGCAGCATCGTTGTCGCCAATGTTTGGCACAATAATGTCGGCATAGCGTTTTGTTGGCTCGATGAACTGCAAGTGCATCGGCTTTACGGTTTCGTAGTAATGTTCGAGCACATCGTTTACCGAACGACCTCTTTCAACAGTATCGCGACGGAGAATTCTGGCAAGACGATCGTCGGCATCGGCATCCACGTAAACCTTAACATCCATTAAATCACGAAGTTCGGGTTGGGTAAGCACCATTATGCCTTCGACGATTATTACATTGCTCGGCTTCACTGTGAGCGTTTCTTGCGCGCGCGAACTGGTTATGTAGGCGTAAATTGGCTGTTCCACTGTTTTCCCTTCCTTCAGTTCCTTGATGTGACGGATAAGCAACTCCCACTCAATGGCATTCGGGTGGTCGAAATTGATTTTTTTCCGCTCTTCCATCGGCAGATGACTGCTGTCCCAATAATACGAATCCTGTGGCACCAATGTTACCATATCCTTTGGCAACTGCGCGGTTATCTTGTTGACAACCGTCGTCTTTCCTGCGCCCGAACCGCCTGCAATTCCTACAACTAACATATCGTGTAAAATTTTTGTGGCTTCAAAGATACAAAATCTTTCATTATAGGTGAAGATTTTTTTCGGGCTTGAAGGCTGACAGGCTAAAAGCCGTTTATATGCCTGCGGCGTTTCTTGGGCTAACGCCCGTTTCTATGTTTCAAGTTGTTCAATGTTCAACAGTTTAAAGTTTAATGTTCAAATCGTAAATCATACTTCGTAACCTTTAGCTCGGCTTTGCCAAATCGTAAATTTTCCTTACCTTTGTCTTCCTAAACTCAAAAATATTTTTGATATGCTTTATCCATTGAAATTCAAGCCGATATACAAGACTAAAGTCTGGGGCGGCGACAAGATACGCAAAATTAAGAACGACGACAGTATTCCCGAAAACTGTGGCGAAAGCTGGGAAATCTCTGGTGTGCAGGACGATGTTTCGGTTGTGGCAAACGGTTTCCTTAAAGGCAATACGCTGCAGGAAATAATCGAGGTCTATCTTGATGAAATTGTGGGAGAGAAAGTTCTGGAGGAATACGGCTACGAATTTCCGATACTGCTGAAAATCATCGATGCCAAGGACAACCTTTCGGTACAGGTACATCCCGACGACGAAACAGCTGCCGAACTGCACAATGCCCGTGGCAAGACAGAGGCTTGGTATATCCTTGATGCAGACGCAGATGCAAAAATAATCGACGGATTCAATCGCGACACCACCGAACGTGAGTTGCTCCAGTCAATACAGGACGGCACTCTCGAAAATCTGCTCAAGTACCAAAATGTGAAAACAGGCGAGTTCTATTTTATCCCTGCTGGTCGCGTACACGGAATGTGCACTGGTACTGCCGTTGTAGAAATTCAGGAAACTTCCGACATAACCTACCGCATCTACGACTACAACCGTGGCAACCGCGAACTGCATACGCAATATGCCGTCGATGTCATCGACTATAAGAAGAACGACAAGAACTCAATCCAGTTTTCGCGTATGCCCGACCATTCCAACAAGATTGTCGAGTGCAAGTATTTCACCGCCAGCTATTTGCCAGTAATGAACTCGTTGCTGAAAGACTACAGCAATATGGATTCGTTTGTGATTTACCACTGCGTACACGGACAGGTAACCGTAAAGACCGAAGGTGGCGACGAAATTCTCAACGAAGGCGAAAGTATTCTTATTCCTGCTTGTATCGATGAGGTCGTGCTTATCCCGATGAAATACAGCGAATTGCTTGAAATTTATATGGAGCTTGGCGAAAGCAAGCCACGAAAATACGACGACTACGACCTTGATGCGGCACAACGCAATAACATCAGCGAATGCAATTGTAGCAACGATGTTTGCAACGAAAATTGTGACCATAGCGGTTGTGATGGGAAAAAGTATATGTGTTAGGAAGGCATTAGTTTAATGTTTTGCTTCGATACTGAGCCATCACTCCGTCGATTTTAAGTCCGTATTGGTAATATTTCTCATTTTTTAAGCATTCCCCATTTCTGCATTTAGCGAATCCCACATCGACAGGGCTGCCACACGGTTGTTGATGCCGTACTTATTTTCCTGCGAAAGCCACAACTTGCACTGCGCCTCAATGTCAGCGACAGAAATGTCCCTGCCGTTGTCCTCAAGTTCGAGAACCTTGCCCTCGAGCGACAGCACCGCCTCCCAGCCATCAATGTTGTTTACAAGATGCAAGCAAATGCCAGCATTGTCGCCTCCGCGCATTGTGACATTGTACATTCCTGATGGGAATGGCGAACTTTTGCCATTGCCGACATTGAGAACGGCAGTTTCGCAACGATGGCGCAAACCTTTTGCTTCCACAGCCATATCCTCCACGCGAGTCCTAAGCCTTTCGGAGTCCGGATTCTCATCTGCCCACGCAACACCATCAATGAAAGCACGACTGTATTTGGTGTTCAAGTTGCGCGGATTCAAGGCATCGGCCACCTGAAGCAAACGCACATCAATGTCGAGCATCTTGATTAGCTGCTCACTGCTGATCAGATTGCCATTCAACCTATAACCGTTATAGAAACAAGTAATCTTGTCATCGCCTTTGTCCCAACTATCACCAATCATAAACAAACGATGCTTTTTCCATCCGTTACGCACAAAAGCGTCACTCAAAACCTGATAATTCAATCTTTCAAACTTTTCCATAATTACATAGATTTATTCGTTAGTTTTTGATGTTCCATTGGTGTGAGTTACATTCAACTCACCTACAACCTCATTATATATTTTTCTCATTTCGCACCAACTATATTTCAGAATGTTTATTGAACTGTATTCCGTCATACAATCCGGACAATACACGCGCACAGTCCAATAGCCGCCAGGTCCAACATGCCCCACCCATTTATAAACATACGCCACAGAGCCACAACGCGGACATTCTACCTGATATTCCTTATGTTGCCAGCAACGAACCAGTTCCGCCACCGAAACACTTCTTGAATAGACACAGCAACCAAGTCCACCTGCCAAAAAATTCGTAATCGTTTCCGAATATTGTTCGGGATGCTCTAGGATGTCGGACATATTGGCGTATGCTTCGGCAACAGTAAACTTAGATTCTTCATAACCATTTGTTTCTTCGGATTTATTTGGCATTTTCGGCACCAACTTCAGCATTTCCTTCCACGATGCCTTCAGTTCCGTTGACCGGACATAGTCGTTTGTATTGCAATGCGGACAATATGCCCTTACAAGCCAGTACAACTTGTCCTTGTGATGCCTGCCGACATTCCCTATCCATCGAGTAACATACGCGACCTCACCGCATTTCGGACACTTTATCCTATACTCCTCGTGCTGCCAGCAACTGACCAACTGCGCCACAGAAATGTAATTGTTCGTACAATCAGAACAATTTTCCCCAACAGAAAAAAGCGTTATCTCCTCGGGATATTGCCCCGGATTTTCAAGAATTTCGCGCCTATTCTTATAAGCTTCAGCAAATGCAGATATTTTCTTTTCCATAATTACATAGATTTAAATGTTCATAATCTTAATTTTCATTTTTCTGATTTATTTTTGATGATACCCCTATTCATTTTCAAAATTTTCTTTCATAAAGCTGGAAACCAAACGCTCCGCCTGTTCGTTTAAGACTTTATCGAGAGACCAGTCCAAGAACCTGAGAGCAATCCATCTCCAGAAAACATCGAGCATAGCGTCCAACGACGATTCATCGCCCTCAATCGGCATGAACACGAAGGTGCGAGTCTGCCACTTATAAGATATGTCCATGTTTGAATAACCACTAATGTCCTGCTCGCAGAAATTGACTTCCACCACGACGCCTTCCTTGCACAAAGTTATCTTATATGTAGGACCGCCCACATTATTGTAACCGAAACTATTGGGGTGCATATCATCGACACCAGGCTTTGTGTCCTTGCACTTGTCCGATTTTGCCTCATCCTTTCCCCACGATGAGTCTGCAAGCAAAATGCGGTTTTCTTCCACCAACTTTTTCAGCGCCGACAGATGGTTATTGTATGAAAAATCTATCCGCTGAAATTCCTTTCCAATTGTCGGACAACCAATCTTTTCGTACATCTGCCTGCTAGACAGTTTCTTTGAATTAATAAAATCACACAACTTGTCGCTTACGACATCTTTGAAAGTCTTTTCCATTTTATTACCCTTTCATTAATTAGTTAAACATAATCAATACCTTAGCTGAAAATCTTTATCAGGAAAAAGACAAACAGCAGAATAAACACAACCGTGAGCAGTATGTAGCCGAAATCGCTACCTGCAAACAACGATGCCAAGCCCAATTCTCCCGCAATCACAAACAGCATCGGGATAAGGAACATAATCAGGAACACCACTATGAACACTTTAATTAACGCTTTCATTTTCAACTAGTTTTTAGTTATTATTCATTTTTAATTCACTTCGATACAAGGCCGTGCATCCCCTGACTTGTGCCGTTTTTGGTGGTACAAGTTGCGCAGTTTTGCAACAAATGGCTGGATATTATCTCACATACGGGTCTCGGTATTTTTCAGCAATCCTAAGGAGTTCGCAGTAGAGGTCGTCGTTGCGCATATAGATGTTGTGGTCGTGTGCCCACTTGTCGATTAGCTCCTCCAGCGACTTGTTTCCAAACTTGCTATCCACCAGATCGGCGACAACATTGCTTTCACTCAAACCCGAGATGGCGTACCCTGCAGCCATCAATCCTAAGTCTCTTAAAAAGTCCATGATTCCTAATTTTTAATCAGTTTTTCATTATTTTCAATGCTTTCTAAAGCAAATTTATCGATATGCCAATAAGTTTCGGTTAAAAAATTTCCGAAATTATTAGCCACCTTAATATAAAGGCAAGTGTGCGACGGAACTTTTGTCTCGTCGTACGAACTTTTTCCTGAACTTATTTTTTTTGCGTCCATAACTATTTTAATTAATAAATTAAACAATCCATTAATTCACATCGTTTTCCCACCGTAGCGTTATGTTGCTCGGTTGGAGCGGCTCAAGGCCGTCTCTTGATGCTAAAAATTCCAAAGAACTTTCTTTCCCGTTGGAAATCAATGCAAAGTAATATTAAATTTTCGATATGGCCAAATTTTTTGGCAATTATTTTTGAAAAATCCATAAAAAGTCCATTTATTGCAAATATAAGGCGTCAAAATGGGGCGAATTTGGTACTTTTCGGTACTTATTTTAAGTTACTTCAGATTCGCTTGTGATACACTAGTGGAGGTAGTCCTGCTTAATGAGTTCATGAGTTTGGCTTTTTATTTCGGCTATACTTACATTCATAAATATAGTTAAAAATACAATATATTGTATTTTTATTTTTGTAATATTCAAATTTTGTTTATTTTTGCAAAGAAATATTCAATATATTAGCTATTATGGAATATAGTAAAATTATAAGACAACGGCGCAAGCAATTGGGTGCAACACAGGAAGAAGTCGCAGATGTCAGTGATGTCAGCCTTTCGTTCTACAAGATGCTCGAAAAGGGATATGCCAATCCAAGTGTTACGACACTTGAACGGATTCTCGATTCGTTAGGATTGGAGCTTCAGATATACGAAAAACGAACAAATACATTTGAACAATGAGAAAAGCGGCAGTAATTGTAAACGGCAGATATGCAGGGTTGCTCTGCGAAAACGACGACAGGAACTACGAATTCAGGTACAGTAGCAAATACATTGCAGATGCCGACACTGAACCTATTTCCGTCCGGCTTCCGAAAAACCGAGGCACTTTTCGTAGCGACAGTCTTTTCCCTTTTTTCTTTTCCCTGCTAAGCGAAGGCGACAACAGGAAAGCCCAATGCCAAGCACTGAAGATTGACGAAAACGATTATTTCGGACTTCTGCTGGCAACGGCCTCACACGACACTATCGGCAATGTAACAATTCAGGAAATCAAATGAAAATCACGACTTTCAATATGTGCCCATCGCTGATGGACGAAGGCTACGACACGTTTTCACCGAAAGCGAGAAAAGAACTGTTCGACGGTGCTAAAGTAAGCCCATTCACAGACATTCCGTACAATGCGAAAGACTTTGTTGGCAATGTGAAGCACGTGTCAATATCGGGAATGCAGGAAAAAATGTTCGCTGTAGTTGACAAGAACAAACTTCGCCTCACATACGATGGAGAACAAAGCCGATACATAATAAAGCCCAGTCCCAAGTCGATAGTGCTTGACAATGCCGAATATATGCCGATAAACGAACATCTTACAATGCAAATTGCCCGTCAGGTTTACGGCATAAATACAGCACACAACGCCCTGATAGTAATGGGAGATGGAAGGCCTGCATATATCGTCCGCAGATTCGATGTCGCCCCCGACGGCACCAAATACAGGCAGGAGGATTTTGCATCAATACTCGGAAGGACGGCAGGAAATGGATCCAGCTACAAATACGAAGGCTCGTACCTTGAGATAGGGCGTGCCATAAGGGAAATTGTCCCTATTTGGCGTTTCGAATTGCAGAAATTTTTCTCAATAGTCATTTTCAACTACCTCTTTGCAAACGGCGATGCGCACCTGAAAAACTTTTCGCTTTGCACAAATCCCAACGGTGTATTTGCCCTGTCGCCAGCCTACGACTTGCTAAACACATCCATACATCTGAACGACAGCGAGTTTGCTCTTTCTGGCGGACTTGGCACGAACGTATGCGGAAAGCATCCGACATCGGAAGACTTTGCATTGTTCGGCTCAGAACTCGGACTTACCCAAAAACAGATTGATAAAACCTTAGAATTGTTCACGCAAAAGCAACCTCTCGTTGAAGCACTGTGCTTGCGCTCGTTGCTTTCCAAGAAATGTAAACGTATGTATATTAGGTCGTATGGCGAAAAGTTAGCAAGATTGCAGAAGAAATAGCAGAAATTTGCCTTACATAGCAAGCATATTTTTGCAAAAGCGCTGTTTATGGACAGCATTTTTATTCATTTAAAACCATAATGCAATTTAGTTTTATTATCATTGAATCTCGAGTAACTAATTTATATACAACACTATGCTATTTGCAACAGCGGTTACAGTAACGGCTGTTGCAAAATTTTCCGTATAGAAATGTACACATTAGATTCTTATTATTAGTATCCGATAAAGATTCTATAAATTCAAACAAAATACAATGAGTCAGATTCTTACATGGTCAAAAAAATGTGTGGGCTTATATTTTGGAATCTTTACAACCTCGGAGAGGTTACATATTTATAGAATTACACGTGTATTTTTGAGCGTTGGCGCATATTTTTGTCGCGTGAGCATACAAAAATTGTGACAACGCATAATTTAGCGGACAACAATAGATTTTTATCAGTTACTTGTTTATCAAAAGATTTTATTTAATTTTGCAAAAAATAAATGATAGGCTTATGACAACAACTGCATTAAATAATTTATGGAGTTACCTGCAGGGGCTTTCTTTGTCGCAGAGTGACCGCGAGTGGCTTGCCAGCAAACTAATTAAAACCGATGATAGAATTTCTGATATTGAAGCAGAAAAGCGCAAAGATGATTTTCTCCGTATGGCTGGCTGTTGGTCTGATGCAGAAGGAGAAGAGTATTATCAGATGATGAAGCATCGTAATGATGGGCGACCCGCAAACAGAGAAGTTAACCTTGATGATTAGTTCGTTATGAAAGGCTATATTCTTGACACAGACACATGGATTGAATTTTTCCGCCATCGTGGTGGAGTTGACAAGCATATTGCGGAAACTCCTGCCAATCAAATTTTTGCTTCTGAAGTTACCATTGCAGAACTTACATACGGAGCTCTTCATAGCAATGCTGTAAAACGCCATATTCAAGAACCCAAAGAAATCGAGAATACATTTACAGTACTTCCTTTAACCGACTGGATTCATGACTACGCAGAAATTCGCCAAAGTCTTGTCAGTAGAGGTTATACAGTCGGCGACTTCGATATTATTATTGGCGCAACTGCCCGTAGGTTTGGTTTGACTGTCGTTACACACAACCTCAAGCACTTTAGCCAAATACCAGGCATAAAATGTGTTGACTGGGTCGAAAAATAGATGTAAGCATCAAAAACATTTAGTATCCCATACCATATATACTATTGTAGTCGCATCATACTTGTCTGCAATCCGTCCATTCTAATACCCAAATCCAATCGCCCACAGCGGCAACTTACTTTTGTATGGTGTCTCAATGTCGTCGGCAAGGATGTATGAATTGGGAATGTCGGGTATCTGGTCGTACGTTTTGCCAGAACCGCCGACCTCGAAAACCAAATTGCCATCAACTTTGAAATCGCCATTCTTTTTACCGTATTCAACCTTGTGGGCAAACGAAAGCTGGTTTACCGCGTAGGTTTCCCGCGCAGTTCCGATGTCAACTGGCCGCGACGACAACGCATAAAGCATATTGCTGTTTTCGAGATATATCTTGTCGGGCTTCTGCATCTTCTTCACACTGGTAAGGTCGGAAAACAACAGGTTCAGCATCTTAGACCGACCAAGATGATAAAGATACTCGACTACCGTATTCCTGTTTATACCTATTAATTTTGCCATCTTCGTAGCATCGACAGAGAACGGCACCGTTGACGACAGGACTTCCATCAACGCCTTGAGTTTCCGCACATTGCCAATGTCAACCCTACATAGTTCAGGCAGTTCCACTTCAAGAACCATATTCACCACCTGCTCGACAGAGGTGTGATAGTCGCGTTTGTTGTCCATATAGAACGGATAGTACCCAACCTTCAGGTACTCCTTGAAATTGGGTACGGGCAAACATTTTTTGTTCACCTCATGGCAAAGGTCGGTTGGATTTTTCAGCAATTCCTCAAGCGGACAGACGGGAATCTTTATTTTCTTGTAAAACAGCAGGAATTCCCGGAACGAAAGTCCCTGCATTGTATATGGTATGCACCGTCTCGACAAGTCGGCATCGCCATTCAGCAACTGCAACAGCGACGAACCGCTGAATACGATCTTTATTTCGGGATATGTGTCGTATATTTCCTTTATCTCCCTGCTCCAGTTGGGGTACTTGTGAACCTCATCGAGGAAAAGACTCTTGCCACCATTGATGCAGAAGGTTTCGGCAAGCTGTAGCAGAGAGTGAGACGAGAAATAAACCGAATCAAGCGAGCAGTACAATGCCTCCCGCGTATATGCCGGATAATTCTTCTTGATGTACTGCTTCATAAGCGTAGTCTTACCTACACCCCGTGGCCCCTGAATGGAGATAAGCCTTGCATCCCAGTTTATTTCGTCCATTAGTTTCCTGACTATCGCCGTGGATGTATTGGCTAACATCCTGTCCTGCTTTGCAAATAGTGTTTCCATACGCAATAATTTTTCTGCCGCAAAGATAACAAATTTGCCTTACATAGCAAGCATATTTTTGCAAAAATGAGGTTTATAATAAGCATTAAATTTAATTAGTGCAGTTTATAAACAGCAATCAAATAACAAAAGTGCTGTTTGTGGTCAGCACTTTTAGAAAAATCTGGAATATTCTTTTTTTAGAAATATTTAGTACCCCGTGCCATACATCCTATTATAGTCGCATTCTTCGTACTTGCTTGCAAATCAGAATGACATTACGTCAAGTTTGCGTATTTTGCCATGAACGCCATATTTATTCCGATTTTTCTATTATGGTAATACTCGGCGCAAGTAGAAACCTGAGCCGAGTATGTTTTTGATATGAATTATTGTTAGTCTATGCTATTATACTCTTGGACAATATTTAATAATTCTGCCCTATTTTTCTCTATTTTTTTATTATATTCACTGAATTTAGTAATACCATTCTTAAACATTTCAGCATTCGAAATATTATCTTCTAATTTTTCAATTACTTTTTTTTGCTCTTGGCAAAGGTTTTTAAATTCGGTTTCCAACCTCGATAACTCTTCAAATAAATGCTTTTTATCCATAATCTTAAATCTTAATGATTAAATATTAATTGTTTTAATACTCTATTCTAATCTCTAATACAACGAACTGAATACCCCGTAGCATTACTGGAGTTGCCCCTTTCTACACTAATATCACTACAATAACCAATTCCTAAATAATAAGCACGACCTCCAATGTACGTTGTAGCAGACCAAAAATAAGCTCCAGACCCCATATATTTATGGCTAAAGGTATCAGAAGGAGTAGAATTCACATAGTCTTGGCTATATTCTCCTGCTGGCATCGCACCGAAGCCTGTGGAATTGTTGCTTGATTGAGGATTTCCTACACTATTACTAGTTATACAACTACGCCAACCAGAGGTTGAGGCCAAGGCTTTAGCCTTTCTACCACTTAAATCGTCTGTAAGCTGTGTCCATTCTGCAGAACTCGGCAGATGCCATCCATTTGGACAAATTCCCTGTACACCACTAGGATTAGTACTGCTACCACTTGCTCCGTCCATTGCCGCCGGCCAATTATACAGGTAACCATAAGTTGATGATTCGTTGTCACCTGGATAATAACGGTACTTAGCCGATGTGCTATATGTAGTTCCAAGTGTTGTATTTCCTTCATATCGTAAGTTTTCTGCCATCCACATCTGCGAACCTATTGTTACATATCTATAAATGTTGCCATCTCTTGAATCTATAAAGGTTCCATTCGAAGATGCCTCCCACTGTGCATATAACGTAATATCACAAGTCAAAGTTACGCTCTGTCCGTTTGTATATGCAACACCACTTCCATTTGCAGCTGTATTCCATCCTGTAAATGTGTAATAGGTTCTGGTAAATGTATTTGCTGTAAGTGCTTGTGCTACTCCTTGAGCATATATCTGTGATGCCATTGTCCCTGTGCCTCCATTGGCATTATAGGTTACGGTATAATATTCTTGTTGAGATGGATCTGTCGGTTCAGATGTGCCATTCCCAATATTGTTAGGATTATACACAGGGCGAACAAGTTGTCCATAACTACGCCTACGCGGTCCATTCATATCTGGCTCAGAACTATTATCAAATGCAAGAATTATAACACAATCCGTACTATTTATATTAAGGGATCCTGTATTATAATTGCAAGTACTACCTACATTTCGAATTTCACTATTATTATAATACCCACCTGCGGGGAAAAAAATACTATTGCCATTATTTCCTGTAAATTTACCCCCGTTCACACCACTCAGTGTAGTCCATTCAAAAGAACAATTATCTATGAGTTCCTGCATTTCAGTACTAGTCGGCATTCTCCAGCCATTGCTCCAGTTTGCCGTTGCAGCGTCATCAGAAGATTGTAGTGTAGTAAGGTTGTCTGTAAAGCCATTGTTGCCATTATTAGCATCATAACAATATTTGGTTAATGTTGTGTTACTTCCGTTACAATAACGATATGTACTCCAATTGTATGTATCTTTTGCGGTAGTTTCTCCCCAAGCAAAATAGTTTCCGTAATCTTCTGGGCGGCTTGCACCTACATTGCAGTTTGCCCAAAGTGTACCGCTTGGCAAACCAAGGTCAACAAATGCGTGACCACCCAACTGAACAACCATACTCAAAGAGTCGATAGTTGCCTGTAATGTTGCTATAATTTCATCAACATACTTTTTTGTTACAGCATCTTGGTTTTCAGTTGGGTCTGCTACATTTTTTATCTGCATATCACTGGCAGAATTGCTTATTGCAAGTACATCTGTCAACGACTGCATTTCATCAACAATATAATTTGCATCGTTCTCGAATGCGGAAACATTTGTCGGTACTATTGGGATTTCTGGACGGTTGGTCAAATTATTGTAATTGCCGTCAAATAATTCAGGCGTGTTTGTTATTTCCGAGTAGTCATAGGTAGGTTTGTTTTCTGCCTTTGCCCAAGCGGAAATTGTCGGGTCTGTTTCTGTGTAGGATGTCAAGTAGTTAGCATCGTTTTCGAATGCCGAAACATTTGTTGGTACAGTTGGAATTTCAGGACGGTTTGTCAAGTCGTTGTAGTCCTTGTCCCAGGCGTTGAACTGTGGGTCTGTTTCAGTATAGGAAGTCAGATAGTTCACATCGTTCTGGAACGCCGAAACATTTGTCGGTACAGTTGGAATTTCAGGACGGTTTGTCAAGTCGTTGTAATCCTTGTCCCAGGCGTTGAACTGTGGGTCTGTTTCAGTATAGGAAGTCAGATAGTTCACATCGTTCTGGAACGCCGAAACATTTGTCGGTACAGTTGGAATTTCAGGGCGATTGGTCAAGTCGTTATAGTCCTTGTCCCAAGCATTAAACTGTGGGTCTGTTTCGATGTAAGATGTCAAATAGTTAGCATCGTTGGTGAATGCGGAAACATTTGTCGGTATGGCTGGAATCTCGGGACGGTTTGTCAAGTCGTTGTAGTCCTTGTCCCAAGCGTTGAACTGCGGGTCAGTTTCTTCACTCAAAAATCCACTAACATCTGGCACATTTCCTGCCGACTGTGCATACATTGCATACGGCACAGACAGCAACTGGCTAACGCCTACAATTTCGTAGTTTTCGCCACCGTTAACATCGGTTTCGGTCTTCACAAAGTATGGTCCATTTGCCCAGTTGATTGCATAAAACTCATCATTGCTCGTACCATTACCGATTTCAATGGAAACCAAACCGTTGGCATTGGTCGTTGCCGAATGTGTTTCGGTATAAACCGCCTCGCCTTCTGTACTTCCCTGCAAAATGCTTACTCGCATTGAAATTTGCTGATTGACAACTAAATTATTATCACTTCCGCGAACTACCGCTTGGTAACTCATCACCTGCGGAACTTGTGCAAACGTAATTGCACTTAAAACGAGGCAGAATACTGCCACAAGAATATTTTTCTTCATCTTACCTAATTTTTTACGATTTTAAATGTTTTTACTTCTCTGTTTTGCTTTGTCACACGGATAAAATATGTTGCTGACGGCAGCGAGTTCATATCAAAACTTGTTTCCGATGATATTATCCGCTTCTGCAAAATCTCTTTGCCAGAAATGTCGTACATTGCACAGTCGAAGCCTTCAATGTCATCGCTTTCAATATGCAATGTCAGATAATCACTTGTTGGATTCGGGAATGCTGACAGCGAAATCACACCAGAAATAGCAGATTGCACATCGGTAACATCATAAATTTCGAAGGGTTGCTGTACTCCTTCGTTAGCTTGCCCAATCGCACCTATATTGGCAGAATAGAATGTCTGTCCGATAGAATAGCTAATACTCCCATAACTACCACCAGCCTCTCCGCCAGAAGCAACTACAACTTCTTGAGCAAATGCGTTGACACATACGACAAGTGCAATCAAAATCAAATATATTCTTCTCATATACATGTAATTAAATTGAAATCTACGAACAAATCTTGCACATACACAATTCTCCTATATTTTAAAAATCACGAACACAACGAACACTGACCCCATAACCCTTGTAGTTGTAGGCTCTGATGAATTCAGAGTCACTATTGGAAATAAATCGATAGTATGTGTTGCCGTTATCATACTCTGTAGCCGACCAAAAGTAGGCACTGTTGCCAAAGCCATTGTAGTCATCGTATGATTTGATACCGGCAGGTCGAGCACTGAAGCCTGTAGAATTGTTGTTTGCCTGAATGTTGCCTACGGCACAAGTAACCGAACTGCTGTTCCAACCATCATTATAAGCAAGCGACTTGGCAATGTTAGAAATATTACTGCCACAGATATACCCGTTTTGCGAATTCGAATGACTCAAATAGTATACAAGTTGTGACCATTCGGACTCGCTAGGCAAATGCCAACCATTGGGACAAATACCCTGTACGCCACTTGGATTGGTAGAACTACTACTTACACCATTCATTATTGCCGGCCAATTGTAAAGATAACCGTAGGTTGATACGTTTCTGCTGTTGTTGTTTGGATAATAGCGGTATTTTATTGTTGTACTTGCTGTACTTGTTGTTGTCCCTAAAGTCGTATTCCCTTCGTATCGCAAATTTTCAGCCATCCAGACCTGCGATCCTATTGTTACATATCTATAAACATTTCCATCCCTTGAGTCGGTAAATGTAACAGCGTCCCACTGCGCATATAATGTCATGTCCGCTGATACCGTTATACTTTGTCCATCGGTATATGTTATTCCAGAGCCATTTGCGGCTGTATTCCACCCGGCAAACGTATAGTTAGTTCTTGTAAATGTATTCGTCCTAAGGACTTGTGACATACCTGCATTAAATGTTTGTGAAAACATTGTTCCGCTACCACCATTGGCATTGAAGGTTACTGTATATGTTATAACCCTCCACTGTGCATACAATGTCATGTCCGCTGATACCGTTATACTTTGCCCATCGGTATATGATGTCCCAGAACCATTTGCGGCAGTATTCCATCCTGCAAACGTATAGTTAGTTCTTGTAAATGTATTCGTCCTAAGTTCCTGTGCCACTCCCTCTCTAAAAGTCTGCGGCTGCATAGTTCCGCTACCGCCATTGGCATTGAATGTCACTGTATAGGATTCATTTGAATTGTTTATGTTGCGGACAGGACGAACTGAGAACCCATAATAGCGTCCTCCGCGTCCTTCGTAAGTGTTGGCAGTATTCCCAGATCCAGAAGAAAATGCTATACGATATGCATGGTCGGAAGAACTAGTGTACAGTAAGCTAGACCACAAGTAACCGTATGAGCCAGAATTGACTAAATTACTTCCGTCTAGATAACCAGCGGCAGGAATAAAAATAGTATTGCCATTTGTACCTGTGAATAATCCTCCAGATACTCCGTTCTGGGTTGTCCATCTCACAACACAATTGCTGATCAACTCATTTAACTCTGCCAAAGTAGGCATACGCCAATTTGTTCCCCAGTTGGCTGTCGCTGCATCATCTGTCGTTTGGATAACAGTGAGGCTGTCAGTGTAACCATTATATCCATAACTTGCATCATTACAGTACTTAGTTAAAGTGCTGTTGCTACCATTGCACCAACTATATGTATTCCAACTGTAATTGCTTTTGACGGATGTTTCTCCCCAAGCGAAATAATCGCCGTAACCTTCGGGAGTGTCGGCTCCCACATTGCACGTTGCCCACAATGTTCCGCTCGGAAGCCCAAGGTCAACGTAAGCATGGTCGGACACTGCTTCCCACTGTGCATATAATGTCATGTTTGCCGATACAGTTATGCTCTGCCCATTTGTATATGCTGTACCTGAACCATTTGCATCAGTATTCCATTCTGCAAACGTATAGTTGGTTCTTGTAAACGTATTCGCTCTAAGCGTTTGTGCCATTCCCTCCCTAAAAGTCTGTGGTAGCATAGTACCGCTGCCACCATTGGCATCGAAGGTTACTGTATATGTGGTAACCGTAGGAGCATTGGTAGCGAGTACCGGACGCACAGAATGACCCGAATATCGCTGTCCATAATCATACATATAGCAGTCGTAATCTGATGCAAAACGTAAGTACCATGCATAATATGGGTGGTTCTCATCAATAGAACTAGACCAATAGCGTCCGCCATATCCATCCGAGTTTAGCGAAGAATTGTTATGATCACCAGCTGCTGGCAAGAAGATTGAATTTCCATTAGTTCCTGTAAACAGTTGCCCGTTTACACCATTCTGTGTAGTCCAAGTAATTGTGCAATTTGTCATGAGTTCGTTCAGTTCGTCGTAAGTAGGCATTCTCCATGCACTTCCCCAATTAGCCGTAGCAGCATCATCGCTAGCATCCAAAGTCAGCAAGTTGTCTGTAAAACCATTATAACCATAACTAGAATTGTTGCAGTACTTTGTCAAAGTGCTGCTGCTACCATTGCACCAACTATATGTATTCCAATTGTAATTGCTCTTGACTGATGTTTCCCCCCAAGCAAAATAATCGCCGTAACCTTCGGGAGAGTCGGCACCGACATTACATGTAGACCACAGAGTGCCGCTTGGCAATCCGAGGTCAACATAATCATGTCCGTTCAATTGTGTTTCAACAGTTTCAAACGTTTTAATGTTTCCGTATGCAGTGCCCACATTATTGGTCGCATACGCTCTATAATAATAGGTAATGCCTATGACAAGCCCTGCAATATCCACAGAATAGCGACCTGTTCCAACACCGCATTGCTCACCAATAGAGAGATTAGTAGGGCTAGTACCATATACAAAGCCACGCGCTATTATCTCATCATTGCCATCACCAGTAATCTCACCATTGAGAGTTGCACTAGTTGTTGTTACATTTGTTGCATTGCCAGTAACCACTGTAGGTAATGTCGCTGATGTGTCATCGTTAGGAATTCGAACAGCACGTATAGAATGTCCCGAGTAACGATAACTGGTATTCATGTAGCAACTGCTTGAACTGAAATAAAGATACCTTGCATAAGAACCTGTAGAAGGTGTACTTGACCTATAATATCCTGCCGAACCTACCTCATCATTGTTACTGTTATTCATGGTGCCGGCTGCAGGGAGGAAAATACTATTGCCATTTGAACCGACAAACAATCGTCCTCTTATCCCATTTCGACTAGTCCATGTCACAGTACAATTGGCGTTCAATTCATATAATTCATCGTATGTCGGCATACGCCAATTCGAACCCCAGTTAACATTTGCCGCATCAGCACTTAAAGGCAATACACTACTGCCCGTATATGTATAGTTCGAAGATGTATATGAATTTTTCGTTGAAGTTTCCCCCCAAGCATAAAAATCCCCGTAACCTTCGGGAGTATTTGCACCAAGATTGCATGTCGCCCACAAAGTGCCACTTGGCAGACCAAGATCAACGTATCCGTGTGATTCCGTTCTAAACGAAAGTGTATCGCCCATACCAACCCCAGCGACATTGCCAGCAAATGCACAATAATAGTATGTTGTACCTTCCGAAAGATTATGAAGCAATCCGCTAAAATCAGTATTGACCGAAGAAACTGACAATGTAGAGGAAAGTTCGTCTAACGAAGTACCATAGTAGAATCCGCAGGATGTAATTTCTGCTCCTCCATCCAAAATTACGCTGCCATTGAGTACCACATTTGTTGCACTTATTGTTGGCAACGAAGTGACAACTGTCGGAACAGCAACAGAATCGGTAGTGAACGTCAATACTTCGCCAACACCATAGCCAATCCTATTGCTAGCATAAGCACAATAATAATATGTGGTACGTGGTGAAAGACTCTCAACCCTAACACTAAAATAGCTTGCACTATCCATTGTTGCCGATATGACATTGGACAAATTGTCGGACGATGTTCCGTAATAGAATCCGTATGTGGCTATTTCTGCCTCGCCATCATAAGTAAGACGGCCTCTCAATTTGGCTTCTGTTGCACTTATATTTTCCGCAGTTGCAGTTTCTACAGTAGGAATTACCATAGGAATTGTTGTAAATGTTAGCGTATCGCCATATCCTACACCTACGGCATTTACTGCGTATGCACAATAGTAATATGTTGTACCATCGGCAAGATTTTCAAGCGTACCGCTGAAATAATTTGCACTATCCATCATACCCGACAGTGTATTTGAAAGTTCATTGGCTGATGTTCCATAATAAAATCCATACGAAATTATTTCTGCTTCGCCATCATAGACAACATTTCCTTTCAATTTGGCTCCTGCCGCACTTACATTTTCCGCAGTTGCAGTTTCTACAGTAGGAATTACCATAGGAATTGTTGTAAATGTTAGTGTGTCGCCATATCCTACACCAACTGCATTTTCAGCGAATGCACAATAGTAGTATGTTGTTCCATCGATAAGATTTTCAAGCGTACCGCTAAAATAATTTGCGCTGTCCAGCGTTCCCGACAATGTATTGGAAAGTTCATTGGCTGATGTTCCATAATAAAATCCAAACGAGGTTATTTCTGCTTCCCCATCCGAAATAATATTGCCACTTATTATGGCACCGGACACACTTACATTTTCCGCTTCTATGGTTTCAATATTAGGTATAAGTCTTTGGGTTGTAGTAAAAGATTGCACTTCACCAATCCCCACACCAGCACTGCTAATAGCAAATGCGCAATAATAATATGAGGTATTTTCGGCAAGATTTTCTATAAGACTACTGAATACATTCTCGACCAAAGCAGACTGTACAACATTTGAAAGATCATCGGTTGAAGTTCCGTAATAAAATCCGCAAGATGTTATTTCTACTCCGCCATCAAAAATTACACTGCCATTAAGTATTGCCGAAGAAAATCTGATGTCTGTTGCCGCAACAGTCACTACTTGTGGTTTAAAGATATATGTAAAATGCAGGGTAATATGCTGGTTTACAACCTGCGGTTGGGAAACGATCTCGCTTGGCACAACATTACCGTCAATAAATGCATAGCCGACATATTCCATGTTATCACCAAGCACAAATTCATTTGTAGTGGATAGTTTTGCTGAAATGACATTGCTTGTACCTGCATACTTGATAAAATTGTTGCACCCACTACCAACATTAACCATCCTGATTGAATAAGTTTTTGTCCCTGCCACAGCATTTAGCATATATGTCTGCGAAGTTGCTGCCGAAATATCAAATGTGTGCGTTCCCGCTTCCAATTGTCCAGAAAATTCAGCATATACCCTACCATTTAAATCAATGAGCATCATCCCAACATTTTCCGTCTTGGATATTGTAAGTTCAACTTTCGTCTCGCAGTCGAATGGATTAGGAACATTTTGAGACAAACCTTGATCTTGCAGATTACTTTCTTCTGTAAAAGTCGGATTGCCACCCAAAACGACAATAGTGTCAGGATAAAATATCGTTTCTGTCCAATCTCGAGTTAAATTTGTAACTTTAACACTATCAAATCTCTGATATGCAGTATCATTCAACATACCAGTAAAACGAACTGTAATTTCCTGAGCAAATGTGCTTATACATACAACAAGTGCGACCAAAATCAAATAAAATCTTTTCATATTTACTTATTCAAATCTTTAGTTTCAACATTTCCAATCCTCGCCTACTCTCGTCCAGCTTTTCGGCTTCCGCTGCTATCGTTTGCGCTTGGAGTTAGGCAACAAAAAAGCCCGCACTCCAATCCCATCTCGAAGTGAAGGCTCTGGTATGCCCGAAGTAAAGATAAGAAAACAGTGCGTGCTGGATGCACGCAGCGTACTTTCCCGTCTTACTTCGTTTGGAATTTACCAGATTCTCACTTTCAGACAGACGGTATCGCTACCGATAATATGTGTCGCAAATATACACATTTTTTAATTTCAGCAGACAAGCGTTGCTTTTTTTGCAGAAAAAAAATCGGTACTGCTTTCCTTTGCAAAGGTAGGAAGTATATAAGGAACGGACTTGGTACTTTTCGGTACTTATTTTTGCAGTTAAAAGTTAAGAGTTAATAGTTAAAAGTTGGCGAAGTTGGAAAAACGGCAAAAACTATCAGTTTTTAGGTTGAAAAAACGGCACTATTTTGCGTAACACAAAATCACTCAACCATTTATGACTACAAATACAAAACAGTAACCACAATTACGGTAATAGCCATTACTATTTTATAAAACAACAGATATAAAATTGTATATCAACCTTTTACATATCATCTAACGAAAGAGAACCCAAATGAAGTTTCATCTTTGCCAGTTCTGGTGTCTGCGCTAGCATTACATTTACTTTCTCCTTCAAAACCTTTGCATTGTACTTGTCCTCACGCTTTTTGAGTTCGTAAATCCATGCCTCCTTGGCAATCGGGTCGACGACAACAAGGTCTATCTCGTTTGTGCCTTTCCTGTCCCACCACTTGCCAACAATGTATTTGCCCTTCTCCGCAAACTTGGTTGCAAAATAGCGTTCCATCATAAAACCAGAAACGGTGCTGTAGTCGCGCTCAATAATGGCTGCTAACGATTTCAGCGCATTGTTCTCTACAAGCGACTGGTATTTGTAAAAGAAGCGGAACCAGAAAATCAGAAAACAGTCGTTGAGCTGGTAGCGGACTTTCTTGCTGTTTGGCTTCGAGAATATCGGCAACGACTTGGTAATTAGCCGGTAATAGTTCTCCAAACGAATCAGGTAGCTGCCAATGTTGTCAAGTCCCAGCTCGTCCTCAATTTCGGCACGGGTTTTCATTCCACTGGCTATACATACAAGGATGGAAAAATAAGTGGCATAGTCGGAGCCAAATTCTTCTATCAGAATGTTTTTGCCTTCGGTGATAAACGGCGAATTTTCCATTGTTAGTGCCGCAAGCATCTTGTCTTTCGTAACATTCCCATTGTCAAGCAACAGCGACACATACCACGGCACGCCCCCCGTAATGCTGAACAATGCCAGCAAATCCTCGGCAGTGTAACTAGGATTGAAGTCCGCCAGAATGTCTTTCAGTATGGAAGAGGAAAACGGGCGAAGCGTCATCTGCGCATTGGCACGACCAAACAGCGGCTCGTTGTAGTCCTCGAATATTTTCTTCATCAGTGTGAACACGGAACCGCTGATTATCAAGTTCAGACGGCTGTTTTCCCTATATAAGTCCCAGTCGCGCTGAATGTCGCTGTATATGGATGGATTCACTTTCAAGAAGTTCTGAAATTCGTCAATTATCAAGGTAAAAGGTCTTTTCTCCGACAGTTGCATAACAATACGGAATACTTCTGGGAACGAATTTACCCTGCCGATTACCGGATAACCTAACTTTCTGCCAATTTCATCCATAAAATCCTGGCACAAAAGCGGTTCTGTCTTTTTTCCGACAAAAAAGTACAGCACGGTTTCGTCTCCGCACTTCAACGCCAGCTCGGTTTTGCCTATGCGCCTGCGTCCCATCAGAACCGTCATTCTTGCCTCGTTTCTGCTCTGCTGAAGCACATTTTTCAGTTCTTCCTGCTCCTTTTCCCTATTGTAGAATTTCATAGCATTATTTTTTTAGTAAACAACATTACGGTAATAGCCATTACTATTTCGCAAAAGTACATATAATTTTCGGAACAGCAAACATTTATATGATTTTTTTGAAGTTCTATTGTTAGAGTTTTATAAAATTATCTATTTGCATTTAAATTGCTTTTTTAAGTAACTTTCCTTTAAACAATTCATAACGCATTTTATCTTCTAATAATGATTGCTTTCGTTAATTCCCAATTTATATATATTTTTGCAAAAAAATATAGCTATATCATTGCCGATATATGCGTTTATTTATCTTAATTTTTTACTATACTATGATCATGGAATTTGTAGCTTCCTTAGTTTCCTCTGAATGGGCTTTTTGTTCATTATACATTGATAATACCAAATACATCTAACATGAAAGCAACAAGAATCATAATCCGCACAATATTGATACTGATAGTGGCAATCGTTGCACTAGTATGTGGGTATGTTGCCTATCTCCAGATAAACTATTACCGCATAGAAGACGGCATTGAACTTACTGTTTGCAATCAATGTAGCAATATCGTAGAAACAGGCAAACAATATACAGTGATGACATACAACATCGGATTCGGCGCATACGACCACGAATTTTCGTTTTTCATGGACAAAGGACGTATGAACGACGGCAATGAAGTAAATGGAATCTATGGCAAGGGACGAAGCAAGGAATCGGTGGAAAGGAACACGCATGGCACCAAAAGCCATATCGAAACTCACAATCCCGACTTCTGCATTCTGCAGGAAGTTGATACTGCCTCTACAAGAAGCTTTTTCATCAATCAACGCGACATAATTGAGTCTGCATTCGAGAACTATTGCAGCGTATATGGAGAAAACTTCCATAGCCCGTATCTTTGTTATCCATTGAACGATCCTCACGGAAGCGTTCACGCAGGACTTCTCACTCTTAGTCGCTATAAAATCGACAAAGCAACACGACACAGCTATCCGGTTGACGATAGTTTCATAACCAAGTTCTTCGACCTAGACCGTTGCTTTGTCGCAACCAGAATACCAACCGACACAGAAAAAGAACTTGTATTGATAAACAACCACATGTCGGCATACGACGAAGGTGGCCTAATCAGACAACAGCAGATTGAACTTTTACGCAACATAATTGTCGAAGAATATAGGAACGGCAACTACATTATTGTCGGTGGCGACTTCAACCATGCACTCTGTGGTACAGAAAAGTCATTCGCCAGCCAGCAACAAGTTCCAGAATGGGTATCCGTAATGCAAGATAGTGAGATTCCGGAACATTTCAGAATTGTTGAAGCCAATAACATTAAGGAGGTGCCTACATGTCGCAGCACCGACATTCCATATTCAAAGGGAATCAACTACACTTCCGTACTCGACGGCTTTATTATTTCAGACAACATAGAGGCCGAGGCATTTAACTATGATGCAGACTTCATGTATAGCGATCACAATCCAGTAATAATGAAATTTGTGTTGAAAAAATAATGATAGCACAAGCACATATCCGCCATAAAAAACAACATTTGCACTGCTAAAAATTATAACGATGAAAATTATCTGCATAGGAATGAACTACAAGGCGCACATTGCCGAACTAAACCTTCCGTATCCCGAAGCACCCATCTTCTTTATGAAACCCGATTCTTCGCTTTTGAAGGGCAACAAGGTCTTTTTTATCCCCGATTGGACGGAAAATCTGCAGTACGAACTTGAGGTTGTGTATCGCATTAGCCGTTTGGGCAAGCATATACAGAAGAAGTTTGCCTACCGCTACTACGATGCAGTAGCACTTGGTCTCGACCTTACCGCTCGCGACATTCAGGAAGATTGCCGTCGCCGTGGTTTGCCGTGGGAAATATGCAAGTCGTTCGACGGTTCGGCGGTGCTGTCGGAATTCGTGCCTTTGGAGGAGCTGCCCGACAAGGACAGCATTGATTTCCGCCTTCTGCGCAACGACGTTGAAGTTCAGCACGGCAACACTTCCGATATGCTTTTCTCCATCGATGATATTATTGAGCACGTGTCGAAGTATATGACGCTTAAAATCGGTGATTTGATATACACAGGCACTCCGCTTGGTGTTGGCAAGCTCGAAATCGGCGATAAGCTCAAGGCCTATATGGGCGAGCAGAAACTGATTGATATGAAGGTGAAATGAAAGGGCTAAAAGGCTAAAAGAAGACCAGACTAACAGAAGACCAGACTATCTGTCTTCGAGCCTGTTAGCCTTCAAGCACTCAAATCATCAAATCATCAAATTTTCAAATCCTCGAATCTTCAAATCCTCAAACGGCTTTAGCCACAGAACGGCGCAGCCCTCAACGAAGTTAAACCTTAACCCGCGTAGCGAACTTTCACTTAATTTCTCAAATCTTTATTGTGAAATTTTTTTCGTTTGGAAAATAATCAGTATGTTTGTGCTTGAGAACAACGCGTAATGTTTGTCCGTTAAAATATTGATTATGAACAACAACAAAAAGACTGATACAATACGAGTTGACAAGGATTCCTTCCGGTTTAATGTTGACATTTACATTTTCAAGGAGAGGGAAAACTACATATCATATTGCCCGTCGCTTGACATTTGCTCGTCTGGTGTGGACTTCAACGATGCTTTAAAGAACTTTTACGAGGCATTTGAACTGTATGCCGACTACTGGGTCGAAAATGGCACTTTGGAGGAAGATCTTGTTGCTCACGGATGGAAAGATGTGGCATAAATCCTTTGCCTGAATTTGTTATTAAGAATAATCTTGCAGTGATTGGCGTATCAAAAAAGGAATTCCTTGACATTTTGGAATCTCTTTAAGCACTTGCTGTTTCTACAATCATTAAATTTCTGAATCTGTACAATCGCGTCATGGCGCGATTCAACAAGAAACGGGCGTTAGCCCATGAAACCTGAAACAGCGCAGCGAGAAACGCCGCAGGCATAGAAACGGCTTTATCCCCTGTACAGGCGCAATTCATTGCGTCTCAGAAACGGCTTTAGCCATCAAACGGCGCCAGCCATTGAAACGGGCGTAGCCCATCAAACGCCGCAGGCATTCAAACGGGCCTTTAGCCCCTGAAACTTTTTCCCCTTTTCTCTTTGCTTTCTTCCACCAATCTATTATTTTTGTCCCGTAAAATTTACGCAATGTCGAACTTAAAAAACATTTGCCAATGAAATAGAATTGACGGAAATTCGCAACGCAAAAAATTAATAATTGAAATGCTTAATTCGTTAAATAATTTTAAAATCATATCAATGAAACAATTAATTTTCACATTCATTCTCGCCACTCTCTGTGGAATCTCGGCATTTGCTCAAGACTTTTTGTCGGTAGATGCTTCTTTGTCTAAAGACAATATCAGTCAGACCAAGCAGAAATCTAATTCCCAAAGGAATATAAAATCCAATTCCCAAAGGAATATAGAATATGCTATTTGGTCTTGTACTTTCGAAGAATCAACTCCACTCTATACTACTGGTCAGCTTTCTTCAAGTCAAGCTAACTGGGAACTCCAGACATTGTCAACCAACGATGGTGGAACATACTACTGGAATTTGAACTATCTTCCGGATGATCTCTATTCTGAAACCCCTGACCACTGGATGATGTTGGATGGTGGCGGTATCGTACGTCAAGGTTACGACTTCGATTCCTACATGATGTTTACAGGAATTGACCTCACCGATGCCGAGTATCCGCAGATTGGCTTCTACGAATACAGAAGACTTTATAACATTCCGCCTGAGATGGAAGCTACTGTAGTTGAAGTTTCTATAAATGGTGGTGCCACTTGGACAAAGCACGTTGTAGGATGCGAAGAACAGTCAGAGCATTCGTATGGCTATCAGCTTGTTCCTATTTTCGAGGCAGCTGGTCGCGACAATGTTGTTATCCGCTTCCGTGCAAACAGACGTTTAAGCGTTTTGCAAAGCACGTATGGTGCAGACGTTAACTACAATTCTGCAAATTTCTATACTGTTTGGCAGATCGATGACATCGTAATCTCCGAAGCTCCTGCTTTCGACCTTGTTATTACCGATGTAAGAATGAATGACGGCCGTTGCGACTATTACTCTAATCCTGAACTTGCATGTATGGATCTTCATCAATTCACTATCAGTTAAATCCTATGTTTGGACAGACTCCGCGTTCAGAATGGACAAGTTCCAATAAGTTTGCTTCGTTCAACGTTGCAGTAGAAAACAATGGCGCAGAACCTGTCGTTCCTATAGTTCATATTACAGTAACATCACCTAGCGGCGAGGAAATCTGGACTATTGATTATGAAGCAGAAGAGATAGGCCCGTACCAGCGTGATACTATTGATGTAATTGATTTTATTGGAGAGGAATTTTATAATGTATTCTCCTTCAATGAAGACCAGATGCAGAACATCGAATTAGGTAGATACTTGGTGAGCTATTCGGTAAGCACCGACGCTGGCGACGATCCAACTCCTAACAACAATGAAAAATCTCATCCTTTCTACATTACAGAAAGTGCATACTCACCTGCAACACCAAATATTACAACGACAAGCTGTCCTAACACTTGGGGTAATTTTGAAGAAGGTGACGAAATCGTAGCAATATTCGAATACAATACATTGCCACAAGGAGATGTTCCCGTATATGTTTTCATTGACGAGAGTACTACCCCAGGAACTGCTATTGCAGCTAATATCTACGAATACAACGCAGGAAGCTATGATTTTGAATTGTCACTTACGTCAGGTACACATACAATAACAGCTGCTGAAATAGGCAAATGGATTGAAGTTCCATTCGGAGACACTCATTTCACAATCGAAGAGTATGATCCTGAATCAAACACAAAAACCGTTGAAGTAGGTATAGCATTCTACGAAGACGGAGAAACGTTGAATCTTGGAGCAAGCAACGATATGCCAAACAAGGGATGGATTTGCCGTTACATTATGAGCGGTGTAGGTCCTTCTGCATATAATGCAAGTAGAGAATCTGTTGCTCCTGCTATTTGCCTTGGTGTCCCCAATACAGAAACAACCTATACTATAAATGTGCTCTCTGCCAACGGAACTATGGGGTATGTCAGTGACGGTGGAACTTTCTTGGCGGGTTCTAGTATAACAATATCAGCAATCCCTTTCTCTGGATACAGGTTTGTAAAATGGAACGACGACAACACAACCAATCCGCGTACAATAACAGCGACTGGAAATGCTACATACATTGCAGTTTTCGAGGCCCTGCCAGAACAATATATGATAACCGTGCTTTCTGCCAACGAAACTATGGGTACAGTTAATGGGGGCGGAACTTTCGACGCTGGAGACCGTAGAGTAATATATGCAACCCCTTACTCTGGATACAGGTTTGTAAGCTGGAACGATGGTAACACAAGCAATCCGCGTAGAATATCAGTGACAGGAAATGCAACATACATTGCAAGCTTTGAGGCTTTGCCAGAACAATATACGATAACCGTGCTTTCTGCCAATGAAACTATGGGGTATGTCAGCGGTGGCGGAACTTTCTACGATGGAGACCAAAGGACAATAACTGCAACCCCTTATTCTGGATACAGGTTCGTAAGATGGAACGACGGCAACATTGACAACCCACGCACAATAACAGTGACAGGAAATGCTACATACATTGCAAACTTTGAGGCTATACCTGTGCAATACACTATAACTGTACTTTCGGCAAGTGAAACTATGGGTTCGGTAACTGGTGGCGGCAATTATTATGGAGGTTCGCAAACAACCATTTCTGCAATACCAAATGTCGGCTACCGATTCGTCAGTTGGAACGACAACAACACTGATAATCCCCGCACTATTACCGTAACTGGTAATGCAACATATATTGCAACATTCGAGAATGCAAACAATGTTGTTACGTACACTATAACAGCTACTGCTGGTCCTGGTGGTACTATCAATCCTAACGGCGTAGTAACTGTTTACGAAGGCGACGATAAGGATTTCACAATCACTGCCGACTCAGGATATTATATCATAAGCGTAAGGGTTGACGGCATGGAATCATATAGCCTCCTCCATAATACAACCGATATTTTGACTTATCGTATTGATGGTGTATATACATTCGCAACCGTACTTGGTCATCACACAATATCGGCTGAATTTGCAGAAATTCCGACATTCACTATTACTGTAAATACTGATCAGCCTACTTGGGGTACTGTAGCTGGCAGTGGAACATACTACATGGGCGCTTCTGTTCAAATTTCTGCAACGCCAAACGAAGGCTGTTGGTTTGTAGGCTGGAATGACAACAACACCGACAATCCACGTACAATAACAGTAAATGGAAACGCAACATACACTGCAAGGTTTCAGTGTAACGCGTATTATTCGTCGTTCACGGCAACAGCTTGTGGCAGCTATACTTGGGACAACCAGACCTACACAGCAAGCGGCGAATACCAACAGACATTAACAGCTACCAATTACGCCGACAGCATTGTAACGCTCTCGCTTACAATCCATCCACTTCCACAGCCCGAAATCACAGCATCGGGAGTGCTCGACGGCTGCAATCCGTCTCCGATTACACTTTCAGCAGGCAATTATACTGCTTACAACTGGTCAACTGGTGCAAACACGGCAACAATCAACATAAGTGACCCTGGCTATTACTACGTAGAAGTAACCGATGGAAATGGTTGTATAGGTATTTCCAACCAAATTAATGTCGGTATAAGCAATGCTATACCCGATGCTCCGCAAATTGCTGTAGTCGGACTGAACAACTTGAACCAGAACGTGGTATCGTGGTCTGCAGTAGGAAATACTAACGTAAGTGCATATCGCATCTACCGCGAAAACAATGTGGCAAATGTTTACGAACCTATGGCTACCATTGAGGCTTCGGCACAGACCTACTGGACAGACGAAACCGCCGACCCGTCTGCACGCGCATATCGCTATAAGGTTACCGCAGTTGACGAGTGCGGTGGCGAATCGCCAATGAGCGACTACCACAAGACAATGCACCTTACAATAAATCAGGGCATTGGCAACACTTGGAACCTTATCTGGTCGCACTACGAAGGATTTGACTTCGGTACCTACAGGATTTATCGCGGTACTATGCCGAGCAATATGACAATGATTGGCGAAGTGCCGTCGAACCTAAATTCCTACACCGACAACACCGCAACAGCCAACACAGGATTCTACTATCAGGTAGAGGTCGTAAGGAACAGCCGCTCGCGCGATGCCGAGATTTCTTCGCGTTCCAACATCGTTGACAACGGTTATCTGCCAGAATTTACGATTACAGTTATGTCCTCAAATCCGAACCGTGGCACTGTTTCTGGTGGCGGTACATATCCCGAAGGCACTGTTGTAAGAATTGAAGCAACTGCATTGGAGGGTTTTGTGTTCTCTTCGTGGAGCGATGACAATACTGATAATCCGCGTTACATAACCGTAACCGGAGATGCGATCTACATTGCTTCGTTTGATGAAGTTACAATAGTTCCTGAATATACAATCACTGTAATGTCGTCAAATCCGAATCGTGGTACGGTAACAGGCGGCGGCACATATCCCGAAGGCACAGTTATAACAATTGAAGCAACTGCATTGGAAGGTTTTGTGTTCTCTTCGTGGAGCGATGACAATACTGAAAATCCGCGTCAAATCACTGTAACTGCGGATGCAACTTACATTGCTTCGTTCGATGTGGTTTCGACTGTTCCAGAATATACAATCACTGTTATGTCTGCAAATCCGAATCGTGGTACGGTAACTGGTGGCGGTACATATCCCGAAGGCACAGTCGTAACAATTGAAGCAACTGCATTGGAAGGTTTTGAATTTGTTTCGTGGAGCGATGAAAATACGGAGAATCCGCGCCAAATCACGGTAACTGGAGATGCAACTTACATTGCTTCATTTGAACCTGCAACTGGTATTGAGGAATCCTCTGCATTGGAAATCGTCCTCTTCCCAAATCCCGCCACCGACATTCTCAACATAACATCATCGGAAACAATTTCGGAAATCGAGATTGTGAATGTGATGGGTCAGGTGGTAAAGCGCATTGAGGTAAACAGCGACAATGCGGTTTGTGATGTGGAAGAATTGAAGGCAGGGGTGTATGTTGTAAGAATCCACACCCTGAACGGAGCCGAAGGGTCAGCCATTTCCCAACGGAAATTTGTAAAGGAATAGAATGTTTTGTGGTCTATTGTAAGGGAAGGTTTCAAACCTTCCCTTACGGATATACAACCACAAAAACATACAATAATCAAGGACGGTGCAATGTCGTCCTTTTTTTGTAAAAAAATTTCTGTGCGTTACGAAATAATTGTATTTTTGCCAATAAAAAAGATTGGAAAAATGTCAAAAATTGGCATAAACAACCTTGGAAAAGTGTCAAAAATATATGTAAAATTACTTGGAAAAATGTAATATGATAGAACGTGAATTAGATAAGTATATTGATAATCATTACAATACAAGCAAGTCTGCACTTGTGCTGACAGGAGCAAGGCAGACGGGTAAAACTTTTGCTATACGCAAGTATGCCGAAACACAGGGCTTGGATTTGGTAGAAATTAACTTTCTGGAGAATGCAGATGCCTCACTCATTTTTACGGATGCACGTGATGTGTCGGAGATTTTGTTGCGTCTGTCGGCGTATGCAAAGAGACAACTTGTTTCTGGTAAAACACTCATTTTCTTTGACGAGGTGCAGAAATGTCCCGAAGTGGTAACAATGATTAAATTCCTTGTCGAGGAGGGAAATTTCAGATATGCGTTGAGTGGCAGCTTGCTGGGTGTAGAGTTGAACGATGTGCGCAGCGTTCCGGTTGGTTATCTGAATATTAAGGAAGTTTTTCCTCTAGATTTGTGCGAGTTTGCAAAGGCTGTGGGCATAAGCGATGAAATAATACGGCACATTGCGGATGCTTGGGAAAACAAATCGCCTGTGGATGAAGTCGTGCATAATTCGATGCTGAAACTCACCCTGTTGTATCTGATGGTTGGCGGAATGCCTGCCGCAGTGCAATGCTATATTGACACCAACGATATGTATGCGGTTCAACAGAAGCAGAAGGAAATTATGACAATGTACAGGTGGGACATATCTCAGTATGATTTGAACCGAAAACTTTACATAAAGGAGATTTTTGACTTGATTCCATCGGAACTGAATGCAAAGAACAAGCGTTTTATTCTGAAGAATCTTAACGAACACGCCCGTTTCACACGCTACGAGGACAGTTTTTTGTGGCTGAAGGATGCTGGAGTCGCACTGCCTACATATAATGCAGAAGAGCCGATGTTTCCATTGAAACTTAATGCACAACGCAATTTGTTCAAGTTGTTCCTTAACGATGTTGGGCTTTTGGCATCACAGTATGCAGACGGAACAGCACTTCGCGTTTTAAGTGGCGATGTGAACATAAATTATGGCGCAATTTATGAGAATCTTGTTGCTCAGGAACTCAAAATGCACGGTTATGATTTGTATTTTTTCAATAGCAAGAAGCAGGGAGAACTTGACTTTGTGATAGAAAACGATGCTGAGATAATTCCAGTAGAGGTCAAGTCAGGCAAGGTCTATGAAAGGCACAATGCACTGAAAAATGTGAAGGATTCGTCAGCATATAATATAAAGAAAGCGTACGTATTGTGCAACAGCAATTTGAGTGTTAGAGAAAATATAATTTATGCACCGATATATATGCTTATGTTTATTAAACGTAATGTTATGAGTAGTAACACAATATACAAAAACGATTTCGCAAGTCTTAAACTAAAGTGAAACCTTTTATACAACAATCAAGGACGGTTCGTCGCCGTCCTTTTTTATTCGTTGTTAAATTCTATTATTGTCCGCTAAAAAGTGAATAGTCATTCCACAAAGCAGAGTGAACCGACTAAGGAACGTGTCGTGTGAACTCGCTTATGCGGCACCTTCAGCTCGGCGTAGCCAATCTCCTTGATTAGTAATATTGTGGGAGATTTCGGATAGCAGTCTTTCACAACGCTCCCCGTTCCGTATCGCGTGTTTCGACTAGCTTCCGTACCTTTAGCTCACGCAGCGAAGCAAGTAACCTTTAGCTCGCGATACGAAGTGAGCAAATGACAAGCCCCTTTATTAACGTTACCATATAAACGCCTGATAATATTGCGATTATATGTATTACCCCATTTTTTAGCGGACACCAATGGTTAAATTCCTGTTTTGAGCGCAGCGAAGAACCTTATTCGTGCCTATTCGTGTCATTCGTGGTTGTCTTATTCGTTTTGAGCGCAGCGAAAAACACTTTATTCAAACACTTTCAGAAACTCATTCGGAATATTGCTTTCGAAGTGCATTTTCTCTTTGGTACGCGGATGTGTGAAACCTAAAATCCAAGCGTGAAGGCCGATGCGGTTGAAAAGGTTTTCCTTCGAGCCGTATTTTTTGTCGCCAATAATAGGTTGACCAAGGTCGCTCATGTGTACACGAATCTGGTTTTTGCGGCCTGTCTCAAGGTTGATTTCCATAAGCGAATATCTGCCTTTGGTTTTCAAGGTCTTGTAGTGAGTAACAGCCAACTGTCCGTTTTCGCGGTCTTTGGTTGAATAAACGACGTATGCCTTGTTTTGTGCCAGGTACGACTCGTAAACACCTTCGCCTATAGGTTTGTCGCCAGCGGTGACAGCAATGTAGCGGCGGTCGTAGATGTTGGTTTTCCAATCTTCCTGCAGCAGTGCCTGAATTTCTTCGCTCTTGGCGAACATCATAAGTCCCGAAGTTTCGCGGTCGAGGCGGTGTACTATGAAAATACGGTTGTTAGGGTTCTGCTCCTTGATGTGCTGGCTAAGTATGCTGTATGCGGTTTCGTTGCTCTTGGCTGTCGCCACCGAAAGCATTCCTGCCGGCTTGTTGATGACAATTATGTCGCTGTCTTCGTAAACAATTGTTATGCCCTTGAGGTCGCGTCCCGAGGCTATGCGCTTCCAGTGAATCGAAATCTTGTCGCCCGCTATCAGTTTCTGGTTGTAGAGGGTGACGACTGCTCCGTTTAGTTCCACCGTCTTGTTGCGTAACCACGACTTTACTTTGTTGTGGCTGCGGTCGGGGAATTTTTTCATCAGAAATGTGATGAGTTCGTCGGGTTCGGTGACTTCCAGATTTGTAACCTTCGGCTTTTCGAAGCGCTTGTAGTTCTTTTTGGCTCTGTAGGGCATAATTTATGTTTTTATGGTTAAAACAATGATTTCTTTGAGGTTGTGGCGATGAATTCCTTTAGGTAGAACGGGTCGTAATATACGAGGTCTTCGAATTGCTTGTTGTTGAACGCGGCTTCGGCAAGTTCGCCCATATATTCTGCCGACGGATATATGCCGTCGATGAAAGTAAAGCCTTCGTGAGCAAGAATTTCGCTGCATTTTGGTGCTCCGTTGCCACAGAAAAGCAGTTTTTTGCCTTTGTGTTCCGCGAATGATTCTGCATCGATAATTTTTGCTTCCACTTCCGACAGTTTGTCGAGATAGGTATTGGTAAGTATCGTATAAACTTCCATTCGGCGTGCGTCAATCATTGGTACGATGAGGTCGTAGTTGTCCGTGTGTTTTGCCTTTGCCATTGCTGCGATTACCAGCAGCGTGTTGAGCGAAATCAGCGGAATATTGCCGCCGAAGCAAAGTCCCTTGCTTGTGCTTGCGCCTATGCGAAGTCCTGTGTACGAACCTGGTCCGCCGCTAAGTGCTACGGCATCCATATCGGAAACTTTCATTCCTGCCTCGTCGAGGACTTCCTTAACAAAAACTGCAAGCATCTCGGAATGAGCGACTTTGCGCGTGCCGTCGGGCTGCATAAGGCGTAGGTGTTCGCATTTGCCGTCCTTCGTTATCGAAACCGAACAGTAGTCGGTCGATGTCTCAATGTTTAGAATCCGTGCCATGAGAAAAATTTTCGCAAAAATAAAGCATATTTACGATTTACGAAGTATGATTTTAGATTTACTATTTTGGGGCTAAAAGGCTAGAAGAAGAGAAGGCAAAAGGCTAGCAGAAGACCTGTTCAATGGAAGACCAGTCTATCTGTCCGCAAGACTGCGAGTCTGTCAGCCTGTTAGCCTTCAAGCCTGTTAGCCCAGAAACTTTCAAACGGCGAAGCCATTCAAACTCAGAAACGGCTTTAGCCTTTGAAACGGCGTCAGCCATTGAAACCTAGAAACGCCGTAGGCATAGAAACTTATAAACGGCGTCAGCCATTGAAACCTAGAAACGCCGCAGGCATAAAAACTTATAAACGTGAAACCTAGAAACGCCGCAGGCATAGAAACTTATAAACGTGAAACATATAAACGGCACAGCCAAAGAAACGCCGCAGGCATAGAAACGTGAAACCTAGAAACGCCGCAGGCACAGAAACAGCGTAGCCATAAAAATTTTTCTTATCTTTGCACTCCAAAAACATTGCGCATGAAGAAGATTTTGGTTACCGGCGGTGCCGGATTTATAGGTTCGCATCTGTGCGAGCGACTGCTAAACGAGGGCAACGAAGTCATCTGCCTTGACAACTATTTCACAGGTTCGAAGAACAATATCATACATTTGCTTGATAATCCTTACTTTGAGCTTGTCCGTCATGATGTTACCATGCCGTTCTTCATCGAGGTGGACGAGATTTATAACCTTGCTTGCCCTGCTTCGCCGATACATTACCAGTACAATCCGATAAAAACCATCAAGACTTCGGTGATGGGTGCGATAAATATGCTCGGATTAGCGAAGCGCATAAAAGCCAAGATTTTGCAGGCTTCCACTAGCGAGGTTTACGGCGATCCCGATGTGCATCCTCAACCCGAAACCTATTGGGGCAATGTGAACCCCATAGGTTCTCGTTCATGCTACGACGAGGGAAAACGATGTGCCGAATCGCTTTTCGTCAACTATCACAAGCAAAACAACGTACGCATAAAGATTGTTCGTATATTCAACACATACGGTCCCAACATGCATCCAAACGACGGACGTGTGGTATCAAATTTCATTGTTCAGGCATTGCAGGACAAACCGATAACCATTTATGGAGATGGTAGCCAGACTCGTAGTTTCCAGTACGTTGACGACCTTGTGGAAGGAATGATAAGGATGATGAATACTTCCGATGAGATCATTGGTCCAGTAAACATCGGTAATCCTGGCGAGTTTACAATGTTAGAGCTTGCGCGGAAAATAATTGAACTTATTGGTTCAAAAAGCGAAATAGAGTTCCATGAACTACCAGAAGACGACCCGATGCAACGCAAGCCTGACATTACAAAGGCTTCGGAGCTGCTTGGCGGATGGCAACCAAAAATCCAGCTGGAGGAAGGTCTGCAAAGGACGATAGATTATTTTCGGAGATTGGTGCTATAAACAAAAACAATAATAAACTTGTAATTGCAAGGTCAAAAAATAATCTTACTTTTGTGGCAACAAAATTAAAAGAATGATAAACGAAATAATTGAGACTATAATAAGAGGCTAGAAGGCGAAAAGGCTGACAGGCTAACAGACTAGAAGGCATTGCCATATAGCCGTTCAACATTGTACAGACGCAAAATTTTGCGTCTCAACATGAAACAAGAAACTTTTTAAACTTTGAATTTTAAACATTGAACATTAAACTTTAAACTTTGAACAACTTAGAAACAAACTAAAAAAACTTATAGACTATGGCAAAAGATGGAAGCGGTTGCTTAGGAGCAACATTAATCGGAGGAGTAATTTTTGTAATACTTCTTATTTGTGGAATTTATGTATGGCGTTCGTACAACAAGATAGTTGAAGCCGACCAGGCCGTGAAGAAGCCATGGGCCGATGTTCAGGCTGCATACCAGAAGCGTGCCGACCTCATCCCCAACTTGGTTGAAACAGTTAAGGGCTACGCAGCACACGAGTCGGGAACTTTGACAGCTGTTATCGAAGCACGCAGCGCAGCAACATCAATCAATATCAACGCCGACGAACTTAACAACGAAACATTCGCTAAGTTCCAGGAAGCACAGGACAATGTATCGAGCACATTGAGCCGCTTGCTTGCAGTGCGCGAGGCTTATCCGGAACTGAAGGCCGATGCTCACTTTACGCAGTTGATGGACCAGTTGAAGGAAATTGAAAACGAAATTGCTGCAAAGCGCGAAGTTTTCAACTCTGCAGTACAGAATTACAATGTCCTTGTGATAAAGTTCCCGAAGAACTTGGTTGCAAAGATGTTTGGATTTGAAGAAAGAGCTTACTTCGAGGCTAGCCAGGCTGCACAGGAAGCACCGAAGGTACAGTTTTAATACAAACCGTCATTCCGCAAGTCTGAACAATAACGCGATACGGAACGGGGAGCGTAATATTGTTCGACTGTGCGGAATCCCCTTAAGTACACAAAAGGAGATTCCGCATAAACGAACTCACGAGGCTCGTACCTACGCCTGTTCGTTCAGTTTTGCGGAATGACATTAATAAATAATTATGAACAAAAACATTTTTTTATTATCAGTCGCAGCAATGCTTATATTGCTGTCGTGCAACAATTCTGCCGACAAAAAAACAACAGACGAGAACGAACAGGCACAGACCGAACAGGCAGTAGAAGAACAAGCAGGAGAACAGGTTGCACTTATCAAGAGCATGGATGTGTCGTATGACGGCGATAAGCCAAACACAATCACTTTCAAGTACGACGACCAGAACCGCCTTATCAACCAGAAAGACGAATACGATGAATATACCGTATCATATGCTACCGACGAAATCAAGGTCAAAGAAGAATCTGCTACAACTACCTACAAATATTCGGATGGCAAGTTGACCACAGGTTGCATCGATATGGGTAAAGAAGGAAAGATTAATATCAAGTACAACTACGAAGGAGACAAGGTTAGCTGGATAACCCGCGATTTCGGACCCAATGCTGACCCATATTACACAAGCGAGGACATTATATACAAGTGGGAAAATAATTGCATGACCGAATATACTGTAGTTTACAACACCAACGACATGGAAGAACCGCAATCGACTACGGAATTTGAATATACTGACATTAAAAATCCGTTTACAATCGATGTGTTTACAATCTTCTATTCCGCACCTGCAGTTTCATCGTTCGGAAAAGATTTGGCATCGGAATATCTTCCCTCGAAGTCGCATTTCAGTGGCATTGTCGATGGCTGGGAAACGGAAGAGACTACTACCTTCGAATACAAAATCGATGATGCAACCGGCAGGATAACCGAGATAAAAATCAATGTTGAGAACGAAACCAATTACGACGGAGAAATCGAAAAGGATAATAGTGTCCAGATTCTTAAATTGAATTACTAATACGTAAATCCATAAATTAAAAAAAATGAAAAGTATAAAATTAGCATTCATGATGGCATTAACTGCTGTGATTTTAGGTAGTTGTAGCAAAGACCCAGTTCCGTTATTTACAATTGACAAGACTGAAATTTATATTGGTGATGTAGTTTCTTTTACAAATCAGTCAAGCGATGCAGACACTTACCAGTGGGATTTTGGCGATGGAAAAACATCTACAGAGGTCAATCCAATTCATTCATACGAAAGTGCTGGCACCTACACGGTTACATTAATTGCAAGCACAAAGAAAAATTCAAGTTCATATAATATGACCTTGACTGTAAAACGCCCTAACGAGTTTGTTGTCAGCAATACGCATTATCCCGTAAATAATGTTGTCGTCTTATGTGATAACAGAACAGAAGGAGAAAACGATTTTATTATTTACATGCTAAATGGCGAAATGTATTTTGACCAAAACGAAAAAGAATTTTTAGGTAATGGCTCTATGCTTGAAGTAGATTTATACGCAACATCTTTTGAAACAGGAACTTATAGAATAGACGATAATAATTATCCTGTATTAGGAACATGTGAAGATGTTGTAGCATACATTAATTATAGTTATCCTAATGGAGCGTTGGAGAGGGGAGCAAATTCCGGATATGTTTTTGTTTCTAAAGAAGGTAATAACTACATTATTGAAGTTGATTGCCTTGATGACAGCGGTTCTAAGATTACAGGGTATGTAGAAACTCCTATAGCAATTATTAATTTGCAAGAATGAAAATAAATTATTTAGCATTTTTTGTATTTGTAGCAACCCTTTTAGCATCGTGCGGTGGCTCTAAGGAAAGTAAAACCGTGGAACAGCAAGTCGAGACAACCGACAGTGTTGTTGATGAAATTGTTTTTGTTGTAACTCCAGTAAAAAGCATCGAGGTGTTGTACAATGGAAAACATTCAAATACATTAAATTTGAAATACGACGACCAGAATCGTCTTATTGAAACTATAGACGAGTTTTCGAGAAGCAATAAGATAACATATTCCGACACCGAAGTCAAGATTATCAATGAAGATCTCAATCCAGATGGGACCTACTCATTAGTAAAGACATTCACCTATAAATATTCTGATGGCAAACCTACAGAATGCAATCTAGAAATGGGACAATCTGGCAGAGTAAACAAAAAATATTCGTTCGATGGCGACAAGATAAGCGGCATTGAAAATGTTTTCAATGGCGAGGTTTCGAAATATGCATACAAGTGGGACAATGGTTGCATGACCGAACAAATAATAAATTATCATGCAGATAATAATCCACAAGAAACTACATTCGAATATACAGACATGCGCAACCCGTTTAATGTGAATATTATTTCATTTGTAACTCCCGAAATTGACATTCTCGCGTTTGACAAAGGTTGTATTTCCGATTTCCTTCCATCAAAATCAGTATTTACATGGACAAGCAACGATAATATAAAGGAAACCCAACGCACTGTTTTCGAATACAATATTGACGATGCTACAGGAAAGATAACGTCGATAAATATTAATCGGACTGTCATTACTGATGAGCTCGGCACTATTAATGAAGAAACCACAATAATTACTCAAAATTTAACTTATTAGAACTATGCGAATAAAAAGTATTGTAATTTTTGCATTCACAGTGGCACTTTTTACTTCGTGCGGTGGTGCCGACAAGGAAAGCAAAACCGAAGAAGCTACTGCCGAATCAACCGACAGCATAGTGGAGGAAGTCGTGGAAGAACCGTCATTCCTTGTGAAAAGCATCGAAATAAATCATGATGTTGCTGGAGACAACAAGGTGACCTTTGAATATGACGAGCTAGACCGGCTGATAAAAGTCACATCCCACCGCAACATTGGTACCGATAGCGAGTGGACCATCGAATCGACAGTTACTTACGGCGACGGTGTCATAACCTGTGATGCTGGGATGAGAAAGTTGGAGCTTACCTTGGATGGCGAAGGCTATGTGAAGAAGTCGGAGTACTTTTTGGAAGACGAAGGCTTTGTGCAGCGCTACAAGTACAAGTCGGGCAAGCTTAGCGAGTGCATCGACGAAATGGACTGCAGCAACAGCTATCTCTGGGATGGCGGAAATGTAAATATAGTAAAGGTATTTTCTCCTGCCTGCGATGAATCGTTTTCGTTCGATAGTGTTTTCTATAAGTATGGCGATGTTGACCGTCCCAACATTGATGTGCTTGCGTTTGCCGATGAGGCTGGATTTCTCCCAGATGCGCCTTCGGTTGCCCCCAAAGGAATGGTATCCAAGTTTATGCCAACGGAAAGCAGGTACAATATCTATAGCCATGGCAATGACCTGTCAACCAAAATAACCAAATATACCTACACCGTTGACGACTACCAGCGTGTAACCGACATAGAGTATAATATAAAGGCATATTACGATGGCACCGAAGAGGATTTGGGTCATTTTACTGTGAAGGTAAACTATTAAATACCAAGATTGTCCGCTAAAAAAGGGAACGTCATTCCACAAAGCAGAGTGAACCGACTAAGGGACGTGTCGTGTGAACTCGCTTATGCGGAATCTCCTTGAATAATAATACTATAGGAGATTACGGATAGCAGTCTTCACAACGCTCCACGTTCCGTATCGCGTGTTACGACTAGTTTCCGAAATGACACGCCACCTTATTAATATTATTATCTAAATATTTGATAATATTGCAATTATATGTATTGTTCGATTTTTTGCTGACAACAACAGATTTTTCCAATCCTTACTTTACCGACTCATCAACACCAACCACAGGCACTTCCCTGTCTTCGTACTCAAACAAAACTTTGGCAGGTGTTTCAATCTTACCTTGCTTAGGTCCACGCGATATTAACACCGCACCTTCCTTTTCGTAATCGTATGTGTAAAGATTGCCATTGTTGTCACCAAATGTATCAGGATCACGGTAATATGTACCTGAAAAACTTTTTTCTGAACTAGAATTTGATTCTGTCACATACAAACACCGTCCATACATCTCAATGCTTATTTTGTAATCATCACCGTCAAACGAAATCGTTTTATTTTTAATCGGCAACCATTTGTATAAACGGCTTCCGGCTTTTACCTCATCATCCAAATAAAATTTAACTTCAAACCATGCATTTCCCTTGCCGTCGGTAATAACATTTGCTGTATAATAGCCTTCTTTGCCATATTCCTGACGGATATATGTTCCCGAAACTTTTGTCATCGGGACATCAGACGACAACCTCTCAAATGGCAACCATACATCATTCTGCGGTTCGACAAACTTTTTGGAATTGTTGTCGAAGTTGCCCTTGAACCATTTCCATGTAACTTCCTTGCCGTCGTACTCACATTCGTGGTCAACCTTGTCGGTTTCGATGTTGTACATCTGTATATCCGTTGCGAAATGCGTTATCGCACTATTTTCTATAACTGAATATGATGCGAAGAACGCCCCAGTTCCTGCTGGTCCAGATGCGCATACAATATTTCCATTTACCGAAACATACGACTTCGACCAAGTTGTTGCAATTATTTCAAGTGAATCGCCACCATGGCAGAAGAAAGCGCCGTTTTCGGCTACTATCTCTTTAAGCCAAAGTTCCATGATGCCATCTCCGTCGAAATCGACAAGTCCGTACTGGTACACTGGTCCATCACCTTCATTTATTTCATATACAGGACATTCGTCGCTGAACATCTGCATAATTTCATCAATATGCTGCGAATAAAAAATTTCGTCGGCGCTAAGATTTGTCTGCGCGTTTATCACAGCCGACAAGACAATTGCGATTCCCAGTAATATAATTTGCCTCATAATTTATTGCTTAGATTCCTCTTTTTGCGGCTTGCACAATTTGTAGATAATATTGTTTATCTCGCTAGTAGGGTCGTTGTCGGGCCAAGCCATATATCCACCCGACCAAATAAGGTCTTTTCCAAACTTCACATCCATCGACCAACTGTCGCCATCAAAGACGTCTGGATTTGTATAGTTGCTTTTCCAATTTTGCACCTTTGCCATTACAAGCATTTCGCCAATTTCCACCAATGTCTCGCGTGGTACATTACTTGTCGAATATACGTCGCACGAGTCAATAAGGAAGTTGCAGTCGCGCATTGTTGCGGTCACAATGCTATCCTTATACTCAATTTCATATTCCCTTGAAATTCCTGAATAGCCATTGTGTATCTTATAATGGTAATATGTGAGGCCGTTGGCATTCAACTTGTTCTTGTCTCCGCTAAAATAGAAGCAACTGCAAAGCAGAACAACAGCAATGCAAACTGCCAGCCCGATAAGAATGTTTCTTTCCATATCATTCAAATTTAAATCAATTGCAAATGTAAGATATTTTAGCGAATATTCAAATCATCGCTTTGTTCCTTGATTGATTCCTTGTGAATCTCGGAAAACAAAGCAGCAACAAGTTCTCGCGAAAGTCCCAATCGCTCTCCATATTCGCTCCGCGACTCAAGGACTTTTTTCCAACGGTCAATCTGTAGCACTGCAACGTTATGCGACTTTTTTATTTCGCCAATCTCGTTAGTTATGGCAAAACGTTGTTTTAGAACATCAAGCAACTGGTAGTCAAGCACATCTATTTTGTTTCGCAACATCTCAAGTTCTATTTCAAAGTTACGGTCATTAACGTACGACGATTTGATTTTCAGACTATTGAGAAGTTGCTTGACTTCTATGGGGGCTAGTTGCTGTTGGTTGTCGCTCAAGGCATTATGCGGACAACAATGCGACTCAATCATAAGTCCTGCCATATTAAGATCCATTGCCTGCTGTGCTATTTCGGCAATGTATTTTGTATCACCTGCAATGTGGCTGGGGTCGCAAATGATTTTTATGTCGGGCATACGCCGTGCAAGTTCAATGGGAATTTCCCAGCAAGGCAAATTGCGCAATTTTGTTTCGGCAAATGGATAGAATCCTCGGCTTACAGCAATAATTTCGTCGAATCCCATTTTCTTGAAACGCTCTATTGCTCCGCACCACAAGTCGATGTCGGGATTGGTCGGATTTTTCACGAACACCTTGAATTTTCCGCCTTTGGCTGCTTCTGCAATCTCCTGCACCGAAAATGGATTTGCCACCGTCCGCGCACCTATCCAAAACGCAGAAAATCCGTACTTTGCAATTTTTTCAATATGGTTTGCATTGGCAACTTCGGTGATGACAGGAATGCGAAGTTCGTCCTGCACTCGTTGCAGCCACGCAAGACCCTTTTCGCCTACGCCCTCAAACGAATTTGGCCGAGTACGAGGCTTCCATATTCCTGCGCGGAAATAGTCGGGAGCGACTAATTCCTTCAGTTGTCTTGCCGTTTCAAGCACCTGTTCTTCGCTTTCGGCACTGCACGGTCCGCATATCAACATCAACTGTTTTGCCATCTATCTGCAATTTCGTGCAAAAATAATTTATTTCCGAATAACGATATATGAATCCTTCCCCTAAATATTTTTTGAATTTACATTTATTGGTATGATACATGCGAACAACAACGCAGAAGTATATTTGTATATACAATTATATTCCCACCTTATCCAACAGTTCTAACAGTTCGTCCAGATAGATTTCCCGCGAAGGTATTTCAAAGTCAAAGCCTTCATCTTCGATGAATTTGTTCAACTCGTTGATGTTTCTGAGACGCTTTGTGACGTCTAATTCTATCCTAAGGTAATTGTCGCCGTGGGCAATGAAATACCCTTTGAAATAACCGCCGGATGTCTTGCAGGCACAAGTCTTCATCTTGTATTTCGTAACACCTACATATAGTTCGTTCCCAGCAAGCCGCTTTACAAATCCATACGACTCCATTCCAAAGCGTTCTTCGTCGAAGAAAAACGAATTATAGGCAAAATGACCGTTCTTTACAGATTTTACCGAATCGGGTGGATATATTGTTCGGCGTTCGTCGGGAGAATATTTTGCGCGGAAAAAGTTGTAGTACGACATCGGGGAGAAATAGACTATGGCTTCCTTTTCGGATTTGTCGGTGAAGGTGATTGTCGCCTTCTCCCACTTTTTTGCGGGAACGCACGAAGACAACAATGCCGACAACAACAACGTAATCTTTATTGGTAGGATGATATTTTGTTTTTTCAAAAACATTTCTTATAACAAACTGTCATTCCGCAAGTCAGAACAATAATGCGATACGGAACGGGAAGCATAATATTGTTCGACTATGCGGAACTCACTCACGAAACGAAGTGAGTAATCTCCTTCTGTACCTAATGGAGATTTCGCATAAGCGGACTCACAAGGCTCGTTCCTGCGCCTGTTCGTTCTGCTTTGCGAAATGACGTTATAAAACCTCATTCTTCAAAGTAAGCATCTTCAGAGCGGCTGCGGCTGCTTCGGTTCCCTTGTTGCCAAGTCGTCCACCTGCGCGGTCGATTGCCTGCTGCTGGTTGTTGGTGGTAAGCAGTCCGAATGCCACCGGCGTCGCGTATCTGGTGTTTACGTCCATTATGCCTTGAGTTACACCCGAACACACATAGTCGAAATGCTTGGTGTCGCCCTGAATTACACAGCCGAGGCAAATTACCGCATCACAATTCTGGTTTTCGATGAGATAAATTGCACCTAACGGAAGTTCGAAACTGCCGGGAACGCTTCTTAGGACAATGTCGTCATCGCTGTAGCCGTATTTTTTTAGGGTCTCGATTGCTCCGTTTGCAAGGTTTGATGTTATTTCCTGGTTCCACTCCGACACAGCTATGCCAATTCTGTATGGATTCTGCGGATTCTGTCTGGCTATTCCAGTTTCGGTGTAAATTGAAAGGTTCTTCAGTTCGCTTGCCATAGTCGTAATATTAAAAAAATGGGGGACAAGTCCCCCAAGAATTATGAAAGATAATGTGTGTTTACTTGCCTAAATGCATTTCTGCACGCTTGATATACTTTTCAATGTTAGTCTTGTCGTTTCTCTCGAGTACCGAGTAGTAGTCTTCCTGAACTCTTGTGTAAGTGTCGAGAGCCTTCTGGTATTCACCCATAAGTTCGTAGGTGTTTCCAGCCTTTATGAGGAACAACGGAGAAAGGTAGTCGTTGTTAGCCTTGTCGGCAGCTTCAACATAGTGCTTTGCAGCCTTTTCGTTGTCGCCGAGTTCCATATTTGCGTCACCGATAAGAGCAACTGCCATAGGACCAATCATCGGGTCGTCGCTATCGAAACCTTCGAGGTAAGTTATTGCATCTTCGTACTGACCAAGTCTCATGCAGCAAACACCTGCATAGTAGCGAGCAGCATTTCCCGAAGGAGTTCTGCCGTAGTCTTCAACTATTGCTGCGAAACCGCTGTATTCGCCGTCGATTCCGTTGAGTGCAAGTTCGAAATTGTCCTCTGCAAAAGCGAATTCTGCCTTGTAGAGTTCGGTCATAGCCTCGCGGTTCCTAGGTTGCTGTACAAATTTAACGTATGCGATGATACCCAATGCTATAACTACGATAGCGGCGAAAATTATAATAATTATTTTCTGATTTTTCTCGAACCAGTTTTCGGTACGATTCAATGCAGATTCTACATTCTGCAAGCCTTCATCCTGAGTAGTTTTCTCTTTGTTTGACATAATCTGTTCTTAAAAAATAACGTTACAATTTTGAGAGTGCAAATTTAATTCTTTAATTTGAATTGGATATTAAAAATATGTACTTTTTTTGTAATTGGTTAATTAGTTGATTTTAAGGCGAAAAGTTTTTGACGAAAAAGATAAAGCCCCAATTTAGAAAGGCAGAGTCTTGAGAAGACTATTGTGATTTATTGTTGTCCGCTAAAAAATCGAATAATACATGTAATTACAATATTATCAAGCATTTAGACAATAATATTTATAATGGGGCTCGTCATTTCGGAAGCTAGTCGTAACACGCGATACGGAACGGAGAGCGTTGTGAAGACTGCTGTCCGTAATCTCCTATAGTATTATTATTCAAGGAGATT
>Ga0310696_10000717_pt1 | contig 49699 bp, 46 predicted proteins | sample AusTroGonzalo_MG_4_FD_203885 | JGI IMG/M metagenome (GOLD analysis project Ga0310696, IMG submission 203885) | Bovine rumen microbial communities from tropical cattle in Woodstock, Queensland, Australia - Gonzalo_02 (v2) (version 2) | ecosystem: Host-associated > Mammals > Digestive system >...
TTTGGCAGGCCATAAAACCTAAACAGAATATTATAGTAATTAACAATAGTTTTTTCATAAGATTTTTCTCTATTTGTTATTATTATTTTGTTTTACCAAATCTGCTTTAATTTGTATAAGTCTGCGCCAAGTGGTAATAAGACAGCCAAGGCACATTAAGCCTAAAACAATAGGATACATTTTTATATTTATTGCAGGATACCATGGTTGTATTAAAGATAAAACGGCCGCACCGGTTAAAAAAGCCATGCGGTGTTGTTTTGCCATAGGCCCGCTGAAATATTGCTCAGCGCCGATTGTTCCGCCAAGTAAACGCGTATAAGCCGTTAAAACGGCAAGCAATGCGGCAAAAATACCTAAAATCAAAGATAATTCTGTTTGCCCCGCTATACCTGCGCCGACAATAATAAAAGTATCGGCAATTCTATCGGGAAATTCATTATAAATGCCACCCGTAATTGATTTTTTGCCACCTTCCACTGCTACCATTCCGTCAATCAAATTGCAAACAAGACGCATTTGAATACCGAAAATAATTATAAGCGGCAAAACAAAATATAAAGAACTTTGCGCAAAAGCCGTGCGCTGTAAACAATATCCGCATAAAGCAATAAAAGCAAAAAATACGCTTATTACCGAAATTGTGTTCGGCGTGATATTGGTTTTTGTCGCTACCCATTTTGATAAACTTTGCGCCCATTGGGAATTTCTTGATTTTAATTCTCTTCTTGCCATAAAATAACCTCTCTATTATAAAACTTCTTTTCTTTTGTGTTCTTCTTTTAATTTTGTTACGGCCGCTTCTGTGCGGGCGGTAAATTCTTTTGTTGTTTCTTCCGGCTTGATATAAAGATGCTCGCCTATATAAACATCACAAATAAAAGGCACCCATATAAAATCTTTTTTAGGCAAAATTTTATCCGGCCCGTTAAGATAAAAAGGAACTACCGGAACGGAAGGATTCATTTTTGCAATATGCGCTACGCCGGATTTGAATTTCTGAAGTGTATTATCTTCCCCGCGGGTACCTTCGGGGAAAATTACTATACTATGGCCGGATCTTAAAGTATTATTTATATCTTTAAAAAGTTCTTCTTCGTGCATTTTACGCAATTTTCTTTCAATAGGAATAATGCCCAAAACCTTTTTGAAAAAGAAAGCCTTAAGTTTAGTATTACAAAAATAATCCGCCGCCGCCACGGGATGAATTTTTAAAGTTTGAAAAGAAGTAAACAAACTCATTAAAAGCATTGTATCTATATGGCTGTTATGATTGGCAATAATTATATACGGGCCGCGGTCTATTTTGGGCAAATTATCTACCCCACTGACATTAACACCCAAAACTAAATAAATAAAGGGCTTAATAAAAAGAAAGAACATCCAATATTTCAAAAACAAACCTAAAACTTTTGTTTTGCCCGAAAGTAAACTTACACAATATTTAAAATAATCTTGCGGCATATTTAAAATATCCTCGTTATAGTAATGCCGTTAACAAAAACAAAGAAGTGGAAGAACAAAGGCGCGGTAAAAATAAGGCTGTCAAATCTATCCAAAATACCGCCGTGGCCGGGGATAAGATTGCTGGTATCTTTAACCTGCATATCTCTTTTTACGGCGGACATTGTAATATCCCCCAAAAAACCCACTATGCCAAGGAAAAAGCCCGCAAAAACCGATGCCCTTATAGAAAGCGAAGTTAATGACGGCGCTACCAAAACAGCAAATAATGTAGAAATAATTATCCCACCCAAAAAGCCTTCCCAGGTTTTATTTGGACTTACTTTAGGCGTTATTTTATGCTTGCCGAACAATTTTCCGCAAGCCATTTGCGCAAAATCATTAAGAATAGTAGCCAAAAGAATAAAGAATATCAGCCCGATATTACCCCCGCGCGGATTATAATAAGCAGGAATAGTAAAGAACATCGCCAAATAACCAAAGGAATAAACCGAAGTCATAAGCCCATATTGAATCGTTGCCAAAGACTTTAAAAAACCTTCGGTTTCGCCTAAAGTTACCATGCGAACAGATATTATTAAGAAAACATAAAGCGGTATAAACAGATAAAACATTGTTGCCCAATGTAAATAGATAATATAAAACTGAACCGGTATTGATAAATAAGCCCAAAATAAAACACGCCTATCGGCCCTTCTTGTAGGAATTAAAGAGAAATATTCTTTTAAAGCAAGATAACTAAGCAAGGCAATTGCAAAAAAAGCAATAGGCAGATTTATCATAAAAGCAATTGTAAAAAATACCACTATCCAGAAAAAAGAACGCGCGCGGATTAAATAATTATCCACTTCCTTTTTTTTGAATTCCAAGATTTTAAGTATTACAATCGCACTTAAAAGAATGCCGTAAAGCCATATAAGACCGCTTTTAACACTGGGGGTAATTATCATATAATAAACCTCTTTTTACTAATATAAAACATTATATAAAAATATATCGGCAGATTTGGCAAAAAATAACCATAGAAAATTTTCTATGGTTATTTTAAAATACTTGGTTTAAAATATTCTTAATCTAAAACTTCCCGCATGTCATTTCTTATATTTTCCAAGTCTTGCTCGTGTTCTACCTCTTCTTCTAAAATTTTTATTACCAGTTTATAAGTAATAGAATCTTTGCCGCGCACAAACTCCGCTAGACGAGTGTAAGTTTCTATCGCACAACGCTCGCTTAATAAATTTTGTTCAAGAAGAGTCTTTATATCATCTTCAACCGGAGCCTGATAACCGCAACTAGTTCTTTTAAGCCATTCCTGCGGCCCGACAGGTAAAGCACCGCCGAGCGTTATTATCCTTTCTGCCAGCAAATCGGCATGTTCTTGTTCTTCTTTTGCATGTTCTGCCATTTCTTTTGAAAGTTCTTCCCTCATAAGACCTATACCTATTTTGGAACCTTCCCAATATTGTATAAAGGCCAAACATTCATCGGCATAAGCACTTTGAAGTTTAGATACTAATTCATTTAGATTAAGACCTGCATTTTCTATTATTTCTATGGCTTTCAATCCCATATTTACCCCCTATTTTTGAAAATACATAACTAATTTATATTATTTTTGTAAAAACTTTGTCAAGGGTTTTCTAAAAACGCTGCAGCATCATATTTAGTATAATAAAGAAAAAAGCCGAGGTCCTATGGAAACAAAATTCTTAAAACAAGGTTTAACCTTTGATGATGTTTTGCTTGTCCCCCAATACTCCGAAGTATTGCCAAAAGAAGTTATTTTAAAAACCAATTTAACTAAAAAAATTAAACTCGAAATACCTCTTATGAGTGCCGGTATGGATACCGTTACAGAATATAAAACGGCAATTGCTTTAGCCAAAGCAGGCGGTATCGGCATTATCCATAAAAATATGTCCGTTAAAGAACAGGCAGAGCAAATAAAAAAGGTAAAAAAACAAAATTTACTTGTAGGTGCGGCACTTGGCGTTACGGCTGATATGCTTGAAAGAGCAAAAGCCTTAATTAAAGCCGGCGTTGATATTTTAACTATTGATACGGCACACGGCCACTCTAAAGGCGTTATAGATGCCGTTAAAAAAATAAAAAAACATTTTCCCAAAACTCAAATTATAGCCGGCAATGTTGCAACGCCGCAAGCAACTTTGGCTTTAATTAAAGCCGGTGCAGATGCCATTAAAGTAGGTATCGGGCCGGGCGCAATTTGCACAACAAGAATTGTTGCCGGTGTCGGCGTTCCGCAACTAACTGCGGTTTATGAATGTGCAAAAGTCGCACGCAAATTTAATATACCGGTTATTGCTGACGGCGGTATAAAATATTCCGGCGATATTGCAAAAGCCCTTGCGGCAGGTGCAAGCGTTTGTATGCTAGGCGGCCTTTTTGCCGCAAGCACCGAAGCCCCGGGCAAAAAAGTTATAATTGACGGCAAAGCTTATAAACTTTACCGCGGTATGGGTTCAACGGCAGCGATGAAAGCCGGCTCAAGCGATAGATATTTCCAGCAAAACTCTAAAAAACTTGTGGCCGAAGGCGTTGAAGGTATGGTTCCTTGGAAAGGCGATTTGGCAGATATTGTTTATCAACTTCTCGGCGGACTTCGCGCCTCTATGGGATATTGCGGAGCAAAAGATTTAGAAACTTTTTATAAAAAAAGTAAGTTTATTCAAATTACCGCTGCCGGTTTAAAAGAATCTCATCCGCACGATTTAATCATGACTAAAAGTGAGGCCAATTATGCCAAATAATTTTGTTTTAGTTGCAGATTTCGGCGGACAATATAATCAACTTATTGCACGGCGCGTTCGCGAATTAAATATCTATTGCGAAGTTGTCCCTTGGACCAAAATATATCAAGAGGCTCTTGCCAAAAAACCGCAAGCCATAATTTTTACCGGCGGGCCTGCCAGTGTTTATGCAAAAAATGCGCCTAAAGTTCAAAAAGAATTATTCGAACTTAATATCCCTGTTTTAGGTATTTGCTACGGCGTGCAACTTATTGCCCAAACACTTGGTGGTAAAGTGCTAAGCCCCGATTATAAAGAATACGGCAAAGTAGAGTTAATAAAAAAAGAAAATACAAAACTTTTAACCAAAGTAAATAAAAAAACTATTTGTTGGATGAGCCACCGCGATTATGTGGCTAAAGTGCCTAGAAATTTTAAAATAACCGCATATAGCGCAAAATGCCCTGCCTGTATTATTGAAAACGATAAAAAGAAAATATATGGCGTTCAGTTCCACCCCGAAGTTGCTCACACCCAAGCAGGTATCCAGATTTTAAAAAACTTTCTTTATAATATTTGCAAGATAAAACCCGATTGGACTATGGGCAATTATAAAGATAAGCAAATTGCAGAACTTAAAGAAAAATTAAAAGATAAAAAAGTTTTATGTGCGCTTTCAGGCGGAGTAGATTCTTCCGTTGCAGCCGTTTTGGTACATAAAGCAATTAAAAATAATCTTGTCTGCGTTTTTGTTGACCACGGCCTTTTGCGCTATAAAGAAGCAGACGAAGTTGAAAATGTCTTCCGCAAACATTTTAAAATGAACTTAATAAGAGTAAATGCACAAAAACGTTTTTTAAAAGCATTAAAAGGCATAACGGATCCGGAGAAAAAACGTAAAATAATCGGCGCTGAATTTATTAAAGTATTTGAAGAAGAAGCAAAAAAACTCGGCAAAATTGATTATCTTTTACAAGGCACCATTTATCCAGATGTAATTGAATCCGGCACGCAAACGGCAGAAGTTATTAAAAGCCACCACAATGTCGGCGGTTTACCTAAAAATATGAAGTTTAAACTCTTGGAACCTTTACGCATGTTATTTAAAGACGAAGTGCGCGCTTTGGGGCTTGAACTTGGACTTAAAGAAGATTTGGTTTTCCGCCAACCCTTCCCCGGGCCAGGGCTTGCCGTAAGATGTCTTGGCGAAATCACACCCGAAAAAATTGATATTATCCAAAAAAGCGATTTTATCTTTAGAGATGAAATTAAAAAACATAAACTTGACCGCTCTATTTGGCAATATTTTGCTTTTTTGCCTAATATAAAAAGTGTGGGTGTGATGGGCGATTCAAGAACCTATTTTCACACTATCGGTTTAAGGGCTGTTACTTCCCGCGATGCTATGACTTGCGATTGGGCAAAAATACCCTATGAGGTTTTGGATATAATTTCCCAAAGAATCGTGCGCGAAGTTCACGGCGTAAACAGGGTTATTTACGATATAACCTCAAAACCGCCTGCTACAATTGAGTGGGAATAATCTTTATTTTAAAAAGTTTTCTGGGTCAAAAGGCCTATACGCTATTAGGTCCTTTGACCCTTTCGCATTTGCATTAAAACAGATATACTTTTAATATGAGAAAATATCCTCATAGCCATATTAAAAGGAGTTTTAGTTTTATGAAAAAATATCTAATAGCCGCATTAACAGGTTTTTTAGTCGTAAATATGCAAACTTTAATGTTTGCCTTAGAATCTGCTAAAGATATGAATTCCTATGCCTCTTTTGAACAATATCTTCCCAATTCACAAATGGATATAAAAGGATTTGATGCTTTGTTAAGCGATAATGATTCCATAACTTTAGAAAAAATACTTTTATCCCCCGCGGAACGTTCCTACAATGATTTAACAAAATATTTATCCGGAGCAAATAAAGCCCAAATTTTTCAAGAAAATATTAACAGAGTTAATCAAACGGCTTTAACAGATGCCGCTTATGCGCAATCTTTGCCGGATTCTTTTTATAAGATTTATACAGATGTCCTTGCAAATCCAAATGCAAGTGCGGATTTTTATTTGACTCCGCAAGAAATGGAAAAAAATATTTCCCATTTTGTTTCAACTATTTTTAAGTATTTTGAAACAGAAAGAACACTCTTAAAAGAACAAGACACTCCACTTCACCAGTTATTTAATATCCTTGTCCAAAAAGAAATTAAATTACTTGAAGAATATTACACACAAAACAATCTCAATCTTTTTTTAAGTGTTGAAACCCCACATAAAGTTATTGTAAAACAATCCTCCGCTTGGAGCGATTCTGCTTTGCATCAAAAAAAGTTAATACAACTTGCTGCTTTAAGGGCTATTAACGCCTATTTGCTTTTTGGCAAACAAAACTACAAATACGAACTTGCCAGATTTGATTTAATCAGTATTTTTATGAATGCCAAAACAGATACAAGCATTTTATTGGATTTACAAATTCCTACCGGAGCTTATAAATATGTTCCATTTAATCCCGGTCAATTGGCAAGCAGAAACGAAAAATTTATTATTGCACTTGGTGAAATCGCAAAGAAAAAGAATTATCAATATACCTCTACACCGACAAATAATCCCTCTCCAAAACGCGGTGAAGATTCCGCACCGGTTAAACCATCTGTTTATGAATCTCCTTACGGCGCAGGTAGCGTTAGATAATAAAAAAATTTAGTCATATAAAAAGCCCCTTTTGTTTAAGGGGCTTTTTATTTTACGGGAAACAAACATTATAAACCGAAAGTTTTTTTACCTTCAGCAATTAAACTATCAAGATATTCCTGACTTCTAAAAGTTTCCGCATATAGTTTAATAATATTTTCCGTTCCGGAAGCACGCGCAAGCAACCAAGAATCTTTTAAATAGAATTTTATGCCGTCAGTATCTCTGACACGCAAAAGTTCCGAGCCGGCAAAACTTTTAAGTTCGGCAAAATCTTCCGCCTTTAAATTTTTGAACTTCTGTTTGATTTCGGGCAAAGCCGGTGTATCAACACGGGTATAATAAGATTTGCCGTAAATGGCTGTTAATTGCTCGTAAAGACCTGCAATATCCTGACCGGTTGCACACATAATTTCTAAGAGTAAACAAACTGCCAAAATGCCGTCTTTTTCGGTAACCCAATCGGTTACGGACATACCGGCGCTTTCTTCCCCTGCCATTAAAAGTTCTTTATTTAAAAGCCCGTCAACAAAATATTTAAAGCCGACATTAACTTCTTCAACCCCCATTTTATAATGCTCTGCAACTTTATCTAAAAGCATTGTCGTGCCAAGGGTACGGCCAACTTTTTTGGGGGCATTTTGTTCCGCTTTTTTGGCAAGATAATCAAACATTACGCACAAAGCATGGTTAGGCGGAATTAAGCCGCCTTTTTTTGTGGCACAACCAAAGCGGTCAGCATCAGGATCGCTGGCTCCGACAAAATCATAATCAGAATTTTTCACAAGTTCAATAAGGGGTCTCATCGGATAAATTGAAGAAGGATCCATTCTGATTTTTCCGTCGTGGTCAAGCGGAATAAAATGAAAATCAGGGTTTTGTTCGGTTTGGACAAGTTCAACATTTTTTAATTTATAGTGCTTTATAATAGTTTCGTAAAAAGGCAAACTTGCACCGCCAAGAGGAGTAATTGCCGCTTTAATATTACTTTTACGGATAATTTCAAAATTTATTTTTTTACCAAGAGCCTTTATATAAGGAGTAATAATATCGCAACTTTCAACAAGCCCTTTTGCACAGGCTTCTTCCAAAGATATTATTTTAATTTTTTCCGGATTTTCTAAATAGAAATTTGCCATTTCTTCTATTTTCTTTGTTAAAACGGCGGAAGCAGGCCCCCCGTTAGAAGGATTATATTTAAGGCCCATATCCTGAGGAGGATTATGGCTGGCTGTTCCGTTTAAAGCGGCACAAACCCTGCCCGATAAAATTTCAAAAGAAAAAACAGGCGTGGGAACGGCAATATCCGGCAAAACAACTTTTAAGCCGTTTGCGCTTAAAACCTGGGCGCAAATTTCCGCAGTGGCTCTGCTCATTAAACGGGTATCACCGCCAACAAGTATTTTACCTGTTAAGCCTTCTTCTTTATGAAGCGTTGCAACCGCTTGGGCAATTGCGCGTGCATGCAAGGCGCAAAAACCTGCCCCTAAAGAACCTCTGTGGCCGGAAGTGCCGAATTTAACTTTAGCAATTTCCCCTTTGGGATTTAAGAAATCTTTTTTTAATGCTTCCAAATCAATTTTTTCTTCACTTAAAGTGCCTGCTTTTTGATGAATCATAAGTCATCCTCCTCTTTTTTTATATAATATAATAAATGCAGACAAAAGAACAAGACTTTATTATCCAACAAAATATTTCCATGGCAGCTTATACTTCCTATAAAACAGGCGGCAATGCCCAGTATTTTTGTTTGCCTAAAAATATTGAAGAAATAAAAAAAGCCATAAATTTTGCAAAAGAAAAAAATCTTACCTTTAATATTTTAGGTCTTGGCACAAATATTTTAGTAGGAGATTTGGGAATCAGCGGCCTTGTTTGCTGCTTAAAAGATTTTGAAAATATAAAAATAGAAAACAATAAAGTTTATGCTTTAGCAGGAACACCGCTTGATAAAGTTATTTCTTCTTCTGTCTTAAACAATTTGGGCGGGCTTGAAAAACTTTCCGGCATACCGGGCAGCGTGGGCGGTGCTGTTTTTATGAACGCAGGCGCTTTTAACGGCGAAACTTGGGAAAATATTATTTCTATTGAAGTTCTAAAAGACGGCGAAGTTAAAACTATAAAAAAAGAAGAAGTTAAACCCTCTTACAGAAAAGTACTCGGACTTGAAAATTGTTTAATTTTAAGCGCTACTTGGGCTTTAAAAACACCGGCCGATAAAAATCTAAGAGAAGAAATTTTAGAAAAACGCAAACAAAAACAACCCTTGGAATATCCCTCCGCAGGAAGTGTTTTTAAAAGGCCGCAAGGCGATTATGCAAGCCGTTTAATTGATGTTTGCAATTTGCGAGGGCTTACTATCGGCGGAGCGCAAGTATCAAAAAAACACGCGGGCTTTATTATAAACTATAATAAAGCAACTGCCCAAGATATTAAAGATTTAATAAAAGAAGTACAAAAAATCGTCAAAGAAAAAACCGGATTTGCTCTGGAACTGGAACAAATACTTTGGGGTAAATTTAAAAATAGTTGACGAAATAAAAATAAAAAGATAAAATAAGTTTATAGAGATTTTAGGGGTTGTGGTGTAGCCTGGTCTAACACGCTGCCCTGTCAAGGCAGAGACCGCGGGTTCAAATCCCGTCAACCCCGAAGTTTTAAAAACCACTCACCACAAAGGAGTGGTTTTTTTATTTACCCCTTGTAAAGTTTAAGTTAATTATCAATAATATATATTGGAGGTGTTTTTATGAAAAGTAATGAGAAGAAAAAAAATAAAAAGATTTTTTATTTAAAAACAAGCGGCTATATATTACTGGTTTTGTTTGTTATTTTTCTTTCTTTGCCCTTAATTTTTCAAGAAGAGTACGAAACTACACCAGAAGACACAAAACAATCTGCCACTTTGCCTTTTAAAACAGAAAACCCTTTTACCGAATATATCAGATTGTTTAAAGATTTTTATAATCCTAATAAAGTCATAAAAAAAGGAACAAAACATTTTAACCAAACAGAAAATATTTTAGTTGCCAAGAACACCCCGAACGAAACTTCTAATGAGGTTGTTTACGAAGAAGAACCGCCCGTTTTAGACAAAACCAGAAACTCCGTAGAAAATCCTTATGTGGCGAATGCAAAAAGTTATTATAATTATTCTTTTGATGAAGAAAAAGAAATTATGGATTTGATTGAAGAAGCAGAAAACCAGACACCTTTCGTAGAACAAAAAACTTTTGAAGATTTTGCAATGGAAGGTCTTTACGATACTTCCCATACAGATCCTTATGAAGTTAAACAAGCAGCAAAAGAAAATCTTTTTGGTATTATTTCCCCTATAAAATTGCCGGTTTTTACGCCTAAGCAAAATACGGAGCGTATGCTTGCAAGCAATATTTTTTCTAATGAAACGGAAAAAACTGACTTTTCATACAATAACAATATTTTAGAAGCAAGAAATACAAGTTCAAAACCGCGTTCATTTACTCCAAGAGAGTATAAAACCATGCAGGCTGCCGCAAATAATTCCTTTTACGATTATGGTTCTTTGAATAGTTTTAATTATAATAATCCTTTAGTGGATACAATAAATATTAGCGGCCTTAATTTTGAAGATCAGGTGCAATTAGTTTCCGGCAGATTGTATTCTATACATCAAACAAATACACAAAATACTGCAAATAATTCCGGCACAGATCCCAACACAAATGGAAACACAAATAACGGAACAAATAATAAACCTAACGGGCATAATAACCACCATCCAAACCGCCCTCCTTTACCGCCGGGGCCTCCGGCAGATACTTTTAATCCGGCCTTATGGGATACTAATGTAACAGAATCTTGCGAAGGCGCTCCTGAAAATACGATGCTTGAAACTAACGAAGCCCCTATCTCGTTAAATTGGTTTGGTATAGGAGAAGAACAACCACATGCACAACCACAAGAACCTATACAACTACAAAAACAAGACTCTTCAAACACAGAGGTACAAAGTACAGAAGTACAAAATACAGGCAATCAAGAAAATACTAACCCAGATAAAATTGATACTTGTACTTCTGAATCTGTGGAAAAACTTGATAGAGTGAACTCCGAAATGCAGAAAAATCATAATTACTTTATTGTATCAGGCAGATATAGAGGTAAAATAATGATTCCTGCCATGTCATCTTTACCGGATAGAGTCTTAACTACAACAATGACTTCCGATGCTAATGAATTGCTTAATATGCCGGCAGAATTAAGCGGTAACAATCTAGCCCAAAATACCGAGAAAACGGAGTTTGAGTTCGTTTCCGCTTTAAAACCGCAAATCTTTGACCAAATTATGAAGGACGATAAAACTATTTTACTTTCCGTTGATGAAGAAGATTTAAGAAGATACCCTAATAAGACAATTTTAATTAAAAGCGGTGAAATTGAAACTTATACCGGCGCAAATAAAATTATCAAAGATATTAACGATTTCCCCGCCAAATTAGAAGAATTAAAAAAGGCTCAGGAAATAAAAGAACAACAAGATAAAGAACAAAAAACACAAGATTTAAAAGAAAATATAGAATCTTTAATGTAAATTATGAAAATAAAAATAGATTTAAGTAATCTAGAAAAGTGTTTGCCCAAAAATATAAGCCCACAAAAAAAAGATGAGTTTAAAACTTTGTTTTACTCTAAAATGGCTCTTGCCATGCATGAAATAAGCCGGGGTAAAACGGCAAGTTTTCCTAAAGCGCCTTTTTGGGGACCGGCTTGGCTTAATATATGGTACACCCCTGGCGTAAGTGCGCCGACATTGGCTATAAAAAAACAGGAAAATTTATCTTATACCTTAACAAACAGAGCAAGCAAAGTCGCCGTTATCAGCGACGGAACCCGCGTTTTAGGCCTTGGCAATTGCGGGCCTAAAGCAGCCCTTGCCGTTATGGAAGGTAAAGCCCTTTTGATGAATACCCTTGGCGCAGTAGAAGCCGAGGCTTTATGTATAGATTCGCGTGATGAAAACGGGCAAAATAATCCCGATAAAATTATTGCTTTTGCCAATATGGTAAGCCCTTCTTACAGCGCAATTAACTTAGAAGATATAAGCCAGCCAAACTGCTATAAAGTTTTAGATACTTTAAGGGAAATTTGCCCTATCCCCGTATGGCATGATGACGCCCAGGGAACAGCCTGTATCACTTGTGCAGCCTTGATAAATGCCCTAAAAGTTGCCGGTAAAAAAATTGATAAAATAAAAATAATTTTATTTGGTGCAGGTGCTGCAAATACAAGTATTGCAAGTTTCCTTTTTGCTCTTGGCGCAGATGCCAAAAAGATGATTTTATTTGACTCAAAAGGGCCTTTGCATAAAAACAGAATAGATTTAAAAAATAATCCTAATTATTATAAACAATGGGGTTTATGTCAAAAAACTAATTTTGCAAATATCGCAACTAAGGAAGAGGCTTTTAAAGATGCAGATGTTTTAATTGCTTTTTCAAGACCGGGACCGGATATAATTTCCCCCGATTTAATTAAACTTATGAACAAAAAAGCAATTGTTTTTGCTTGCGCAAATCCCGTGCCGGAAATTTACCCAGAGCAAGCCCTTGAAGCAGGCGCTTTTATAGTGGGAACAGGCAGGGGTGATTTTGAAAATCAAATAAATAATTCCCTTTGTTTTCCTGGTATTTTAAAAGGCGTTTTGCTTTGCGGAGCAAAAAAAATAACCGATACCATGGCACTTGCCGCAGCAAAAGCAATTGCCAAAAGAGCGCAAGACACTACTTTAAACCAACATCATATTTTGCCTGATAAAACCGATATGGAAATTTATCCTTTGCAGGCTGCCGCTGTTGTTAAGCAAGCCCAAAAAGAAGGTCTTGCAACTATAAAAATTTCAGAAAAAAAAGTTTACGCCCAAGTAAAGCAAGAAATGATTATGCGTAAAAAAATTAACGCTTTACTTATAAAAAGCGGCTTCATTAAAAAGCCTTCCCAAAAGTTAATAGAGCAAATTTTTAAACAAACTTTAAAGGAAGTTTTATGAGAATAATTGAAGCGAAAAAAATCACAAGCATTATAAGTAAAATGTGCATAAAAGCAGCGCACAATTTGCCAAGTGATGTTTTGCTCGCTATAAAAAAATCTTATAAACAGGAAAGTGGTCTTGCTAAACATATAAATTCTTTAATGCTTGAGAATGCAAAAATAGCAAAAAAGGAACTTTACCCCCTTTGCCAAGATACCGGAACAGCAGTTTTGTTTATGGAAATAGGCAGCGAAGTTTTTATTAAAGGTGATATTACAGAAGCAATTTACGACGGCGTAAAACAAGGATATAAAGAAGGGTTTTTAAGAAAATCTATCGTAAAAGATCCTCTCTTTAAACGACAGAACACAAATGATAACACTCCGCCCATTATTCATTATTCTTTTAAAAAAGGAGACAAAATAAAAATTTCTCTTTTACTTAAAGGAGCCGGTTCGGAAAATAAAAGCACTTTAAAAATGTTTGCCCCAAGCGCAAGTTTACAAGACATAAAAGATTTTATTATCAGTTCCGTTAAAAATGCCGGAGCAAGTGCCTGCCCGCCTTTTATTGTCGGTATAGGTATAGGCGGTAATTTTGAAACTTGTGCGTATCTTGCAAAAAAAGCCTTGCTTAGAAAAATAAATACTTTTAATAAAAATAAATCTTATAATGAACTAGAAAAAGATTTACTTAAAGAAATAAATAAAACAAAAATCGGCCCGCAAGGCCTTGGCGGCAAAATCAGTGCTCTTGGAGTTTTTATTGAACAAGAACCTTGCCACACCGCAAGTTTACCTGTTGCGGTAAATATAAGTTGCCATGTTTCAAGGCATATAACAGAGGTTTTATAATGCATTTAAACACGCCCTTAACTTTGGAAAAAATAAAAAATATAAAAGCCGGCCAACAAATTTTTTTAAGCGGAACAATTTTTTCCATGCGCGATAAAGCCCACAAAAAAATGGTGGAAGAAGATTTTTACCCTTTAAATTTAAAAAACCAAATAATCTTTTATATGGGGCCTTCTCCGACGAGACCAGGCCGCAAAAGCGGCAGTTGTGGGCCCACTACCAGCGCCCGTATGGATAAATGGACGCCAACTTTTATTAAAAAAACGGGTATAATTGGTATTATAGGCAAAGGTGAGCGCAGCCAGGCTGTTAAACAGGCTATGAAAGGCAGCGTTCTTTACCTTGTTGCTTTTGGCGGGCTTGGCGCTTTATATGCAAAAAGTGTCAAGAAAAGCCAAGTTGTGCTTTTTAAAGAACTCGGCTGTGAAGCCGTTTATAAACTTGAAGTTGAAAATATGCCTCTTATAGTGGCACAAAATATTAAAGGAGAATCTATATTATGAAAAAACTAAAATATTTAACTTTGCTTTTAGGAGTAACTCTTTGCTTTGGTGCTTGCTTAGGTTCTAATGCAAGAAACCAATCCGCAAAAGATAAATCAATGGAAAATCAAGATAATTCTTATAACCGCTCTAAAAAGGCTTCCTATGAAAATAAACTAAGATATTCCGCTTTTGCGCCGTTCTTATATGACGATAAGTTTTATGCCTATTATTCTTTGGCATATACTCCTTCTAACCCGGATAAAAAAGGTTATAGCGAAGCCGTCTTGAAAAACGGACCTAAAGCAGGTGAAACTATCCGCACTAAAAATATTATTTACAAAACCAAAGCAGCCAAAGCCGAAGATTTAAAAAAGGGACAAGTCGTCTTAGTAAACCACTGGAATCCAAAAGAACTTGATGATAATGCCCGCATAGATATTTGGCGCAAAGGTATTGTTTATAATTTAGACGAAGTTGAAGACGGAAAAGTTATGCTTGAGTTTCCTCACGACCAAAATGACTTTATGGCAACTAAGGAAACTTATCTTTTGCAAAATATCCGTTTAATTGTAAAACCGGTTCTTAAAGATCCAAGGAATTTTATTGATTAAAATGACAAAAAAACTATTATTTATTTTTTCTTTTGTGTTGATGGCGGGCTTTTTAAATGCTACACGCTTGGAAGAATATTTAATAGATACTCCTACGGCAAAAGTTGCCCCTGTTAAGACTATTGCTTCAACAAGCCGTATTTTTACTGAAGGCGGACTTATGACTTCTTTTTCTTTTATTCCTTTAAACCGCCTTTTAATAGGAACGACTTTAACCTTGGAGCATATTGTCGGTACCAATGACCAAGATATAAAATTACTAACGCCGTCTTTGCAGTTAAAATATCAACTTTTTGACGGAACTGAAACTTGGCCTATGCTTGCTTTGGGTTTTGATAATCAAGGTTTTTATTATGACCACGAAGAAGAAGAATATTTACAAAAAGCAAAAGGACTTTATTTGGCAGCAACAAAGGAACTTTTTACCGAAGGTTTATTACTTAATTTAGGCGTAAATATCTCAACTGACGGCTTTGAATTTGATAAGGTTTATGGCTATACTGCTTTAAATTATAATGTTGCTGATTTATTTGCTTTAATGGTGGAATGGGATAATTTAAGAAATATAATAAAAGAATCCCGCTTAAATGCGGGAATAAGATTTTATATCGTAGATTTTTTTGCGCTTGATTTTGCTGTCAGAAACTGCAACAATAAAGCCGAAAGGATCTTGCAACTGAGATATAATTACACTTTTTAAGGGGTCATCTTTATGGCAGAAAAAGTTCAAAGAAAGATAATCTTTATTAAAAAAGGTTTCCAATTAAAAATTATTGCATTTGTTATGCTATGCTCGCTTTTTGCAACGGCTTTAATAACTTATGAATTTTTGTCGCTTTTACAAGAAATCTTTGCCAAACATCCTGCCTTATTGCAAAGTATTTTTGAAGAAGGCTCTTCTTTATTTTTATTATTCTTAATAAAAATTGTAATTTGTTTTATTATAATTTTACTTTTTACCGCCCTTTTGACAAATAAAATCGCAGGACCGATTTATCGCTTTGAACAAGCCTTAAAACAAGTGGCAAAAGGCGACAGGAAAGTGCGTGTTGCCTTAAGACAAGGTGATGCTTTAAGAGATTTAGAAAAAGAATTTAATAATATGATGACTTTCTTGGATAATAATGAAAATACTTCCGAAGAAAAGAAAGAGGAGAAAAAATAATGAAAAAGTTTTTAGTTTTTTGTCTTACCTTGGGACTTAGTTTAAGCGCTTTTGCCCAGCAATACAGAATAAAATATACCACCGATGATAAAGACCCTCTTTCTTTAGAAAATGCTATCCGCCTTGCTATTGAAAATAATTATCAATTACTTTTAACCGAACAGGATGTTATTATTGCCGAGCAGAAAGTAAAAGAGGCAAAATTTTTATACTTGCCGAGAATAAGTTTAAACGCTTCTGCAACGGCTTATAATTTAGATTATCCGACGATTATTCCAGAAAACTTGGGGCTTCGTTTTATTAACCAAGAAGACGGACACGAAAATAAAGATTTATTTTACGGCGCAGGCGTAAGTGCAATACAATATCTTTATACCGGCGGCAGAACAAGCAGCACAGTTAGCCTTGCAAAAGCAACTTTAAAAGAGGCTCTTAGCCGTTATGAAGCCGTTAAAAGCCAAACTATTTTTGAAGTTAAAGAGGCTTTCTTTACTTCACTTTTCTTGCAAAAGAAAAAAGAACTCTCAGATGAAGTTTCCGAAAAACTTTTAAAAATTTTAAATAGAAAAAATACTAAAACATGGGAAAATATTTTAGTTAAATCGGAAGTTGCAAAAATAAATTCCGATAAAAACTTTATTGAAGAAGAAATAAAAACCGCTAACTTATCCCTTTTAAAAACTTTAAATAAAGAACTTAACAATACTCTTTTTATCCAAGGTGATTTTGAATTTAGTCCCATAGAAGCAGATTTAAAAAAATTAACTCTTTGGGCTATGGAATTTAGACCGGAACTTAAAAGCGCACTTTATAAACTGGAAATGGATAATATCTCTGTAAATCTTTCCCTTGCAAGAAGATACCCCGATATTATCTTGGGGGCTTCTTATGATCGTTTGGGTTTAAATAATTTCCAAGATGAAAATATGCAAATTACCCTGGCTTTAAAATTGCCTTTGGGATATGATTATGCAAGCCAAATCAAACAAAAACGCGCAGAACAAAGACAGACCATTTTAAAACAGGCAGAAATTGAAGACCAAATCCGCATTGAAGTTGCCCAAGCCTATAATAAACTTATGTTTTGGCAAGAAGAAGCAAAAATCCGCCAAAACGCTTGGGAAGAAATCAATAGAGAAATGGCAAAACTTAATTTTAGTAATATAACTAAAGAAGAAGCAGTTAAAGTTTATGAATATTATTATAAATCCGGCGTGCAATATTTAGAAGGCATACGCCAACATTTAATTGCCTTAGCGGAACTTGAACTTGCCGTAGGCCAAGATATTCGTTAAAAATGAAGAAATTATTTTTTTGTCTAGTTATTTTATGTTTAGCAATAAATTCCTTTGCTTTATCCGCTAAAGAGGAAGATACCATTGCGCGCGATTTTTTATGGCGGGAATTTGTTTTGCTGCCTAAAGAAAAAAGACCGCAAATCGGCGTTACACTTTCTGCCGGCGGACTTAGAGGTTTTTCCCATGTAGGCACTATGGATGTTTTAATGCAAAGCGGTCTGCCTATTGATTATATGACAGGTACTTCTATGGGGTGTATCGTAGGTGCGCTTTTTAGTGCCGGCGTCAGCCGTGAGCGCATGCGTAATTTGGCAAGCGATTTGCCTCTTTCTGCTTTATCAAGCGATTTAAACTTAATAGGTGCTTTAAAATTTTTACTTAATGACCGCCTTTTTTCTTCCGAAAAATTCCAAAAATTTATTGATTCTGAAATCGGCGGTGTTTATTATGAAGATTTAAATATCCCTTTTGCCTGCGTTTCCGCAGATATTAAAACAGGCGAAAAAATTGTTTTTGACAGCGGCCCTGTGGCACGCGGCGTTAGGGCAAGTATGAATCTGCCCGGCATTTTTGCCCCGGTTGAATACCGCCAACGCTTTTTGGTTGACGGCGGTGTAGTTGATTATATGCCTGTTGATATTGTTCGCGAAATGGGGGCAGATTGGGTACTTGCCGTTTTTGCCTTACCTGATTATTCTCAAAATGTACCTTCAACTATTATGGGTTATGTTTTAAGAACGGCCGATTTAAGAGGCGCTTACTTAACCACAAATGCCGAAAAAAACGCAAATTTTGTAATAACCTCAAGAGTCGGCGATATTAAGGCAACAGATACAAAACAAACTTTAAGAGCCGTTGAAATAGGAGCAAAAGATACCATAAAAGCCCTTGCCGCTTTAAAGGAAAACCTTCTTTTGTTTAGTGTTGATTATGTATTTAAATAGAATTTTAGTTTTAATATCCTTTTTATTTTTAACGCTTAATACCAATGCTTTTTTAGGCCTTGAAAAAAGAAGCGAACAAAAAGAACTCTTGGCAAAAGCACGTGCGGAATTTGCTGCGGGTAACTATCAGGAAACTATAAAACTGATGAAAGATTTTACCCTAAAAGATGCCCCCAAAAGAAGAATAAAAAGGGCTTATGATTTAATTGCAAAATCCTATATCGCTATGCAAGAATATGATAAAGCCCTACTGACTTTAAACGAGGCTTTGGAATTTTATCCAAAAGATTTAGATTTACGCTTAAGCCTGGCAGAAGTTTATTTTTTATGTGATTTAAATAGCCGCGCTATTGAAGAATATACCTATATTTTAGAACAAGATAAAAATAATGCAAAAGCAAATTTGGGGCTTGCCCGTGCTATGTTAAAAGAAGGTGTTTACGGCAAGGCTTGCAATTATTTTAAACAATATGTTGATTTGACCGATACAAAAGATGCTTCTGTTTATTATGACTATGCAAAAAGTCATTACCTTGCCAATAACTTTGCTCCGGCTTTGGAACTTGCGTTGATTTCTTTTGAGCATGAGCCTTCCGCAGATACAAAACTTTTAATTGCAAAAATATATAGAAGCCAAAATAAAATAGATAAGGCTATCCAAACCATAAGAGATGCATGGCTTATGGATATTAACAAAGAAGATACTTTTTTAACTTATGCCCTGTGGCTTGCTTATGATAAGAAAACTGCCGACCAGGGGCTTGAAATGGCTTGGGATTATCTCAGTAATCACCCAAAAAACCGCTTAGCCTTGTTTATTGAATATGTTTCTTATACAAGACTGGGTAAAAACAAAAAAGCCCAAGAAACACTAAAAGAAATAGAATCTTTGGGCGGTAAGGGTTTTATTGATACTTTAGCCCATAAATTGTTGGAAAACACAAAATCTTAAATACTAGAAAAAATCGGACAAATAAAAAGACTCCGGGACTAGGACTCGAACCTAGACTAAACGCTCCAGAGGCGCTTGTGCTACCATTACACCATCCCGGAATCTGAAAGATTATATACTTCTATTTTACCATTTTTGAGTTTTACTTGCCAGAGTATAAATAAAAATCCCCCGCTTTTATGCAGGGGATTTTATTTGTTTATTCTAAATCAAATTAGAAATAGAATCTGCCGACCAAAGCACCACCAATGCCGCTGCGATCAGTTTCATAGCCGCTCTTTTTAAGTTTTGCGCCGATATTATATCTGCCTTCTAAACCTAAAGCAAAAAGTTGGCTGAATCTATATTCTGCGCCGGCAACGATGTGCGGGAAGAATTTGCTTTTATGTTCTTTATCAAAACCTGTTATTTTAACTTCGGTGTTAATATAAGTTAAACCGGCACCGGCATAATAACTGAAAGCCTTTACGCCTTTATCCCATCTGTAATAAACGGTAAGGGGAACAGCATAAGTTGATTCTGTTGCTTTGCTGGAACCGATTTTAAGTTCATTATCGCCATATCCGTCAATGCCGAATCTTAAACCAAGTTTGTTGTTTTCTTGTATATCCCATTCGTATTGACCTTCAATACCAAAGAACATGGCATTTTCTTCCAAAGTGCCGGAAGTATGCATATCTTTTAATGTTTTAGGGTCGTTTTGACCTGCACCAAGTTTAAGACCTAAGCCCCAATTTCCGGCAAAAGCGGCGGAGGCGACAAATACTGCGAGTACTGCTAAAGTAAGTTTTTTCATTTACTTCTCCTTTTTGTTAAGATAATAAATAAATCATAACAAAAATATTTTCCATTAGCAATATTTTTTATAGTTTTTCTTTTTATGTATAATTATTATATGGGAAAAGTGCAAAATTCTATCGGTATTTTTGATTCCGGCTTGGGCGGACTGACAATTTTAAAAGAAGTCCGCAAAGTTATGCCGCGCGAAAATATTATTTATTTCGGAGATAGCGCCCATGTGCCTTATGGCTCAAAATCAAAAGAAACGGTTAGCCAGTTTTCGCTTGATATAGCAAAGTTTTTGGAATCAAAAAAAGTTAAACTTATTTTAGTTGCCTGCAATACGGCTTCGGCCTTGGCTTTGGATACTTTACAAAAACATATTTCCGTGCCGATTTTAGGTGTTATTACCCCCGGCGCAAAAGCCGCAATACAAGCAAATAATAAAAATATTTTTGTTATCGGAACACGCGCCACAATTACAAGCAAAGCCTATGAAAAAGAAATAAAGAAACTAGATAAAAAGACCAGCGTAAAACAAATTGCCTGCCCGCTTTTTGTGCCTTTAATAGAAGAAGGCCTCGCATACGATAAAATAACCAAATTAACGATAGAAAAATATCTGGCCGAAGTTAAAAAGTTCGGGTCTTGCACTTTGATTTTAGGCTGCACACATTACCCCGTTTTAAAAAATAACATAGCAAAGTTTTTGCCTAAAGCCGTTTTGGTTGATTCCGCAAAAGAAATTACCAAAGAAGCAAAAAAATTGCTTGAAAAAGAAAATCTTTTAAATAAAACAGGCAAAGGTAAACTTGAACTTTTTGTAAGCGACAGCCCGGAAAATTTTTCCAAACAGGCAAAAACAATTTTGGGGTTTAATTTAAAAGCAAAGGAAATAAGATTTTATATATGAAAAGAATTTACGACGATGAAAGAATGTTGGAATCCGGCTTTATAGGCGGCACTTTATCAAAAGATTTCGGTAATGCAAGAGAACCCCAAATCGCTAAAAAAATTTTTGAAGAATTACACTTGCCCACCTCTAAAATGCTAGGGTTTAAACAGGAACATACGGACACAATTATTTCTATTACCACAGAAGAAGAACTTGCCGCTTATAAAGCAGAGAAAGAACATATCGCAGATGCCTGGCTTATCGGTTTAAATAATACGGGCGCAATGATTTTAACCGCAGATTGCGTGCCTTTGTTTTTGTGGGATGAACAGGGCAAATATATCGGTCTTGCCCACTGCGGTTGGCGCGGAATTGTTAAAAAATTGCCGCAAAAACTTGCCTGTTTAATTAAACAAAAAGATAAAGAGGCAAAACTTTTAGCCTATATCGGCCCGCATATTGAAAAATGCTGCTTTGAAGTTAAAGAAGATGTGGCGAGTCAATTTTCCAAAGAATGTTTAATTAAAAAAGACGGCAAAATTTTTGTTGATTTAACTAAAGAAATTGTTTTACAACTTATGCAAGAAGGCGTTGACCCGCTTAAAATTAAACGCGGCTGCCATTGCACCTGCACTTGCTGTAACGCGCAGGATTTCTTTTCTTTCAGACGGACGAAACAAAAAGATAGTTTAATGTCTTTTATATATAAAACTGGCCGATAAAGGCTTTGTTAACCGGCCCGGCCATTAAAATTTCGCCGTCTTTATATTCAATTTCAAGCGTGCCGCCGGGCATAACAATTTTGGCTTTATTTGAAGAAAGCCCTTTCTTATAGGCCGCCGCTAAAGTGGCACTTGCCCCGCTGCCGCAGGCCTGAGTAATACCTGCACCGCGTTCCCAAATACGCATAAGGATTTTATCCGGGCTTACGACTTGCGCAAATTCAACATTTGTTCTGTTTACAAAAATAGGGTGATTTTCCACCAAAGGCCCAAGTTTAGCCAAATCAACTTTTTCAATATCATCAACAAAAAAGACCGCATGCGGATTGCCCATAGAAACGCAATAAGCACTCATCCCCGGCAAAATACCGGTTAAATTAGAGGTATCTCTTTCTTCGGCCAAGCCGATACCCTGCCAAGAAAAATCCGGCGCGCCCATATTAACTTTTATTTGCCTATCCTGATAGGCTTTTAAAATTTTGCCTTTAGGCGCTTCAATAAGAACTTCGTTTCTGGAAGGAACTTCTTCAAAAATTAAACTTGCGATACAGCGCGAACCATTACCGCAAGCACCGGCTAAAGAGCCGTCTTTATTATAAATTGTCATCTTAACATCTGCTTTGTCTGATTTAGTTAAAATGAAAAGTTGGTCAAAACCGATACCGGTTCTGCGGTTTGCTATTTTATCTATTTCAGAAGGAGTTAAAATAACATTTTCTTTTGTTCTGCGGCAATCAATGATAACAAAATCATTGCCAAGGCCGTCCATTTTTATAAAAGGTATCGCTCTCATAATTTTTTTATACGCTCCAAAGCCTTTAAAGTATTTTCTCTTGAACCAAAAGCGGTAAGCCTGAAATAGCCCTGCCCGCCTTGCCCAAAACCGCTGCCGGGTGTGCCGACGACGGCGCATTTATTTAAAAGTTCATCAAAAAATTGCCAGGAATCTTTGCCAACTTCAAGCCAGATATATGGGGCATTTTCCCCGCCATAAACTTTAAATTTTTTACTAAGTTCTTCTTTAATAATTTTAGCATTTTGCATATAATAGGCAATCATTTCTTTTATTTCTTTTTGGCCTTGCGGCGTGTAAATTGCCTCTGCTGCTCTTTGAACAATATAAGAAACGCCGTTGAACTTTGTTGTGTGTCTTCTGCGCCATAAAGGATTTAACTGAACAGGCCCTTTAGGACTTTGACCTTTTAACTCAAGCGGAATAACCATATAAGCGCATCTAAGACCGGTAAAACCTGCCGTCTTGGAAAAAGAACGGATTTCAATTGCAACTTCCTTTGCGCCCTCAACCTCATAAATTGAACGCGGCAAAGAAGAATCTTGGATATATTCCTTATAAGCGCTGTCAAAAATTATCAGAGAATTGTTTTTCTTTGCATAGGCAACCCAATCTTTTAACTGCTGATGAGTTAAAACGCTGCCTGTCGGATTATTTGGAGAGCAAATATAAATAATATCGGCTTTATAATCCGGCACTTTGGGAATAAAATTATTTTCTGCCGTGCAAATAAGTTTTTGCACTTTACGCCCGGCCATAATATTTGTATCAAGGTAAACCGGATAAACGGGGTCGCAAACTATAACGCTATTATTGACAGATAAAATTTCCTGAATATTGCCGACATCACATTTTGCGCCATCTGAAACGAAAACTTCTTCTTTAGATAAATTGATACCAAGGGGTTTATAGTCGCCTTCAATAATGGCATTAAGCAAAAAATCATAGCCTTGCTCTGGGCCATAACCGCGGAAAGTTTCTTTTTGACCCATCTCTTTACTTGCTTTTATAAGGGCTTCAATACAAACTTGCGGCAAAGGCAAAGTAACATCACCTATACCGAGGGAAATAACTTCCTTTTCAGGATTATCCTTTTTGAACTGGGCTACTCTTTTTGCTATCATAGGAAAAAGATAACTTTGTTCTAAATTTAAATAATTATCATTTATCAGCATAGTAATAGTATATAAATTTATGAAGAAAATTTTTATAGTTTTATTTTTATTTATTTTAGGGGCCTGCGCTAAAAAAGAAATAACAAACTATCCGCCAAAGCAAGGCCCTATTGTTGCCTTCGGAGATAGTATAACTTACGGCTATGAAGTAGCGGCCCAAGATGCTTACCCCGCTTTGCTTGAAAAAATGTGGCAAAAGGAAGTTATAAATTTAGGTGTTTCCGGCGACACTTCTTTGACGGCTTTAAAAAGATTGGAAGAATTAAAACCTTTAGAGCCCTCTTTTGTTCTGATTGAATTTGGCGGAAATGATTTTTTAAAAAAAGTGCCGCATGAGCAAACACAAAAAGCATTTGAAGATATTGTTGACTATGTCCATTCTTTAGGAGCAGTTGCCGTCTTAATTGATACCGGCGGTAATGGCCCTATGGGGGCTTATACAAAAATAAATAAAAAAATCTCTAAAGAGAAGAAAACATTGTTCGTAAAAGGTATTATGAACGGCATTTTTACTAACAGGACTTTAAAAGTGGATGCTATCCATCCAAACGAAAAAGGCCACAAAATAATTGCCGATAGAATTGATAAAACCTTAAGCCCTTATCTTTAAAACATTGAGCCTGTTAAAAGACCGGAATATAACTCCGTAATACTTTTGACCGCTATATAAAACTTATAGCAGAACAACGCGGAAACCAAAAGAATTAAAATAGTATTGATAATTTTTGCCTTTTTACTTATTGTAGGAGATTTATATAAAAACCATAAACAAAAAGGCCCTATTACAAAAAGTAATATCCAAACGCCCCATATATGATAATACCAGGAAATATAACTGCCCTGTCCGGCGCCGCAAAAGCGGCAATAATTATCATTATTATCAATTTCTTTTTTGCAGCGATAACAAATCATAAATCTATTCCCCTTGATCTTAAAGAAACCTTTATTTTTGAACGAGCACGGGCTGTTTTTGCGGCTTCAAGCCATTGTTTTGAAGGCAAAATATTTTTGCGGGTTTGTATAGTGCAAATATCCCCGCTTTTTAACTCGCTGTTCATTTTAACCATTTTGCCGTTTACAAGAGCGCCAGCATAATGGTCGCCGATTTCGGTATGGATGCTATAAGCAAAATCTAAAGGCGTAGCGTGTTCCGGCAGAACTTTAACTTCGCCTTTTGGAGTAAATACAAAAATTTGGCTTAAGTTTATATCGGTTTGGAAACTTTCAATAAACTCTCTTGGGGCAGTTAAATCGCGCTGCCACTCTATCCATTGGCGTATCCAGTTAAGTTTTTCGTCAAAATGGGGATCTTCTTTTGTGCCCAGTTTATAACGCCAATGCGCCGCGATACCATATTCGCAAGTGCGGTGCATTTCCTCGGTTCGGATTTGAACTTCTATTAACTGGCCTTCATAAAAAACGGTTGTATGAATACTTTGATACATATTCATTTTAGGCATAGCAATATAATCGGTAAAAGTGCCGCTGACCGGTTTAAAATTAGCATGCAAAGCGCCAAGGGCTCTATAACAATCAAGTTTACTTTCCGTTATAATACGCACACCAAGCAAATCTTGAATTTGTTCAAAAGTAATATTTTGTTTTATTATTTTTCTATAAATAGAATAATAGTTTTTTACCCTTGAAAGTAAGCGGTGCGGAATTTGCTCTTTTACCAAAACACTTTCTAAATTTTCTTTAAAAGAAAGTAAAATCTTCTCTAAACTTTCAGACCTTTGGGCAACACCTTTAACTAAATTCTGAAACTCTTCCGGATATAAATACTTAAAAGATAAATCTTCAAGTTCATTTTTAAGGCTAAACATACCAAGACGCTGGGCAAGCGGAGCATAAAGGTTAATTGTTTCCTGTGCTTTTTCTATTCTCCTTTGAGGAGCAAGCGCATCAAGAGTTTTCATATTGTGGGTTCTATCAGCCAGTTTAATTAAGATTATACGCATATCGTGGGAAACGGCAATTAACATCTTGCGCCAGTTTTCCATAGTCTGCTCGTCATTAGAAGTATTTTCAAGTTTATCAATTTTGGTAAGACCTTCCACCATTAAGGCAATTTCTTTATTAAAGTTTTTTTCAATATCTTCTACCGTGGTGGAAGTATCTTCAACGGTATCGTGCAGCAAGGCTGCGCAAATTGTGTCAATATCCAGTTTATGTTCAAGCAAAATCAAAGCGACTTCGCAACAATGCATAAAGAAATCTTCGCCGGTAAGGCGTTTTTGGCCTTTATGTGCATTTTGAGCGAAATTATAGGCTTTCTCAATCATTGATGTATCTTGAGAGGGATTATAACTTTTAAAACCTTCTAATATTTTTTTAAGATAGTTCTGCATAATTATTTAGAATGTAAGATATCTCCTAAAATTACTTCCGCTGTTCTCTTAGCAACGCCGGGCATACCAAGCATTTCCCTAATAGTAGCCATATTCTTAATCATTGCATTAAACTTTTTTTCATTAGTCAAAACAGAGCAGGTTTCCTTAGCAATAGCAAGAGAATTTGCATCTTGTTGTATAAGTTCTTTTACCACACTTTGCCTGCGTAAAATATTAACAAGAGAGATATAAGGAACTTGTATTATCATTCTTGCAATCCAGTAAGTTATCCAAGAAAGTTTATAAACTACTACCATAGGCAAACCGAGCAGGGCATTTTCCAAAGTAGCCGTGCCGGAACAGGTAATAACAAAATCCATAGTGCTTCTTTTTTTATAATCGTTTTCTCTAACAATATTAAAATCTTTATTTTTTCCGCCGATACAATTAAACAGGGTTTCATCGCTGACTTCCGGTACGGCAAACAAATAGGCTTTTGCATTTGGTAAAGTCTTTTTTATTTCTAAAAAAGCCTGCCAAAAAAGTTTTGTATGTTTTTGTATTTCCTGCGGACGGCTGCCTGGCATCATACCGATTTTAATTTTAGCCTTAGTATCATTATTAAAAGTTTTTGTTTTAGGTTCGGGCATATAATCAAGCAAAGGATTGCCTAAAAACATAGCATCGCCGCCAAGAGAAGTATAAACTTTCTTTTCAAACGGAAAAATAACAAACATTTTTTTTGCCATTTTAACAATTTTTTTGGCGCGGTATCTTCTGCTTGCCCAAACTTGCGGACAGACATAATAATAAACAGGTATTTTGCGTTCGTATGCGGCTTTCATTACGCGGCTGTTAAAACCAAAAAAATCCGTTAGAATCACACAAGAAGGTTTCTGTTGGTCAAAATAATCTTTTATCATATTTAACAAATCAAGCCAGGTAAAGATTTTTTTGAGAGGTTCAACAAAACCGCTTGCCCCTTTAGCAACCATATCACATAAAAAATTGTCGCTTTGGGCTTTCATTCTTTGCCCACCGATAGCATCAAGCCGAACTTGTGGGGCAAGTTTTTTAAATTCTTTCATTAAATTAGAGGCATGAATATCCCCGGAAACATCTCCGGCGCAAAAGAAAATTCTGGTTATTTTTGTTTCTGTTTGCATATTTTTATCCTCCTTTGTTTTATTTTAGTTATTTTTATTTTTTGACATTATAACAATGAATTTTATCAATAATATCCAGTGCGACCTGTAAGGCTTTTGCACCTTTTTCACCGCTTGGGGCAGGAGTTTTGTTATTTTTTATACAATCAATAAAATGCAAAATTTCCGAAGTCATCGGAAGTTGCTTTTCTACCTGCGGAAAAATAACGTCAACATCTTCCAAGGTTCTTATTATAGGTGCTTTTTTGCGATATATTTTAATCCTTGCGTTCATAAAGTCAACAGAGATATACGCATCTTCCTGATAAAGATTCATATAACGCGCTTTTTCAAAACTGGCGCGGCTGGCCGTGACATCGGCAACGCAGCCGTTTGCAAATTTTAAACGGACATTGGCTATATCTTCATACTGAGAAAAAGCACTTAAACCAAGCGCATCTATACTGACGACATCACTTTTAAGCATTGTTAAAAGAAGGTCAATATCGTGTATCATTAAATCCAAAACGACACCAACGCTTGATACTCTCGGATCATAAGGGCCCATACGCTTAATTGCAATAAATTTTGGATCTTTAATATATTTAAAGGCCTCTACTACTGCCGGGTTAAATCTTTCAATATGTCCTATTTGCAAAAGAACTTTATTTTCCTGCGCGGCTTTAACAAGTTCGCGCGCTTGATCCATAGTGGAAGCAATAGGCTTTTCCATCAAAGTATGTACTTTTTGATTTAAACAATACATACCTATTTCGTGGTGTAAAGGTGTAGGCGCGGCAACAATAACCGCTTCTACTTTTTTTAACATTTCGCTATATTTTTCAAAGGGGGTGCAGTTATACTCTGCTGCAAGGGCTTTAGCCCTTTCTAAATTAGTATCGCACACACCGACAAGTTCAACTTCTTCTAACTTAGACAAGGTGCGTGTATGATATGTTCCAATTTTGCCGGCACCGATAACGCCGAATTTGATTTTCTTTTCACTCATAAAAATACTCCACAAAATTATTATAGCAAAATACTAGGCCGACGATTAACATTTTATATTTCTTTTATTATATAATGGTTATATGGAAAAAACTTTAATTTTAATAAAACCCGATGCCATAAGCAAAAAACTTACAGGCATCATTTTAGACAGAATTGAACACCTTGGCCTTGATATGAAAGCAGCCAAGGTCGCCGTTGTAAGTGAAGAACTTGCAAAAGAACATTATGCCAATTTGGCCGGCAAGCCCTTTTTACCAAGCGTAATTGCTTTTATGCGCGGCGAATATAACGGCATAAAAGACCACAGAATTTATGCCTTTGTTTATGAAGGCGAAAATGCGGTAGCCAAAGTCCGCGCCGCTCTTGGCGCAACAGACCCTGCTAAAGCAGAACCTTGGACTATACGTGGCGCTTTCGGTTGTTTTAAAGACGGCGTTATGCAAAACTGCGTACATGCTTCAGGTTCGCCCGAAGAAGCACAAAGAGAAATCAATATTTGGTTTAAACCTGAGGAAGTTTTGAAATGAAGAAGTTTTTGCTTCTCTTAATTCTTGCCTGTTTTAGCCCTTTTGTTTTTGCCCAAAGTGAAGTTTCTTGGAAAACTGAAGACAACTGGGATATTAAAGGAACTTTTTTGCCTTCCAAAAACGGCAAAATAGTTATTCTTTTGCACGAACTCGGCAGTACAAGAGATGATTATAAAAACTTTATGACAAGATTACAAAATGAGGAGTTCGGCTATCTTGCTTTTGATTTAAGAGGACACGGACAAAGCACAAATCTGGGCAGTTATACCTCATTTAAAAAGAACGGAACCAATAATGAGTTTAACCACATGGTGCGCGATGTAGAAGGAGCAATAGCCTTTTTAAATAAGCAAGGCTATGATACAGATAATATTTTTATTATCGGAGCCGGACTTGGCGCAAATGTAGCGGCAAAAGCCGCAGGTTTAAACCCGCAAATTGCAGGCATCGGCCTTTTAACACCGGGTTTAAAAACAAAAGATGTTTTATCTATGGGTGGAATAAGAACATATAAAAACTCCGTTATGATTGCCGTGGGTTCTACTGACAGAAAACCTATGATGGAAGCAAATTTGCTTAGAAATGCGGCTTTCTTATCCTCCGGAGAAGGCAAAGTTTTGTTTTTAACCGCTTATGAATTTGCCGGTGTTAAAATGTTAGACAGATACCTTACAAACAATGTTATCACTTGGCTGAAATATCCTGTTTTGCCGCCCGTAATATCAGATTACGCCGAGCAGGATACTCAAGACAATCAGGAAGAAGAAGTTATTGAACTCGGCGCGCCGAGCGTTTTATAAAAATGCAAAAATTAAGCGAAACGGAAAAAATAAACAAAAATACTGCTTACCTCAGTACGCTTAACTTAGATAAGCAAATAGACCTAATGAATCAGGAAAATTTGCGCGCTGTTTTATGTCTTAAAAAAGCAAAAAAATCTTTAAAACAGGCTGTTCTTTTAGTAGCAAAAACTTATCAAAATAAAAAAACAATTTTGTTTATGGGGGCCGGCACCAGCGGAAGGCTGGGTATTTTAGAAGCAGCGGAACTCCCCCCGACTTTTAGCACTTTGCCAAGTGAGTTTAAGGCCATAATAGCGGGTGGTAATAAAGCCGTTTTTAAAGCCGTTGAAGGTGCCGAAGATTCTTATGAGCAAGGTTCAAAAGAATTTCTAAAAAACGCAAAAAATGTTGGCGCTCTTATTACAATTGCAGCCAGCGGAAATACCCCCTATGTCCAAGGGGCTTTAAAAACGGCAAAACAAAAAAAAGTGCCGACAATTTTAATAACTTCAAATAAAAATGCCAGTAAAGAAAATGCCGATATTTTTATTTTTCTTGATAGCGGGGCAGAATTTATCAGCGGTTCTACCCGTCTAAAAGCAGCAACCGCGGCAAAACTTGCTTTAAATATGATTACAACCCTTGCCATGACAAAATGTAATAAAGTTTATAAAAATTACATGGTTGATGTTAAAGCAACTAATAACAAACTTAAAACGCGTGCTGTGCGTTTGATAAGTTTAACTTTAAATATTCCGGAAGAACAAGCGCAAATTCTAGCAAAAAAAACAAACTATAAAGTTAAAGAAGCCATCTTACTTGGCAAAGGTAAAACAAATTATAAAATTTTACTTGCCAAATATAAAGGTAATTTAGGGGAGGCTTTAAATGCCAAATAAAAATCCTCTTGCACTTGGTTTAATGAGCGGAACTTCGGCCGACGGCCTTACAATTGCCGCTATGGATATAAAAGAACAAAATTGCTTGGTTTATAAAACTTATCCTTATCCTCAAAAATTACAAAAAGAAATTTTAAATGCCGTAAATTATACCGCACCTAAACTTGCCAAACTTGATTATGATTTAGGCAGATTATATTTAAAGTTAACAAAAAGATTTATAAAAGAATTCAATTTAAAAAATATTAAAGTTATAGGCTGCCACGGCCAAACCATTTGCCACAGCCCAAAAGATAAAGCAACTATGCAAATAGGACAAGGGACTTTTTTGGCAAAAGGTTTAAATATACCAGTAGTTAATAATTTTAGGGCGGCTGATATTGCTTTAGGCGGAAGCGGCGCGCCTTTGATACCTATTTTTGATGAACAATTTTTTAAAAATTATCCACCTCTTATTTTGCTTAATCTCGGCGGTATTGCTAATTTTACTTTAACAGGTAAAAATATTAAAACTTTCGGTTTTGATATCGGACCGGCAAATGCTTTAAGCGATACTGCTATATCCGTTATAACCAAAGGTAAAAAAACTTTTGATAAAAACGGCGCACTTGGCGCAAAATATCAGCCGGATATAAAATACGCTGAAGAACTGGCTAAAATTTTTACCCCTAAAAAACTGGGCGTTTCTTTAGATAGAAATACCTTTGGCACAAATTTTTTAAATAAATATTTTCCCTCTTTAAAAGAAGAAGACATTGCAACTTTAAATTATTTTACGGCTTTGCTTATCAGCAAAACCCTTAAAAAATTTGTGCTAAAAAAATACAAAATCAGCACCATGGCTGTTTGCGGGGGCGGCATTTTTAATAAAACTTTAATAAAAAATTTGCAAAATCTGACACAACTTGATATTATAAACACAAGCGCTTTAGGTATTGACCCTATGGCAAAAGAGGCTTGCTGTATGGTATATTTTGCTTGGCAAACAATAAATAAGCACCCTCTTAAACTAGCAAATAATAAAAAGACCATCTTGGGAGAAATTATTTTGCCATGAATGTAAATCGTCTTATTTATCCGGGTTTTTGGTTCGGGAAAACAGATAAAGAAGAAGCCTTAAAACTTGCCCGTTTAGGTGTGGGCGGATTTTGTATTTATAACGGAACAACCGAAGAAGTAAAAAATTTAATTGAAGAATTAAGGGCAAATGCCCCACATAAATTACTTATCTGTTGTGATTATGAATACGGCCTTGGCCGCTGGCATAAAGATGCGCCGCTCTTGGCATCAAATATATCCATAGGAGCAGCCGATAGAGAAGACCTTTCTTATAAAAAAGGCTATTTGACCGCAACTCAAGCACGTGCTTTGGGTGTTGATTGGATTTTTGCCCCCGTTGTTGATTTAGCCCAAGAACCCAATAATCCCATTGTTAATACCCGCTCTTTTGGTGCAAATCCGCAAAAAGTAGCAAATTTGGCAAGGTCTTTTATGATAGGACTTGAAGACGGCGGTTGCTTAAATACTTTAAAACATTTCCCCGGGCACGGCTCAACTACCATAGACTCCCATTTGGCTATGCCGGTTTTAACAAAAAAATTTAATTTGCTTGAAGAAGAAGATATTTTACCTTACAGACAACTTATTACAAGAGCAGATTCTATTATGATAGGACATTTGAATATTCCGCATTTAGATGATAAACTGCCAGCATCCTTTTCTTCAAAAGTTATACAGGAATATCTTAGAAAGAAAATGCACTATAAAGGGCTTATTATTACCGATGCCCTTGTTATGAAAGCAATCGGCCCGCTTGATCCGCTTGACGCTTTTAAAGCAGGTGCCGATATTTTGCTTTGCCCAAGTGAGCCTATGCTTTTAATTGAACGTTTAAAAGAAATTACAAAGAAAAACCCCGTTCGTGCGCAAGAAGCCATAAGCCAACAGGAAAAACTCATTACGAAATTATCTTCTATGCAACCTATCCCATGCAAAAACAATTCCGCCTGCAAAATCTTAAATACCGATATTGCTAAAAATTGTATTGTTCAAAAAGGTTCTTTTAAGGCAGAAAAAGGTGAAACTATTTATTATCTTGAAGCCGAAACCTACCCAAGCAAAGAATGGCGTGCAAAAACTTTTACCGAATATTTAAAAAAGCAAGGCCTCATTATAAAACCTTATCATACCAGAGTTAAAAACGGAAAAGTTATTATAGCAACTTACTCCAATTATGCTGCTTTCAGCGGGCAGATAAATTTTACGGAAAATCAAAAAAAGATTTTACAGAAAATATTAAACGAAAATAAACAAAATGTTCTTATTTCCTATGGCAGCCCTTTTGTTGATAAAGATTTAGAAAAATTAAACTGCTTTTTAATGGCAGGCTCCGCCGGAGAAGAATTTGAACAAACCGCAGCAGAAATCTTACTTGGCAAATTACCGGCTAAAGGCAAAATGCCTTTTTAATTGCTAAAATATAATTATGCGTGAAGATAAGGATATTATTATTGCTAAATCTGCAGGTTTTTGTCCTGGTGTAAAAAGGGCTATTGAGTGTGTTTTAGAACTGGAAAAACAAGGTCTTAAACCGATTTATACTATCGGCCCTTTAATTCATAATAAACAAGTTACCGATAGCCTTGAAGCAAAAGGCATAAAAGCAATTGAAAACCTTAGCCAAGCCACTGATAAAAACGGCGTTTTAGTTATCCGTGCACACGGCATTACTCCTGCTTTCCAAAAAGAAATTATGAACTTTGGTATGAAAGTTGTTGATGCAACTTGCCTGCTTGTTAAAAAAGTACATAATGTTATTGAGGAATATGCCAGACAGGGTTATGAAACCATTATTGTCGGAGACGGAGAACATGCCGAAGTTATCGGCCTTATGGGATACACGCAAGGTAAAGGGCGTGTAATAGGCAGTATTGAAGAAGCAAAAAATTTACCTTATTTTGAAAAAGTTAATGTAGTATCACAAACAACACAAAAAGAAGCCGTTTTTCTTGAAATTGCAAATATTATCAAACAAAAAGCAAAAATTTGCAATATATCAAATACTATTTGCCATCCGACCAAACAAAGACAAACCGAAACCACACAATGCGCTAAAGATGCTGATTTAGTGGTAGTCGTCGGCGGACACCATAGCGCAAATACGGCACGCCTTGCAAAACTTTGCTCCGATTTATGCAAAAATGTTATACATGTTGAAACTTCTGATGAAATTGATACCCAAAAAATTATTAACAGCAAAAAGATTTTTATTACGGCAGGTGCTTCAACACCTATTTGGCTTGTAGAAGAAATAGCAAAATATATTAAACAATTAAGGGAGAAAAATAAATGAGCATCAAAAGAATCGGTATTTTAACTGCCGGTGGCGATTGTCCCGGTTTAAACGCCGTTGTGCGCGCAGCAACAAAATATGCTTTAAAAAATAATATTGAAGTTTTCGGTTTCCAAAACGGCTTTGACGGCTTAGTAAAAAACCAATATATTATCTTGGATGATAAAGCCGTTTCCGGCATATTAACAAGAGGCGGCACAATCTTGGGAACAAGCAATTTGGCAAATCCCTTTAATTATACTCTTGCCCCCCTTGCAAGCCCACAAGAGCCAAAAGATTTATCTTCCATGGTATTACATACTTTAAAAACAAATAAAATTGATGCTTTAATTGCTATCGGCGGGGACGGCACTTTATCTATGGCAAGCAAATTTATTGATATGGGAGTAAAAATTATCGGTGTGCCTAAGACTATTGATAATGATTTAAGCGCAACCGATTTTACTTTCGGTTTTGACTCCGCTTTAGCAGTTGCAAGCGAAGCCGTTGACAGAATCCACACTACCGCAGAATCACACCACAGAGTTATGATTGTGGAAACTATGGGCCGTTATGCCGGATGGATTGCCCTGCGCTCTTGTATTGCAGGCGGCGGCGATATTTGCTTAATACCGGAAATCCCTTATAATATTAACACTATTGCAAATGCCATAGAACAAAGACACAGAAAAGGTAAAACTTTCAGTATTATAGTAGCGGCAGAAGGTGCCGTTGATGAAACAGGTAAAATGGCCGTTCAAAAAAAGGTGGAAGGTTCTACCGACCCTATCAGACTTGGCGGCATCAGCGGAATAATTGCCGCGCAACTTGAAAAGATTTTAAATGTTGAATGCCGCGTTGTCGTTTTAGGGCATTTACAAAGAGGCGGAACGCCCACTGCTTTTGACAGATGGCTTGCTACCCGTTTTGGTGCAAAAGCCGTTGATTTAATTTTAAAAGAAGATTTCGGTAATATGGTTGCTTTAAGAGGTACAGATATTATCAGCGTGCCGATAAAAGAAGCCGTTGCCAAACTTAAAAAAGTTGACCCGCAAGGCCAGGAAGTTGCCGCTGCTTTAGAAGTAGGAACAAGTTTCGGTTCACCTGTTTTAGGTTAAATTTAAGAGGTAATTTTTATGGAAAGAATCAGTAAAGAAGAACTTATTTTCGGTTTGCACCCGGTAAGAGAGGCTTTAAAAACAAAAAAACGCCAAGTATCCGTTCTTTATATCGTTGCGAATAAAACCGCTTCCAAACAAGTGGAAGAAGTTATAAGACTTGCAAAAACAAATAATGTAAAAATTAAAACTTTGGAATTAAGACTTATGGACAATCTTGCTTCCGGCGGGAATCACCAAGGCGTTATTGCAAAAGCAGAACCTATAAAGGCTATGCGCCTTTCAAATGCTATTTACGAAGCACAAAATAACAAAAAAGAACTTTGGCTTGCCGTTGATGAAATAACCGATCCCCAAAATTTAGGTTCCCTCTTAAGAAGTGCGGCCTGCCTTGGCTTTACTACAATTCTTTTGCCTAAACACAGAACCTGCGGTATAAATGCAACCGTACATAAAGTTGCCTGCGGTGCAGTTGAAAAACTGAGAATTGTTGAAGTATCCAATTTAAACACCGCTTTAATTGATTTAAAGGAAGAAGGCTTTTGGGTCTATGGCGCAGATATGGACGGCAAAAGTATTGCTGATTTTGATTATGCTTATCCTGCTGTTTTAATTGTAGGTTCGGAAGGAACAGGCATACGCCAAAAAACTTTAGAACATTGTGACGAAGTTATCAGCATACCGCAAAAAGGCGGCGTCAGCAGTTTAAATGCCGCGGCGGCCGGTGCAATCATAATGTATGATATGTTTGCAAAAAGTTTAAAATAATTTTGCTTTCTCAAAAACAAAAACGCCTTTTATTTTTTAAAAGGCGTTTTTTATTTGTAAAAAAGTGAAAACCTACACGCCTTTGGGCAGGCGTTCAGATAAAATGCGCGGCAAATGTGCTGCCTCAATTTTGGCTTGCACGGCTTTTATATCATAAGGTAAGCGTATTAAACGGAAAGTATTTTGCTCGGTATCCAAAATACCAAACGAAGCCATATTGTTTGCATCACGCGGCTGGCCGATAGAACCGGGGTTTATCATATAGCGGACACCAGGCATAAGTTTTATGGTAACATCTCTGCCGTAGAAAACATCAACTTGCGGAATATGACCTTCGCGATAACTCATAATAAAAGGGACATGACTATGCCCGACAAAACAAATATTGCCTTGCCATTTAGGCAAATTTACAATAAATTGTTCCGGCGTTAAAAGATAATCGCGGTAAGGATCGGTAAAAGAGCCATGAACCATACAAAAATGTTCGCCCCGATAATCTGTTAAAAATTTTGAAATAAATTTTTTACTCTTGGAAGATAATTTTTTTAAAGTAAAAATCATAGCCAAATTGGCAAATTCGCTGAACCAGCGGGAAAATTCTTTTTTAAATAAACAAATATCGTGATTACCCAATACCGCAACAAGATTCTTAATTTTCATTAAAGCCTTGGTGCATTCTTCCGGATTAGGACCATAGCCCACCAAGTCGCCGCAAAAAGCATAGGCATCTACATTTAACTCCTGCATCTTTTTTAGACAAACCTGCAGAGCCTCATAGTTTGAATGAATATCTGAAAAAACGGCATATTTCATATCAAAACCTTTTTGTTTTATTTGGCAGAAGAAGCCTCAACAAGTTGCTGTGTTTTGGCATCCTGCTCTTTCAAATTAAGCGACAAAACTTTTGACACGCCGCTTTCTTCCATAGTAACGCCGTAAAGCATTTGTGCGGCTTCCATAGAGCGTTTATTGTGTGTTACTACAATAAACTGCGTCTTGGCGGAAAATTCTTTTATCAAATTAACAAAACGCTCGACATTGGCTTCATCTAAAGGAGCGTCCGCTTCGTCTAAGATACAGAAAGGCGAAGGACTATGTGTGAAGAACGCAAATAATAAAGATACCGCCGTTAAGGCCTTTTCTCCGCCGGACATTGCAGAAATATTTAATAATTTCTTGCCGGGCGGTTGGGCAATAATTTCAATACCGGTTTCAAGTAAATTTTCAGGATCGGTTAATTTTAATTCCGCTTCGCCTCCGCGGAAAAGAATTTGATATATTCTCTTGAAATGGGTGCGAACCTGTTCAAAGGTATATTTAAAGTTTTCCTTTGTGGTGGCATTGATTTTGGCTATTGCGGATTTTAAATCTTTTTTGGCATTTTGCAAATCTTCAATTTGCTTCTTTAAGAAATCGTTTCTTTGGGTTAAGGCATCGTATTCTTCCGGTGCGGTCATATTAACTGCGCCCATATTTTCTATACGCTTGCGCATCATTTTAACCCTTTCAAGGTCAACTGCTTTGCCGGAATGTTTCATTTGTGCTTCTTGGGGTGTAGTGTTCCAAGATTCAAGCAAAGTATTAACTATTGCCGTTTTTTGGCGGCGGTGATTGGTTAAATTATTTTCCAAATCTTGTGCCTTTAAAGCAAGTTCGCTAGCGCGTGTTTTGTTTTTGTTTAAGGCAGACATCTTATTATCATATTCTGCCTTTAAAACATTTAAGTCGCCGCGCATTTTATTTTCGGAAGTTTCCAAAGCGGCCAAATTATCGCGGCAGGCGGCAAGTTTTGCCTGGGAAGTAAGTTTTTCCTCCTGCAAGGTTTTTATGCGTTCGCTGGCTTTGGTTGTTTCCTCGGTGCGTTTGGTTTTGGCTTCAAGCAAAGTGGTTTGTTCGCCGGAAGTTGTTTTATAATCCAGTTCAATATTATTCTTCTTGATTTTAATTTCATAGAGTTTGCTGCTGGCTTTTTCTATTTCCACTTTTAAAGTTTGTTCTTCCTGCTCTAAAGCGGTTCTTTTGACACGCAAAGCCTCATGTTGTTTTTTGGCATCTTCGTGCTGATTATTTAAAGCGGTTAATTCCTCTTTAAAAGTTTGAACATTTGCTTTGCGTTTTTCTATTCGGTTTAAAATTTCCTGCTTATTATTAACAATTTGTTTGCTTGCCTGTTCAAGATCGCTCAAAAGCCTTTGTTTATTATTTAAGTTATTTTGCAGGGAGTTTTGGGCAAGGGCTTCTTCTTGGAATTTACTTCTTGCTGTTTTAAGTAAATCTTCCGTTCTTGCCAAATCATCAATATTTTTTAAGGTTTGTTTGGTTAAATCTTCTTGCTCTTTATTTAATTCTTTAAGTTCGGTTTTGGCGGATTCTTCTTCCCCCCAGTAGGCTTCCGGCGATTTAACATTTAAAGCACCCGCGGAAAGCCAAAAACCGCAATTAACCTGCCCTTCCTGGGTATCTGTATTATTAAAAATATAATTAACTAAAGGGCGGAATTTATCTTCGCAAATAATCTTGGAAGATAGGCCTTTTGCTTCTTTATTTTCCGGAACGGCATTTAAAAGGATAAAGCGGCATCTTGTTTTGCCGTTTTGTTTTAAAAGTTCTTCGGCCTGTTTAAAAGAAGTTTCGTTTTCGCAAACAACGGAATCAAGATATTTGCCAAAGGCTTCTTCTGCGGCAAGTTCCAAAGATTTATCAAATTTAAGATGTTTTCTGAGCGTGCCTAAAACGCCTGAAATTTTGGCTTCTTCCACAAGTTTTGTGCCAACCCAATAGGGATTATTTTTGCCCTGAGTTTGTATCATTTGCATTTTGGTATTAAGGGCGGCCTGCTTGGTTTTTAAAGCGGTTAACTTATCGTTTAATTCCTGTTTTTGATTTTGAAGTTTTTGCCTTTGTTCTTCTAAATTTTGTTGTTCGGCGCGGAGTTTTTCCACTTCCTGTTTCTTACTATCCAAAGATTGTTTTATTTCGTTTAATTCTTTTTGGACTTCTTCTATTTGCACTTTTTGTGCCGTTAAAGAGCGTTCCAAATTGATTAAATTATTATTTTCGTGCTGGGCTGCTGATTCTTCAAGGGCGATTTTGCCGCTTAATTCCATTTCTTTATGGGTAAAGCCCATTAAATTATTGGTGGCTTTTTCAAATTCCTGACGGGCCTGTAAAATTGCCTGTTCATTGGCGGAAACTTGTTCGTATTTTTTATTATATTCCTGCTGGGCCGGTTCAAGTTGCAAAGTAATTTCTTCAAGTTTCTTCTTTAAATTATTTAAAGCGGGTTCAATTTCGCCGAGTCTGCTTAAACTTAAAGTTTCTTCGGAAGCAAAATTTTTGAGCCTTGCCTGAAGTTCTTGGACCAAATTTTCGCAGTTTTGTATTGCGCCTTCCAAAAGACCGATTTGGTATTTATCGGCGGCAATTTTTTCGCTAAACTGGCTTAATTCTTTTTGTTTATGGGTTAAATTTAAATCTAAAGCGGCGGTTTCGCCTTCGGCCGCGCTGATAGCATTTTGCAAATCGCCTTTTTCGCGGACAATCGGCTCAAGTTGCGCGGCGATTTGGTTAATTTGTTCCTCGTGGCTTTTGATATTTTCAAGGCACAAAATAATTTCGCTTTCTTTTAATTCTTCGCGGTATTTTTGATAAAGGCGCGCTTTGCGGGCCTCGCCGTCAAGTTTTTTAATTTGTTCTTCAAGCAAAGCAAGAGTATCGCTCAAACGGGCAATATCCATATCCACTCTTTCTAAACGGCGGACGGCTTCATCTCTTTTTGCTTTATATTTTGAAACACCGGCCACTTCTTCAAACATTTCGCGTCTTTGTTCGGGGGAAGCCTCCAGCATTTGGTTAACGGAGCCCTGGTCAATAATAGCATAACCTGCCCCGCCGATACCGGTATCTAAAAACATTTCCCTAATATCTTTAAGACGGCAGGGAACGCGGTTTAAAAAATATTCGCTTTCGCCCGAGCGGAAGATTTTGCGCGAAACGGTAACTTCATTAAATTCAATGGGTAATTTGCGCGAGGTATTATCAAAAATCATATTAACCTGCGCCATATTTAAAGGTGCGCGCTTTTTCGTGCCGTTAAAAATTATATCCACCATAGAACCCGAGCGAAGTGCCTTCCAAGACATTTCACCGATACACCAGCGCACGGAATCTATAACATTTGATTTACCGCAGCCGTTAGGCCCTACAATACAAGATACGCCCGGCTCAAAATTAAGGCGCACTTTATCTGCGAAAGATTTAAAACCGATTATTTCAATTGCTTTAAGATACATTAAAATTTCCTATAAAAAAGTTGGGCGCAAAGTGCCCTATTTATATGATACTAAATTTAAGTGTTTTTATAAAGAGAAAAAGAGAAGTTTTTGTATAGCAAAAAACTATTCCAGCCAGTTAATATCGTGTTTTTTAAAGATTTCCTTTAAAATTGCTTTATCTTCCGCTTGCAATTGACCTCTCATATAAAGGCTATCAATATTATTTTTCGTTTTAAATTGAAGGACAATACCACTGACAATAACAGAATCTATTTGTTGCCAAGAAAGATACTCTGACTTAAAACCGCTGTTTACTTCAATACCTCGGGAATTTATTACCAAAATAGGCACAGGTTTTAAAAAGCGTTTTAGGAAAAATATCATCCAAGGCAATTCTAAAATTGTAAAAAAGACAAGAATTTTATAACAATACGAGGCAGGTATCGCTTTAAAATAAAGACATATAAGCCAAAATATAATAATGCCTGTAATTAAACTGATAAAAGCCATCAAATCGGGAAATCTGCTTGTGCGGTAAAAAAGCATTTCTCCGTTAATTCCTGTTTTCATAAAAATATCCTTTAAATTGATTTTAAAATAGCATTAAGTAAATCTTTTAAAATATTCAAAACACTTTCCCAAATTTCTTGTAAGGAGTTTGGCTCTGTTTTCTTCTTACTCTTATATTTACACCAATCAATTTCGGCCTTGGTTTCGCCGTAATACCTGACGGCTAAATTATTATTTACAAGTTCTTCCGATAAATCATAACCTTGGTTAGGGCCTAGAACGGAAACATCGCAAAGCAGACGGAAATATTTATCTCTTTGACAATTTTTAAGAATTACCGGTCCTTTAGATAAAATATTTTTTGTTAGGGTTTGTGCTTCTTTTGCTTTTGTTTTTTCGCAGGTATTTTTTGTTTTTATTTCGGGTGTATCTATGCCGTAAACGCGAACGGAAATATCCTTGCAAAAAATATCTTCCTTGCAAGGCAAATTGACTTTAAAAGTATCGCCGTCATATACAGAAATAACTTTGACATTTTCAAAATCATCCGCGCTTAAAAAACTAAAACAAAACAGGCAAAGACAAAATAAAAAATACTTTTTTATCATAAATTAAAGGGTATATCTTTCGTAAACCTTCAAATCAAATACAGAGATTATTGATAAAAGATGGTCAAAAATATCTGCTTGGATACCTTCATAAGCAACCCAGTTTGTATCATTAGAAAATGCATAAATTTCTAAAGGCAAACCTTCGGGCGTAGGTTCCAGTTGGCGCACCATACAGGTAAACTTTTGCGTAATATTTTTATTATGTTTTAAATACTCTTGGCAATAAGCCCTAAAAGTACCGATATTGGTTAAACGCCTTGTATTATAAATATTTTCGCGGTGTTCAACTTTTTTATTATAATCGGCAAGTTCTTTTTCTTTCTTGGCAAGATAATCTTTCAATAAGGAAATACTTTTTAATTTTTCAATTTCCTCCGGGGTTAAAAATCTTATTGAATGTATATCTATATTGACGGCTCTTTTTATTCTGCGGGCGCCCGATTCGCTCATGGCACGCCAGTTTGTAAAAGAGTGGGAAACAAGGTCATAAGCAGGGACATTAACAATAGTATTATCCCAGTTTTTTACTCTGACGGTGGAAAGCAAAATATCAACAACTTCGCCGTCTGCACCTTGGCCGGGGATAACTATCCAATCGCCAACTCTTACCAAATCATTTAAAGAAAGTTGGAAACCGGAAACAAGACCTAAAATAGAATCTTTAAAAATCAAAAGTAAAATTGCAGATAATGCAGTTAAGCCACCAAGCAAATAAATGGGTTCTTTGTTGACGATAATTGAAACCATTAAAATAATTGCAACAAGCCAGCAAACAACTTGTATTGCTTGGACAATACCTTTTAAAGGCATTTTAACGGAACGGGAATATTTATCACCAAAAACACTTAAGCAGGAAGCAATAAGTAAAGTAAACTCCGCTATAATAACAATGTTTATCAATCTTAAAAGAAAAGTCGTAAACTTAGGGAAATCTGCTATCAAAAAGAAATCGTTAATTCCGACTAAAAAACAAAGCCCGATGGCAAAAAATAAATGATTCAAAACTTTATGTTTAATAATAAGGCTTACCCAGCCTCTACCTATAATTTGTTTTTTATTTAAAAACTTTTCCGTTGCCCATTGTAAAGTTCTTGCAATATATTTTAACGCAATAATTGCAAGAATAAGAACCGCTACTCCCAAAACATATTTTGTTATGGGACTGGCCGTTGAAAATATACTTGTAACCAAATCTTTAGACATATAGCCTCCTATTATGCTATTATATATTTATATTGTATAAATTATGGAGGAAAATTAAAAATGAAAAAAATCATTTTAGGCACACTTGCTCTCTTTTTAGTTGCGCAAGTTTTTGCCTTAAACATTACCGACCCCTTCTATATGCCTAAAAAAGAAGGTTTCGTTTCAGATACCACTTTGCTTAAACAAAACAGCGGTGGCGGACTTAGAGCATACGGCCTTCGTGAAGAAGTTACCTATGGTCTTATGGATAATTTGTCTTTAAGCGCAAATCTCACTTATGCTAAAATTAAAGACGGCGACGATGGCTTCTTAGATCCTACATTTATTGCAAGATACAGAATTGTTGAAGAAGCAAAAAACGGCGTAATCGTTGACTTAAAAGGCTATATAAGCCCTAGCATTTTTGACTCCCCTAACAATGGCAAAAAAGGTGTTGCAAACGGCTCTACCGATTTCGGTTTTTCCGCTATGGTCGGTTCCAGAGAATTGGTCAGAGATTTTGTTTTATGGGCAGAAGCCGGTATTGATTTAATCGGTAGCACAAAAGCAACAAAATCCAGCAATGTTCTTTTTATTTCCGGTAATGCAAAATATTATTTAGATGATCTTAACTCCTTTGACGGCGGTTTATTCTTTAAGAGTTATTCTGCCGGTGACGGATATTCCGGTTATGGTATTAAACTTGACTATGCAAGAATCTTAAAAGATAATATTGCTATCGTTCCTTTCTGGTCTGCAGAATCCCATAACAAGAGCATTCCTTCTGATGTTCAATTCGGTGTTACTTTAAGATTAACTTTCTAATTTTAAGTAAACAGACAAAAAGACCTTTGCAAAAAAACGCAAAGGTCTTTTTTTTTAGTAAAATTAAGTATATGAAAAAACTTTTAATTTTTATTTTTGCTATTCTTGCCCTTAATTTAAATGCGGCAAATATTATGCGCGGGCCTTATACCCAAGACCCTGAGTTAACAACAGCAGTTATCCGCTTTTCTACCGACGAGCCTTCCACCGCATGGATAGAATACGGCCCGCAAGGACAATGCAATTTAGTAATGACAAACAGCCCTAAACAAAGAAATCACTCCGTAACTTTGCACGGGCTTATCCCCAATACCCAATTTTGTTATAGCGTTTATGTGGAAAATGCCGACGGCTCAGGAGTTCAAGCAGCACAAAAAGGCACTTTTACCACCGCTTACAGCCCGGAGAGAAAAGAATTAAGTCTTTTAGTGCTTGGTAATACCTCAGACCCCAATAATAATGCAGGCGAAATAAAAAGCCAACTTGCCCAAAGCATGCTAAACCATCAAGCAGATTTATTGATTCATACAGGCAATATCGCAACCGAAGGTAAAGCCGCTAATGCCTATAATGATTTTTATGAACCTTTTAAAGAAGTTCTTAAAAAAATGCCCTATATGGCTGCCTTGGGGGAAGATGAATACGGCCCTAATAAAACAGAACAAGAAAGCAAAGGCTTTTTAAATGCAAATTATAAACCAATAAACTCTGTTCCTTGGAGTAAAGGTACGCCCAATTATTATTCTTATGACAGCGCAAATGCCCGCATAGTCGTAATAGATACAAATTATTTATACGATGCTATTTTTGCCCCTGATTTGGAAAAAACAAGCAAGCAATATGAATGGCTTAAAAATGCTCTTGCTACCGCCGGCGCAGATAAATGGAAAATCGTTGTTTTACACCATCCTGTTTACTCAAGCGGCGCAAGCGAGGACCGCTTAAGTGCAATTCTTGCCCCTTTATTTGAGGCACAAAGGGTTAATTTGGTTATCCAAGGTCATCAGGGCGCTTACGAAAGAACTAAGCCTATAAGAACAGCACAGACAAGCAAAACAGGCCCTATTTATGTAACAATAGGCGGAGCAGGGCGTTCTTTTGAACCTGCCTCTTACTCTAATGAGTGGAGCACAAAATATTATGCTACGCCGCATTTTGCCCATATAAAAATTGTAGATAGAAAACTTTCTTTAAGAATCTATACCCACGAAGATAAAAAAATAGATGCTTTGGATATTTATTTCTAAGCAAAATAAAAAATTTGATATACTAGAAGTATAAGATTTTTCTTATATAAAAGTTTAATTGTTTTTGGAACCGCGTGAAGAACGCGGTGGCATTGCCGAAAGGCAATTCAAAGAGAGTCCAAAAGCAGTCGTATTTTTTAAATACGCTATCAGTGTATTTAATTCTGCCGCCCTTATGGCGGCAGATACGGCTGTTTATATTTGAGGCACTCTCTTTGGCTCAAATATGGCAGCCGTTTTTTATTGGTTAAAAAATAAAATATGAATGAAATTACAGAAAAAATTATCAATCATATTAAGTCTAAATATACCTTTAATTATAAAAAGTGGTATATCGGCCTAAGTGCAAATCCAAAAGAAACAAAAAAAGATTTTGAAAAAACAAAAAAATTTGTTTGCGTATATTTTAAAACTTGGCCTTGTAAAAACAAAACCAAAGCAAAGAAAATATTAAAAGAACTTGAACCCTTTGGAATTACTATTTGTAAGAAAACTCCTAACCCTATTATTTTTGCTTTTTGGGCTATTGATAAAGAAAACTATAAATTTTGGAAACTTTTAAACACTCAAAAACCAACAGATTTTTTAATATTGAAATAAAATACCCCACCGCAATATCGCTTCCCTTTTCTAATTTTAATTTTATCACCCCCTCTTTACTTCTCCCCCTCTTTGTTTTAAAAAAATGTGGAGATTCCCGATTAAGACATTCGGGAATGACGAACAGAATAAAGCACAATGTTTTTGCGAGGATTTTGCGTTTCACTTTTGATAAATAGCGCAAATTATTTTTCAAGGACTTTTTAAGTATGCAATAACACACCGACCTATTTTTTATTTTCTTTAAGACAAGGCAGGTTATATTCTTTGCGAGGATTTTGGAGATAGTTTTAATTAGTTTTTTCTTTTAAAAAAAGAAAAAACGCTTTTAGAAATGAGGTATACCCCGAGAGGGCGGCAGCCCCGTGTATCCGAAATTTCTAAAAATTTAAAAATAGCCCAAAAGCCGAAGCAAAAAGAAAAAGCCCTTTAGGCTTTTAAAACCTAAAGGGCTTTACAAAACAACTTTCAAGAGTTATTTTTTATTCTCCTCTGACGAGGACCACATCCACGCGGCGATTTTGCGCGCGGCCTGCTTCCGTATCGTTTGAGGCTATCGGCATTGAAGAACCGGCTCCATAAGTACGGATTTCGTTAGGATACTTGTATTTAGCAAGTTCCTGAGCGACTGCATTGGCCCTTTCTAAGGATAATTTCTTATTATATTCTTCCGTCCCGATATTATCGGTATGACCTTCTACGATAATTACTGCATCGGGGTGGGCTTGAATATCTTGCATTAAGCCATTCATTTTTGTTGATTCGGAAAGGATTTCCTTGCTGTCAAAAGCAAAGTTGGCAACTTCCGTAACAGTATGACGGCTGATAACTTTTTCCTCTTGAACGGGAGATTGCTGTTCAGCAATCTCCACGATCGTAATGTGTTGTTCTTGAGGTGTAGTCTTATGGCAGATAAAACAACCTGCCATTAAGACTGAACCAAACAATACTAAAAGTTTTTTCATCTCACTATTCTCCTAGGCTACCAAGTATATGCTACGCCAATGTTTCCATAGCAATTGGCAGATTGGTTGCTTAAACCTGCGTCGAGGTTACCAAACACGCTCCAATTGTTATTGATTGCATAGGTTAAGCCTGCTTGACCGCTGAAGTATGTTCTACCCAATTCTGAACTGATAATGTTCATAGATGTACCGGGGAAGTTATACCTCATGTGCAGTTTTGCATAGTCGTCGCCGACAAATTGTTTAACTGCAGCAGAACCATACCAGGAGAGTTTGTTTTTAACTTTTCCTTCAAGTTGAACACCTAAGCGGGCTTGTGAGTTGAATTGGTCATGTCCAAAGACGTGTAAGTTCAAGTCTTCGGCATCTTTTTCGTTAAAGGATTGTTGGTGTGAATAATGATTTAACCAACCAACAAAAGGTCTAACGGTTAACCAACTGAATACAGGTATTTCATAGGAACCTTCTAAATCAAGGCCCAAACTCACGCCGTCATAAGATGCATGGGCGTCACGTCCCATAAACCTGATATGGCGCGTAGCATTATAATGTTGGACACCACCAAGCAAGGTTCCTTTAAATAACCATTCGCCTGTTCTGTATCCGCCATAAACACCTAACGTTGTATCGTCAAGGTCCATGCTGCCGCCGCGTTGGCGCAAATCGCTCTTACCAAAGCCGGCATAAACACCGAGCAAGGCATTTTCAGAAGAGCGGTCATAACCAGCCATTACACCAGCCATGGTGTTGGTAAAGCGAGGAGAGTTGGAATCTGCATACACTTTATCATACTGGTTATAATATTCGGCCCAAACATTATCGTGGCAGTTAGGACATGCACCTGTTGAAGGATTGCGTTTTGCAATTCTATCATAGACATGTGCAGTTTTTGCATTGAACAATGTTGTTAATGCGGTGTTGGCATATACTACGCCGTCAAGGTCATCTAATGCAGATTGCAAGGTAGCATTGGGATTGATAAGTGTTACATCCTCAGGATCTAAACCACCCAATTTTTCAAGTTGCAATAAAGCATTGGTAATATCCCCACCAAAACCGGTAGAGACTGCATCCATTGCTCTGGCTGCTTCATTTTGGTTGCGAGAAAGATCTGCAGTTGTGCCGGAGTAATCGGTTGCTTTTCTCTTTGCGACTAATAAGACTTTGGTCGGGTCGCTGTAATCGACTTCGACATTGATACGGCTTGCATCGTAGTCGGTAATTGTGCCGTCATAGGTGAAGGTACCTGCGACATTGCCTGCATTGATAATTTCAAAGGAATCCCATTCAAAGTATCTGCCGTTTTCGTTAGATACTGTTAAATTGGCTCCGCTAGCAATGTTAGCATTACCGGTGATTACGAGTAAGTCGCTGGCAGGGGTTTCGTTAATTTCAATTGCGGTTGTGCTGCCGGAAGCAAAGTTGACATCGCCAGTGATGGTCAAGGTGTCAATGCTGTTGCCCGGAGCAATTGTGCCGCCGTTGTTAACGTTTACTGTACCAGTGATATTTCCATTACCGCGTAAAGTTGCGCCGTCATTAACGTTTAAGACGTCTGCAGTGATTGCGCGGTTAGCAGCAAAGATGCCGCTGTTAATATCTGCTTGGGCTGCGCTGAAGGCATTGGCTTCAACATTGAATAAAGCGTTTCCGCTCTTTACAAATGTACCCAAGGTATTGATTTCATTTAATTCTGCATCTTCAGTATCGGTAAATTCAACAGTTGTACCGGCTGCGCCGTTAACTGTATTGTTAATATTTAATGTATTACCGATTAAGGTTCCTTCGTCTACATAGGTATTGCCAGTATAGCCGTTGGAATCCATTGCAAAGGTCATAACACCTGCACCGAGTTTATGGAAATCAGCAGAATCGCCCATAGCGGTGTTAAGTGTTAAGTCTGCATCGTTTTGAACGCTTACATTATCAGTTGCTGCTTGGCCTTTTAAGAGGTTATCTAAAGAGCCGGCTGCAGTAACTTGTAAAACGCCGTCATTTGCAAACAAGATATCGCTGTCAGCATAGATTTGGTTCTGACCTGCGATGGTTAAGGTTGCGCCGTCAATTAAAGTTTCACCTGTGTAAGTATTATTTGCAGTTAAGGTTGTATCTGCTGTTACTTGGATATCACCTGCACCTGAAATAACGCTTGCACCGGTTGAAGCAGCATTGAATACAAGTGTACCTTCGTTTGCAATTTCATTGGAAGCAACTAAATCGCTTGCTTTACCAGTGATAGTACCGCTGTTTGTAATATCGTCAGCGGTGATAGTGCTGTTAACCTGCAAGTTTGCAGTGTTGGTAACATTGGCTTGATTGATAGTATTATTGACGGATAAATCGCCAGTAATATTTGTATCGCCGTTACCTGTAATATCGCCATGGGTAGATGTGCCGCCGGACAAATTCAATTCGCCGTCGTTTGCGATATCGCCCACTAAGTGATCAGCAGAGGAGTTAATTTCTCCGCTGTTGATGATATTACCTGTAATTGTAGCGCTGTTATCTACTACACCGCTGTTAGTAAAGTCATTATCAACTGTGATAAGACCGCTGTTGGTGAAGTTTGCGCTGTTTGTAACATTGCCTTGAGCAATAATTTTATCATTGGTCAAGTCGGCTGTGATGTTCATATCACCAGTTCCGCTGATGACATTTTGAACTGTGCCGCCGGCAACGTTTAATGTACCATTGTTAGTTACAGCACCTGCCAAATTATCAGCAGTAGAGTTAATTGTACCGCTGTTATTGGTAATAGTGCCAGTAATAACGGCTTCGTTATTTACTGTGCCGCTATCGTTGGTAAAGGCTGCTGTAATATCTGCATTGTTTGTCAATGTGCCAGCAGCATTTGTTACATTAGTTTGAGCGATAGTTCCGTTATTAACGACATCGTTAGTAAAGTTTGTATCGCCTGCACCAGTGATTGCATTTTCATTGGTGCCGCCAGTTAAGTTTAAGGTAGCACTGTTGGTAATACCGTCAGCAAAAGCAAGTAGACTTGCATCGGAAGTAAATGTTCCGCTGTTGTCTAAAGATGTTTGGCTGATATTACCGCCGTTGTTAACGGTTCCGATAACTGCTAAAGTACCGTTACCGCTAATATTATTATTGGTTGTGCCGTCATTTAATGTTAAAGCGCCGCTGTTGGTAATACCGTTAACGGTGTTTAAATCATCGGCATAAGCAACTAAACTGCCCAAGGTTGAAATATCAATATTATCTTGGACAATAAGTTTATTTTGAGTATTGGTAACTGCGCCGGTTACTTTTAAGGAACCGGTTGTGCCACTGATAGCATTATTATTAGTACCACCTTGCATTTCAAATGTGCCGGCATTATCAATACCGTTTGCGGTAGCGATATCATCCATAGTGGAAGCAACAAAAGTTGCGCCGTTAGCGATAGAAATGCTGTCTTGGTTAATAACACCGGTATTGGTTGTGTTACCTTGAATGGTAACTGTACCAGTTGCGCCGGTAATATCATTGGCATTATCGCCATCTGTAATGACATAAGAACCGGTATTATCAATATCACCGGCAATATTTGTGCCATTAGATGTTAAAGTGCCGCTGTTTGTAACATCACCTGTAATTAAGGCATTGTTAGTTAAATTACTTGTGTTAGTAACAGCACCTGTCATTGCGGCATTGTTTGTTAAATCGCCGCTATTGGTTATGGTTGCTTGAGTTACAGAAGCATTATTTGTGGTAGTGCCTGTAAATTCAATATCGCCAGTACCTGTAACGACATTATTATTTGTGCCGCCGTTTAAGATTAAGTCTGCATTGTTAGCAATTCCGCCAACAGAGGTTAAAAGATCAGCATTGCTGGTCAAAGAACCGCCGGTAATAGAAATATTACCTTGGCTGATTGCTGCAGTATTTGCAATATCACCGCCGGTAATTTCTAAATTACCGCTTCCGCTGATAACATTTGCATTACCTGTACCTGAGG